>Ga0326728_10024286_pt1 | contig 11003 bp, 9 predicted proteins | sample MB3enrmetagenome_FD_207602 | JGI IMG/M metagenome (GOLD analysis project Ga0326728, IMG submission 207602) | Lab enriched peat soil microbial communities from McLean, Ithaca, NY, United States - MB31MN | ecosystem: Environmental > Terrestrial > Soil > Wetlands > Peat | place: USA: New York...
CAGCGGCGTCTGGCGTCTGCCGTGAGAATCCCAACGGGATTCCATCATTCAGCCCAGGGTTGCGAGGAACGAGCTACCCTGGGTTCACGTCCCAACATTATTCCCAACCCCGACGGGGTTGCATCCCTTCGCACCAATGGATTCAACCCGTTCCGGGTTGATGGGTTATTGGCCAATGACCCGGCGTAGGCCGATGACATCGGCCAACGCCGGGCTGAATGATTCAATCCCTTTGGGATTGGAGAGGCTGCATCCGGACAACCGCCACGTCCGCGAGAAAATCCGCCAGCAGCAGACCCAAACACCGCGCTTGCCGCCGGGGGCGGTGTGCCCCAATCTTTCGGCAATGTCTGATCGCCCGGTTTCCACACTGAACAACCCGGACGTGGCGCTGGAAATGACGCTGCGTCCGTCGCTCTTTTCCGATTTCACCGGCCAGCCCAAGGTCAAGGAGCGGCTGGAAATATCCGTAACCGCCGCGCGGCAGCGCGGCGAGGCCCTGGATCATATCCTCCTGAGCGGGCCGCCGGGCCTGGGCAAGACCACCCTGGCCAACATCCTCGCCAAAGCCATGGGCGCGAACCTGAAAAGCACCAGCGGCCCCACCGTCGAGAAAGCCGCCGATCTCGCCGGCCTGCTCACCAACCTCGAAGAGGGCGATGTGCTCTTCATTGATGAAATCCACCGCCTGCAAAAAACCATCGAGGAGTACCTCTATCCCGCCATGGAGGACTTCAAGCTGGACATCATCATTGACCAGGGGCCGAACGCCCGGAGCGTGCGCCTGAACCTCCCGCGCTTCACCCTCATCGGCGCCACCACGCGCAGCGGCCTGCTGTCCGCGCCGCTCCTGACCCGCTTTGGAATGCGCGAGCGGCTGGATTATTATGTGACCGCGGACCTCGAAAAAATTGTCGCCCGGTCGGCCAATCTCCTCGGCGTGGCGGTGGAACCCGCGGGCGCGCATGAGATTGCCCGGCGCAGCCGCGGGACGCCGCGCATTGCCAACAACCTCCTCCGGCGCGTCCGGGATTACGCCCAGGTAAGGCATGACGGGAAAATCACCGCCCAAATTGCCGACCGCGCCCTGGCCATGCTGGAGATTGACGAAAATGGCCTCGACGAAATGGACAAGCGGATTTTGGAAACGGTCATCGTCAAGTTCGCCGGCGGCCCCGTGGGCGTCAATTCCCTCGCCGTGGCCGTGGGCGAGGAGCCCGACACCATCGAGGAAGTCTATGAGCCGTACCTGATCATGGAGGGTTACTTGAACCGCACCTCCCAGGGACGAATCGCCACGGAATTAAGCTACCGCAAGCTGGGACTGAAGCCCGCCAAGGGAAACCAGCCAAACTTTTTGTGAAACCCGGCGGTGCCGCCGGGTCCGCCGGGAACCATCATTCTCCATTACCGGCGCGCCAAAAAGTCTGTGGATTTATCCGGCGCTTTGGGGCATCTTGCTTTTGCACAACCTTTGAGACCATGTCGCAAGCCATAATGGACCCTGAGAAGGTGAAGCGGTTCGCGGAAGAACTGCAACGCTTCAACTCGGATATTGAGAACCGCATGATCCTGCTGCACACCCGGTTTGTCGCGCTGGGCGACACCTGGGCCGACCAGGAACATGAAAAATTTTCGGAGGAATTCAAACAGGCCATGAAGGCGCTGAAAAAATTCACCGAACTTTCCAAAGAACATACTCCCTACCTGCTCCGCAAGGCGCAACGGATCGAGGAGTACCTGAATCAGCGGTAGCCGGCGGCCACCCCCTTTTTATTGATGCCCGAACAAGCGCAAATCACTTCCATTGAAGCCATCGAAGCCTTCCGCTCGCAACTGGTGGTGTACCTGGCGCAGATGCGGCCCGTGCTGGACGAAACCACCAACGAAGTCCTGCGCACACGCGCCTGGCTGGAGGATGACCGCAAGCGATACTGGCAGCAGGAGTTGCGGCTGCGTGCCCGGAAGCTGGAGGACGCCCGCCAGGAACTGTTCAACGCCAACATGTCGCGGGTGGGCGAGACCACCAGTTTCCAGCAACTGGCCGTCCAGCGCGCCCAGCGCGAGTTGCGCGTGGTGGAAGACAAGCTTGCCGCCGTGCGAAAATGGGACCGCGAACTGGACAACAAGACCGCCCCATTGGTGAAACAGATGGAGCAACTCCACGGCTTCCTCAGCGTTGAAATGGAGCGGGCCGTTGCGTATCTTGACCAGATGCTTACCGCGCTGCACGCCTACCGGTCCGTGGGTGCCCCGGCAACCAGCGGCGACCCCGGGGGCGCCGTCGCCGCCAAAGCCACATGAAAGCAACATCGCCATGAATCTAGGAGGCAATAAAGGCCGCATGATCGGGCTGACCCGCGAGATTACGTTGCGCTGGGAGGAGACGAAAAATTTCTGGCGCGACGCCAAAAGCGAGGAGTTCGAGCACCGGTTCATGGCGGAACTGGGCGCCAGCGTTGGGCGGACGGTGTTGATTTTGGAAAAACTGGATGAGGTGCTGAAAAAAGTGAGGAGCGACTGTGAATAGCCTTCCCGGCGTGAACCAGACTCTCGGCTTGCTGGACGCCCTTAGAACCAGCGTCCGCGATTTCGCCGCCCGGGAGGAAAAACTGGAATCGGACTACCGGCTCGCCACGGCCGCCGAATTGCGCGATTTCACCGCGCGCACGGAAGCGCAGGAAGCGGTTGCGCACGAACGCGAAGCCGTCGCGGAGACCGCCCTGGCGGAGGAACAGGAGCGATACCAGGACAAATTCGAGCGCCGCAAGGCGTGGATCAACCGCGTCCATTCCACAGCCAGCCGCCGTGTGCTCGCCGGAATCACCGAGTTGGACACGTTGTGGAAGGAACGCACCCAGGAGGGCGTGCGGAACGCGGAACGCCAGCGGGACGAGGAACTGGCCGCCAGCGCGGCCGCCTGTCAGGACTTCCAGGCGCGCCTGCAGAACGCGGGCGTCGCGCTGGCCGCGGCCGAGACCTCGGCCAAGACCGCCTTTGGCGGCTATGGCAAGTTCAAGCGGTTGCTGAATCCCGCGCGGCAATGGCCGGACCCGGACCTTGCGCCCGGCCATGAAGCCCTTCTGGGCGCGTTTGACAAGCTTCTGGAAAAAAGCGCCCAGGAACTGGCCCGCTTCAAGAAAATGCCCCTGCCCCTGATCTTCCGGTTTTTGCCGATCTGGCTGCTGGGTCTTGTGGCCCTCGGGATTGCGGCGTCGGAAGCGGTTCCGGCAGCCGCGCACGCAGGCAGGCCGCTGGTTTCGCATTTCGTCGCTGGCGCGGCCTTGGGCACTTTCCTTTTGGCGCTGGTGATTTATTTCCTGGGTGCCGCCGCCGCCGCGCCCGCCGCCGCCGCCATTGCCGGCGGCCTTGCCCAGGCCCGGCGTTTGCTCGACGCCTGCGCCGAAAAGTCCCGGATTCATTTCGAACAGGAAGAAGCCCGCATCAAGGACTGGTTTGAGGAAACCAAGCGAAACTTCAACCAGGAATGGAAACAGGCCGTGCGCGACATCAGCAGCCGCCGCGGCGCCGAGCCGGCCGTGGTCAACGAAAAGGCGGCGCGCGTGATGGCCCGGAATGCGCGTCAGCGGGACGTCGCGCTGGAACAACTGCAACGCCGGCACACCGGCCGGGTCGCGGAATTGAAAGCCGCGGATCAGGCGCAGTTCCGGGAACTCGCCGGCGCGCACCAAAGCCGCATGTTGCAGCTTGAAACCGGCCACCAGCGCCGCTGGCAGGAATTGGAAACGGAATGGAAAAACGCGCTCCAGCCGTTGTGCGAACAATTGCGCGCCGCCAATGACGCGGAGGAAAAGTTTTGCCCCCCCTGGGAAGCGGCCCGGTGGAAAAACTGGACGCCGCCCGCACAGTTTCAAAACGCGGCGAAGTTTGGACGCCTCGAAGGCCCGGTGGAAAAATTCGTCGGCCCCCTCCCGCGCGACGCGCGCCTGAAATGGTTCGGACCAGCCACGGTTTCCGCGCCCCTGGCGCTGGCGTTTCCCGCGCAAGGCTCCATCCTGTTTGAATCCGGCAAGAACAGCGGGGAGGAAGCCTTTCAGGTCATCAACAACATTATTTTTCGGCTGCTGGCCGCCATTCCGCCGGGGAAATTGAGCTTTACCATTTTCGATCCCGTCGGCCTGGGCCAGAATTTTGCCGCGCTCACCCATCTGGCCGATTATGAGGAGAGCAGCCTGGACAGCCGGATTTGGACGCAGTCCGCGCAGTTCGAGGAAAAGCTGGCCGCACTCAATGAACACATGGAGAAGGTCATCCAGATGTATCTCCGCAACGAGTACGAAACCATTGCCGATTACAACGCCGAGGCCGGGAGCGTGGCCGAGAAATACCACTTCCTGGTCATTGCGTCCTTCCCGGTCAATTTCACAGATACCGCCGCCAAACGCCTGCGCAACATCGCCGTCAGCGGTGCGCGCTGCGGGGTCTTCACCCTCATTCACTGGGACCAGCGCAACGCCGTGCCGGCGGAATTTGTGCCCGACGAACTGCGCGCCAACAGCGTCTGCCTCACCAGCACCGACCTGGGATTCGAGCTTTCGTCCTGGCGCGCTCCCGGCCTGAAACTGATTCTGGACGCGCCTCCGCCGACGGAGTTCGCCACCGCGTTTTTGCAACGGATCGGCGAGCTGAGCAAAAATTCCACGCGTGTCGAAGTGCCCTTTGAAACCGTCGCCCCGGCGGACGCGGACGTGTGGAAGGAGGAGACCACCGAACTGCTCCGCGTGCCCATCGGCCGGTCCGGCGCGACGAAATTCCAGTACCTCGAAATTGGCAGCGGCACCCGGCAGCACGCGCTGATCGCCGGAAAGACCGGGTCCGGCAAATCAACGTTGTTCCATGTCATCATCACCAACCTGGCCCTCCGCTGCAGCCCCGAGCAGGTCGAGTTTTACCTGGTGGACTTCAAGAAAGGCGTGGAGTTCAAATGCTACGGCAGCCGCCGTCTCCCGCACGCCCGCGTGGTGGCCATCGAGAGCGACCGCGAATTTGGCCTGAGCGTTTTGCAGCGGGTGGATGACGAACTGCGCCGGCGCGGCGATTTGTTTCGCAGGCTCGGCGCCCAGGATCTGGCCGGTTACAAGCGCGCCGGCGGCGCCGAACCGGTTCCGCGGACCCTGCTGATGATTGACGAGTTCCAGGAATTTTTCACCGAAGAGGACCGCGTCTCGCAGGGTGCGGCCGTCTTGCTGGACCGCATTGTCCGCCAGGGCCGCGCGTTTGGAATCCATGTTTTGCTCGGTTCCCAGACCTTGGGCGGCGCCTACACGCTTGCCCGGGCCACCATTGGCCAGATGGTCATCCGCATCGCGCTCCAATGCAACGAAGCCGATGCCTATCTCATCATGGACCAGGACAATCCCGCGCCACGTTTGCTCTCGCGGCCGGGCGAAGGCATTTACAATGACGCCGCCGGGGCCATCGAAGGCAACAGCCCCTTTCAGGCCGTCTGGCTTTCTGACCGCACGCGCGATGACTGCCTGGCGAAAGTGCGCGCCAAGGCCGACCACGACGGTAAAAATTACCCCGGCCCCATCATTTTTGAAGGCAACGCACCGGCGGATGTGCGCGAGAATCATCTGTTGAACGGCTTGCTGCGGAAAGTTGTGGAGAAGGAAGAATTGCCCAACGGCGAAACGCCCGCCCGCCCCCGCATCTGGCTCGGCGCGCCCAATTCCATCAAAGGCCCCACCGAGGCGGTCTTTCAACGCCAGAGCGGCAGCAATTTGCTCATTGTCGGCCAGAGCGAAGAACGGACCGGCACCATTTTGTGGCTGGCCACGGCCGCGCTGGCCGCGCAGTTCCCGCCCTCGGGCGCGGAGTTTGTGGTCTTCGACAGCACACCGCAGGGTTTCCCGCAAAGGGACATGACCGACCGCCTGCTACAGGCCCTGCCGCACAAAACCACGCCGGCTTCCAACCACAACGTCGCGGAGGTGATGGCCGGCCTGGCCGCGGAATTGAAACAGCGCGCGGACAACGAATCCGCCGGCCCGGAAATTTTTGTGCTGATCCATGGCCTCCAAAACTTCAAGAAGCTCCGCCAGGAGGATGAGTTCAGTTTTTCCAGCAGCAGCGGCGATGCGGTCAATCCCGCCGCCACGCTCCTCAACCTGCTGTCCGAAGGCCCCGCGCGCGGCCTCCACGTCATTGTCGCGTGCGATACGTACAATAACGTCAGCCGTTTTCTGGGCCGCAAGGCGCTGACGGAATTCGAGATGCGCCTGGTTTTCCAAATGAGCGCCAGCGACTCGGCCAGCCTGGTGGATTCTCCCGCCGCCGCCACCCTGGGCCTCCATCGCGCCATCCTTTACAACGACCGCGAAGGCAGCCTGGAAACGTTCCGGCCTTACGCCCGGCCGGACGACGCCTGGATCACCGACGCGATTGGCCGGCTGCCCCGGTTATGGGAACAGTCCTCGCGGTTGACGGTGGGTGGCTGACGGCACCGTCTGGTTTCTAAACAAGCCGCCCGAAGGTTTTGATCCGCGTTCATCCGTGTCCATCCGCAGTAAAAGAGTTTTCAATTTGGTGTGCCGAAAGAATTATTGCTGGCTTGGCCCGGTGGCGATAAACTGGCCGCATGTTGCAAGTTGCCACCGACCTCGGCGCTGGAGTCGCCGATGCCGTCCGCGAGGCGCATCTGTCCGCGTACCGCTTCATGCTGCGGGCGAGGCTGTTGGACGACAAATGTGCGGCGCTTTACCGCGCGGGCAAAATCCAGGGTGGCGTCTTTCTGGGGCGCGGCCAGGAGGCGCTCAGCGCGGCGACCGGCATCACGCTCAAGAAAAACGACATCTTTGCCCCGTTGATACGCGACACCGCCGGGCGGCTTGCCTTTGGGGAACCCATCCTTGACGCGGTCCGCACTTACATGGGTTCCGCCCTGGGCCCCATGCGCGGCCGCGACGGCAACGTCCATCGCGGCAACCTCAAACTGGGCCAACTGGCGATGATTTCACACCTGGGCGCGATGGTGTCCGTGGTCAATGGCATGTTGCTGGCGCGGCGGCTCAAGGAAATATCCGGCGCCGTCGGCGTGGCCTGTCTGGGAGATGGCGCGACCTCCACCGGCGCTTTTCACGAGGCGCTCAACCAGGCGGCTGTCGAGCGGCTGCCGCTCGTACTTATTGTTGCCAACAATCAGTTTGCCTATTCCACGCCCACCTGCCGGCAGTTCGCCTGCGCCGACCTTGCGGACAAGGCGGCGGGCTACGGCGTGGAAGCGCACAGCCTGGACGGAACCGATTTGACCGCGTGCCTGCGGACAATCAGCGGGGCCATCGCCCTGGCCCGCTCCGGCGAAGGCCCGCAATTGGTCGTGGCCAGCCTGCTCCGCCTCTGCGGCCACGGCGAGCATGACGACGCCAGCTACATTACGCCGGAGATGAAGAATTCGAGCATGGGCCGCGATTGCCTCAACCTGGCGCGCGAAAAACTGCTGGCGGAACGGTGGACCAATCCCGCACAGTTGAAAGCCTGGCAGGCGGAAGCATTGCATGAAATTGAGTCAGCCATCAACCAGGTGCAGCGGGAACCTGCGCCGGATCCCCGCGCGGAGAAGTGGCGCGCGATTTCCACCGAGCACTTGATTGATGGCAACGAAACGACCGGTTGAACCGGCGGCGGGCGGACCCGGCATGAAGTCCGGCCCGCCATTTGACGCCTTGATGATTCAACGGTCCGCCAATTTTGACGAATGAGTGTAACCTATCTTGAAGCCATCCGGGAAGCGCAGGCGCACGCCCTTCGGGATGATCCCCGGGTGTTCATCTACGGGCAGGACGTGGGCGCTTTTGGCGGCGCCTTCAAGGCCACGAAAAACCTCGCGCAGGAATTTCCCGGGCGTGTCCTGGATGCGCCGATTTCCGAAGACGCCATCATCGGGATGGCTGTTGGCGCGGCCATCGAGGGCATGAGGCCGATTGTGGAGATGCAGTTTGCCGATTTTTCAACGGTCGCCTTCAACCAGATTGTCAATCAGGCGGCCACCCTCTTCTGGCGGATGAATGTCCCGTGCCCCATCACCGTGCGGCTGCCTTTTGGCGGCACCTCCGGAGCCGGGCCGTTTCACAGCCAGACTCCCGAGGCCATTTACGCCCATTATCCGGGCATCATCGTCCTGACCCCCGCCACGGTCGAGGACGCCTATTCCATGCTGCTCGAAGCGGTGGCGATTGACGACCCCGTGATTTTTTGCGAGCACAAACTGCTGTACCGGCACCTCAAAGCGGATAAATTACCCACCGAGGCGCTGCCGGTGGGCAAGGCCCGCATCGCGCGCGAGGGACGCGACCTGACCGTGGTGGCTTATAGCGCCATGGTGCAGGATGCCTTGGAAGCGGCGGCGGAATTGAAAGTCGAAGGCTGGGAAATCGAGATCGTGGATTTGCGCTCCGTCAAGCCGCTGGATACCGACACCGTGATGGCCAGCGTGGCCCGCACCGGCAAATTGCTGTGCGTGGGCGAAGCGTGGCCGTGGGGCGGCGTCACGGCGGAGGTCCTGGCCCGCGTGGCCAGTGAAGGATTCGGCCTGCTCGACACGCCGCCCCAGCGGCTCAACGCCAAGGACACGCCGGTGCCGTTTCATCCCGACCTGTGGGAGTCCCATCGGCCGACCGTCCGGGCCATCGCCGCCGCCGCCAGAAAAATTTTGAGGCAATAAGACATCACTTCCATGCCACTTGTAAATATCATCATGCCGCAGCTCGGCGAATCCATCGCCGAAGCCCGCATCATCCAGTTTTTGGTCAAGCCCGGCGACGCCGTTGTGGCGGGCCAGGACCTGATGGAGGTGGAAACCGACAAGGCCACGATGACCGTGGCCTCGCCCTGCAAGGGCCGCATCGGGCCTATTTCCGCGCAGGTGAATGAAAGCTACGCCGTGGGCGCAACGCTGGGGACCATCGAGGCCACGGACGAAGAGGCCGCGCGTCTGGGGTTGGACATGGATGGCGGGCAAAAAAATTGCGGGACCGACCGTCTCATCAAGGGCGAGAGCGACGGCCATAAATCGCGGGTCCAGCCCACTGTGCGAGGTTTGCCCGTGCCCGCAAACGCGGCGGGCGCCAGCTATCTCTCGCCCCGGCTCAAGGCGCGCATGGACGAACTGGGCCTCCATGCCGCCGACCTTGCGGGGGTGGCCGGCAGCGGCGCGGCCGGGCGCGTGACCGTGGAAGATTTTGAGAAATACATCGCCAGCCTGGAGAAGCAAAAGTTAAGCGGCGCCTCCTCCATGCGCGTGGCCGTGGCGGATGCCATGCGCCGCAGTTGGACGCGTCCGCTGGCCACCGTCGGCCTGCCGGCCATCATAGATCCCCTGCTGGTACACCGGAAAACCTGCGAGCCCAAGCCGGGTCCGGCGCTCTACGCACTGCGCGCGCTGGCCGTGGCGCTCTCCGAAAACTCCGCCCCGGCCGGACGCCTGGTCGGCAACAAAATTGTCCATCCCCTGGCCATTGACGTGGGCTTTGCGGTTGAAGCCGAGGACGGCGTGCTGGTGCCGGTGCTGCGCGGCGCGGACAAAAAACCGCTGCAGGCGCTGACGGCCAGATATAACGAACTGGTGGAACTTGCCCGGCAACGCAAACTGCCGCCGGACGCCACGGGCGGTTCCGTGGCCACGGTCACAAACTTCGGCACGTTCGGCCTCATCTGGGCCACCCCCATTCCACTGCCCGAACAAACGTTGGTCCTCGGCCTGGGCGCGGGTCGTAAAATGCCGCATTGGGACGAGGCCAAGGGCCAGTTCGTCCCGGTCACCGAGGCCTATCTTACGCTCAGTTTCGATCACCGCGTCCTCGACGGCGGCGCGGCGGGCAGGCTTCTCCAACGCATTGCCGAACTGATGACCCAGCCGGAAAAACTGTAAGGGACAATCCGACGCTCCAGTATCAAAATCCAACCCCTTTTTTGACCGCTCCACGGGGAACCGGTGCGAGTCGGTTGCACCGTCAACGTGGTCTTTTTTCATTTTTGCGGAATGTGCTTGCTGTTTCCGCCATGCATAAATAAAATGATGACTATGTTACCCATTCCAAAAATGGAAACGCAGTTCGGAAAATTGTATGAGGCGGATTGTCTGTCCATACTGCCGCACATTGCCGCCAACACCGTTGATCTGGTTTTTGCGGATCCGCCTTTTAATCTTGGCAAAAACTACAATTCAAAATTTGACGATGCTATTCCAGAGCAAAAATACATCCTGTGGTGTGAACAATGGCTGGACCAACTCGTGAAAGTGCTCCGGCCAGGCGGTGCCCTGTTCCTTTTCAATTTGCCCAAATGGAATTTGCCGCTTGGGGCTTTTCTCGCGAAAAAATTGACATTCAGGCACTGGATCTCGGTGGACATCAAATATTCGCTACCGATTCCCAAACGACTTTATCCCTCGCACTACTCGCTCCTGTACTTCATCAAGGGCGAAAAGCCGGCGATTTTTCATCCCGACCGGCTTCCGATAAAAACGTGTTCACATTGCGGAAAAGAGGCGAACGATTACGGAGGGTATAAAGATAAAATGAATCCCGCTGGCGTGAATTTGACAGATGTCTGGTATGACATTCCACCCGTGCGGCATTCAAAATATAAAAAGCGGAAAGCCAATGAGCTTTCGTTGAAATTGTTGGATCGCGTCGTTTCCATGGCCAGCAACCCCGGTTCCCTCGTTCTCGATCCATTCGGTGGTTCTGGAACAACTTTTGTGGCCGCGGAACTTTTGGGGCGTAACTGGATTGGAGTTGAGTTGGATGCGTCCGCCATTGTTGAGCGCTTTGAAAACATTCATGGAGACGCGGATTATCTCAAGAGGTTGTCCACCAGCAAAAATCTTCTTTTCACACCGGAAAGTTTGAAACTGCGGAGGCACTTTGGGCATGATAGCAGCAAGTATCGACTGACCAAAGCCGTTGAAAACCCCGATTTGGTGGTTCAGCCTATTTTGATTTAGCTTTCCCTTCGGCGCTTCGACCGTCCTTGCCCTGGCC
>Ga0326728_10024287_pt1 | contig 11003 bp, 6 predicted proteins | sample MB3enrmetagenome_FD_207602 | JGI IMG/M metagenome (GOLD analysis project Ga0326728, IMG submission 207602) | Lab enriched peat soil microbial communities from McLean, Ithaca, NY, United States - MB31MN | ecosystem: Environmental > Terrestrial > Soil > Wetlands > Peat | place: USA: New York...
AGGCCTGGTAAAGGCGCTCAAGCCGGAGCTGGACAAAGTCTTCAAACCCGCCTTTCTGGGGCGCATGGTGATAGTTCCCTATTTCCCGGTGCGCGACGAGATTCTGAAACAGATCATCGTGCTGAAGCTGGACCGCATTCGCCGGCGCATCCTGGAAAACCACAAAGTGCACCTTACCTGGGACGATGCGGTGCTCTCCGAAATCGCCAAACGCTGCACCGAAATCGAAAGCGGCGCGCGCAATATCGATAGTATCCTTACTAACACCGTGCTCCCGGAAATCTCCCGGCAAATGCTCGGCCGCATGGCCGCCGGAGAGCCGAACCAGGACGTGCACGTAAGTGTGATGCCCGAAGGCGGATTCGTTTACTCCTGAAATAGCCGATATGTCGACATCGCTTCTACAACAAACCGATCGTCTCTTTCACCTGGACACGCCGCTGGGCGAAGACGTGCTGCTGGTGAAACGCATCAGCGGCACTGAGCAGATCTCCGAGCTGTTTCACTACGAACTGGACCTGGTCTCCGATAACTTCGACATCGATTTCGACCAGTTGGTGGGAAAGCCGATCACCGTGGGCATCCGTCAGTCGGATGGCAGCACCTTTCACTATATAAACGGCATAGTCAGCAAGTTCGCGCTTTATTCGGACGAGGGGCGTCTGGCCTGCTATCAGGCGGAAGTGGTGCCCTGGCTCTGGCTGCTCACTCAGACCACGAATTGCACAATCTATCAGAACCTGGAAGCTCTCGCGGCAATCAAACAAGTCTTCCAGCAATACGGTTTTCAGAGCGGTCATGATTGGGAAGATCAAACCACGCTGAAGCGCACGCCCTGGGTTTATTGCACGCAATATCGTGAAAGTGCTTGCAATTTTGTGAAGCGGTTGATGGAGCTCGAGGGAATATTCTTCTTCTTTCGCCACGAGCAGGATCGCCACGTGCTGGTCATGGGGGATACGCCCTCCGCGCACAAACCCTGCCCCTACCAATCGCGCATAAAGTTCGAGCATTCGTTCGGTCGGGGATATAAGAGCGACGAGGACAGCATCCTCGCCTGGAGGTTCCACAACCACTTTAAGCCCGGCAAGTACAAGCAACGCGCGTACAACTTCATGCAGCCCACACGGAGTCTGGAGGCGGTGGCTCCATCGCGGATCCAGCAGGGCGGGAACAGTAATTATGAGGTGTACGACTATCCGGGCTTGTACGAGATTCAGGCCGACGGCGATGAATGGACCAAGATGCGCATTGAGGAAGAGGAAGCCGCTCATTCCATCGCTACCGGGATGAGCAACTGCCGCTCTTTGTATGCCGGTTTCAGATTCGACCTTTATAACCATGACCGGCGCGACCAGAATGTCACCTGGCTGGTCACTTCGGTGAGCCACAGTGGCGAAGAAGCCACTTTCATCGGCAACACGGATAAGGGAGGGGGCACTTACTACAACACCTTTACGGCCATACCTTACTCGGTTCCTTTTCGCCCGCAAAGAAAATTCAGGAACTCGCAATCGTCGGGCTCCTCACCATCCACTTGGGCGTCGGCGTCTCCGTTGGCGCCTCCGTCCCCCGGTCCGGCTGCGGCTGCGGCAGCGTCGGCTGCGGGATCGGTAAATGCCGCCACGGGGTTGTCGTCCGGTGGGTCATCGTCTACCGGATCATCGCCTCTCGGATCGATGTCCACCGGGTCTGGTTACGGTACCGAACGTACGGAAATACGCGGCGTCACTACTGCAATGGTGGTGGGGACAGGTGGTGATGACGAGATCTACACCGAGGAGTATGCGCGCGTTCAAGTGCATTTCCACTGGGATTGTAACGACGAAGGCAGGTCCTGTTGGGCGCGCGTGATGCAACCGTGGACTGGGCCGCACTGGGGCTATATATGGATTCCCCGCGTTGGCCAGGAGGTGGTGGTCGCTTTCCAGGAAGGGGATCCCGATTACCCCATTGTCATCGGCATGGTTTATAACGCCGACAGCATGCCGCCTTACAAACTCCCGGACAAGAAGAACCACAGCGGTATTCGCACGCACAGCACCATAGGGGGCGGGCCCGACAACTATAACGAGATCCACTTCGACGACACCAAGGGAAGCGAGCTTTTCTCCTCGCAGGCCGAGAAAAACAAAGCCAAGCTGGTGAAAAATGACGAACTCGAAGAGATTCGGCACGACCGCTATCTGCGCGTCGTCAACGATCAGGTGGAGGACGTCCAGAACGACAAAAAGCAGCACGTGAAGGGCGATCACAACGAGGGCGTCGACGGCGACATCTCGATCAAGGTGCAAGGCGATTATCAACTCGTAGTCGGCGGCGACTACAACCAGCAGGTCACCGGCGACCTCACCCGCGTAGTTCAGGGCGACGTGAATCTCACGGTAACCGGCGAAGGCCAAATTCAGATCACCGGCGATGTGCACCTGACCGTTCAAGGCGATCTGCACATCAAGGCTGCCAACATCTTTGTCGAAGCCGACGAAGAACTCTGCCTGAGTTGCGGCGGATCGTCCATCGACATGGATCCGGCGACTCTCAGCATCACTGCTCCCACGGTGCTCATCAACAGCGGCGGCACGTCCACTCCCGCCGAACCGGCCAATCCCGACAATCCTGATTTCCCGGACCCGGACCTCGGGAAAGTTCCGCAGCTCAGCGACATGGGAGATTTCGGCGGACCCGGCGGCACCGCGCCACCCGACGATTCATCCTCCGATTCCGGGAGCGGATCGACAGGAGGTGGGCCCTCAGGCGGCGACACGGGTCCGGGATCCGGTGGGGCTGGTGGCGACGGCGGATCTGGCAGCGATAGCTTCCTCGGCGGCGGAGACGATGACGCCGGCGACGATACTCTCGGCGCAATCTAAGAAGAGCAACGGCTCAGGAGTGCTCGGAAGAACTGCGAGTGAGCCGGCAAGCCGCGATTCGTAATGGCGCGCCCAACGCGCACCACGTGAGCCAGTGCGACAGCGGTCCCCGGCTCCAGGGAAACGCGGAGGTCCAGCTCAGATCCGCTGTGACCGACCAGGCGGCGAACACGAACGCCAGCATGGACGCCGTGGAGCCGATCAAGCCGGCCAGCGCTCGGCAATAGCGCGAAATATCAAGGCACCATGCCCTCCACACTTCCAGAGTGCGGTGGTTGGTTTGTCCTGTTTCGAATAAGAAAGGCCCTTGGGCAACCTGTAATTGTGCGGAAAGCTCAACCGGCGCCAGCCGCGCGCGCGCCGTCCCCAGAACAGCCATCGTTCCTTCCTCCTCGGAGCAATCCAACAGCGCCGCCGACGGGGGATTCAGCACGCTGATGTCTCCATAGAGTGCGCCGGGTGGCAACTCGTCTCAGAGAATGTGATGGGTGTTTATCCGATGCGCTCCGGCGGGTCGAGCCGTGTGCTAAATTACACCTGAATAGACGAGATTGGCTGACGCGCGCGCATGGGGCACGGAGTGTCGCGCAAGTGCAGCCTGCGCAAGGACTCACGCGAACATGGCGGTCACCAATCGCATCAACAACCGGTACGAGATTCGCTCCACGCTGGGCCAGGGCGGCATGGGCGTGGTTTACCGCGCTTACGATTTTGTAACAAAACGCGACGTGGCCATCAAGACCATGCGCGACATGGCGGATCCCGCGGCGCTCGAATTATTCGCCAAGGAATGGACCGTTCTGGCCGGTCTCAGCCACCCGAACATCGTTGACATTCTGGACACCGGCGAATACGAAGAGAACGGCCGCCGCAAGCCGTACTTCGTGATGCCCATGCTGCCCGGCAATACGCTGGACGCTTTGATCAAGAACGCCAGCCAGCGCCTCACCGTGAATCGCGTAGTGGAGATCCTGGTGCAAACCTGCCGCGGTCTGCAGGCGGCGCATGAGCGCGGCCTGGTGCATCGCGACCTCAAGCCCAGCAACATTTTCGTTCTCGAGGACGATACGGCGAAGATCATCGATTTCGGCGTGGTGCACCTCACGGGCACGCATTCGGTAACCGGAATCAAAGGCACGCTGCAGTACATGGCGCCCGAGCAACTGGAATTGCAGCCGGCCACGGCGCTTTCCGATGTGTTCTCGCTCGGTGTTGTCGGATATGAGACGCTCACCGGGCGCAAGCCGTTCGCGCGGAAATCCGAAGGCGATACCGCGGAGGCGGTGCGGACGTTCATTCCTCCTCCGGCTTCCGAAATCAATCCCGCGGTGAGCGACCTGATCAGCCGCGTGATTCACAAAGCCATGGCCAAGCAGCCGCGCCATCGGTTCGCCACTGCGCGTGAATTCGCCGAGACGCTGACCAAGGCCGTCCACAATCAGTCGGTGGATAGCTTCGATCCGTCAAAGATTCGTCCACGCATTGAGCGCGCGCGGAAAGCATTCAGCGAAGGGGATCTGCAGTTCGCGATCGAAATTCTGGGCGAGCTGGAAGCCGAGGGGCACATCGATCCGGACATGTCCGTGCTGCGCCTGCAGATCGATCAGGCCACGCGCAAAAAGACCATCCGCCAGTTGCTCGAAAGCGCGCGCACTCGCTTCGAGCAGGAAGAATATCCGCTGGCTTTGCAGAAGATCCAGGAGGTGCTGCGGATCGAGCCGGACAATGCCGATGCGCTCGGTCTCAAGCGCGATATCGAGGGCCATCGCAGTGAACGCCAGGTGGACAACTGGTTCCGGCTGGTGAAGGAGCATCTGGAGCGCAACGCATTCACCGAAGCTCGCGAAGGCCTCGACGAGATTCTGAAAATCAATCCGAAGGATGCGCGCGCTCTGCAGCTTCGGGCCGAGGTGGAACAGAAGGAGCAGGACGCCATTCGCGTCCGCAATGAGAAAGAACAGCTCTACAACGCCGCTAAAGCGGCATTTCAAAGCGGCGAGATCAGCACCGCGCTGAGCCGCCTCGAGCGCGTGCTCAAGCTGAACCGCGACGTGCCCGACCGCGTGGTGCCTGAGCGCGATTCGGTCTATCAAAGCCTGTACAACCAAGTGCGCAGCGAGCACGATTCCATTCGCATGGCCTATGACGATGGCCGCCGCGCGCTCACCGAGCAGAACTTCACGCGTGCTTTGGAGATCTGCGACGAGTATCTGAACAAGTATCCCGGCCATCCGTTATTTCAGGCGCTCAAGCTGGAGGCCGGCGAACAGCAGCGGCAACAGCTCTCGTCATTCCTTGCGGAGACCGGCAAGCGTGTGGATGCCGAACCGGACCTCGATCGCAAGGTGGCCATTCTGAAGGAGGCCGTCGAGAAACATCCCGGCGAACGCCAGTTTCAGGATGCGCTGAAGCTAACCCGCGAACGCCGCGATCTGGTGAATTCCATCGTGGCGCGCGCCCGCCAGTATGAGGAACGCGCCCAGTTTGCCGAGGCCATCGGCCAGTGGGAGATTCTGCGCAGCATCTACAGCGCGTATCCGGGCATTGAATTCGAAATCGACCAGCTTCAGAAACGGCGCGAGAACCAGACCCAGGAAGAAGCGAAGAGTCGCTGGACCGATCAGATCGACCGCGCCATCGAAGCCGGCAAGTTCGCTCGTGCCCTCGATCTGGTGGATAAAGCACTCGACGAATTCCCCAACGATGCCGAGCTTTCTCACCTCGCAGCGATCGCCCAACAGGGCGTCGAACGCGCCAACGATGCGAAGCGACTGTACGAAGAAGGGCAGAAGCTAATCACCGAGGGGCGTTATGAAGAGGGCACAGGGAAGCTTCGGGAAGCTTCGGATCTCGATCCCCACAATGCGTCCATCACGCAGGCGCTCGCCAATGCACTGGTGGACGAGGCGCGCGAAATGGTGGAGGCCGATTGGCGTCCTGCGGAAGCGCTGGTGGATCAGGCCCTGGCCTACGACGACACCAACGCTGCGGCGCGGAGCCTGCGCGCGATCATTCAGGATCGCAAACGGCGCGAATCGGTGGCAGAGGTTGTGGGCCGCGCGCGCCAGTTACAACTCGAGGGAAAAGTCGACGAAGCGCTGGAAGAAGTGGATCGCGCGCTGGCGGATTTTCCCGGTGAGCAGCGTCTGGTGCAGTTGCAGGGCACGTTGCGCAATTCGCTGACCTCGGGCAGCCGCGTGCAGACGCGGAACTACTATCTGAAACAACTGCGCGAGATTCTCGCGCGGGTGTCGGCCACCAGAGATCCGAATGAGCTTCGGTCGGCGGTCGATCAGGCGCGAGGCGTTGCCGCGCGTTTCCCTGAGGACGCCGAGTTTCGCGCGCTTGTTGCACAGGTGGAAGAGCACGCGATGAAGCAGCACGCGGAGCCAGCGCATGAGGAAGCCGCTGCCGCTCCCCCAGGCCAGTCTTCAGCCGTGCCGTCGGTGACCTGGCCGATACCGCGTTCGTCGTCGGCGCCGCCCGAGGCGGCTGAAACCAGCGCCATCGACTCGCCGGCATTCTATTCTGCCAGCGCCCTGCTGGAGGATTCGGAAACAACGGTGCTGCCCGTCGAATCTCCGTCGCAGCCGGGACCACCATCGGCCGTGCCTCCACCGCTGGCACCTCCGTCGGCAACACCGGGCAGACCGCCATCACCTCCGCCTGCGCCTCCGGCGTCGGCCACTCCATTTCCGCCGGTTCAGCCTCCCCGGCCCCAACCACTGGTGCAGAAAACTCCGTCTGTCCCGGGTCCTGGAATACCGAAAATTGTCTGGTTGGCGCTCGCGGCTGTCTTTCTCTTAGTGGTCGCGGCTGGCGTTGGTTATTACCTGGTGCATCGTCCAGCGCCGGCCCCTCAGCCCGTAGCCGTCACTCAATATCCGATCGCCATCGAGCCAAGTCTTCCCGGTGCATCGATTCAAATCGATGGCCAGCCCGCCCAGGCAGGAACCGTGCATCTCAGCCCCGGCAGTCACACGATCACTGCCGAGTTGGACGGCTATCAACCCGTCACCAAGCAGTTCGACGTAGGCCCCAACGCCGCGCCCGTGCAATTGAGCTTTGAACCCGCGCTGCAGCGAGTCCGCGTGACCAGCGGTTTCGACGCAGGCAAAGCGACGCTCGACGATGCCGCGGACGTTGATCTGCAGGATGGCGGCTATTCGAACGACAGCGTCAGCCTCGCCTCGCACAAGCTGCGTATTGCCGGCCGAACCGGACAACCGCTGACCATCTCGTTCTCCGCCGCGCTGGCCAAACCCGCCGTCCTCGACGATCCCATCAAAAATCCCGACGAAGTGGTGATCAGCACTCTCGGTAAAGACGCCATCGTCTACTGCGGCGTGCCCTCGTGCCAGGCTGGACTCAAGGATCAGCCGCTCCAGGCCGTGCCCGCGCAGGGGCTCGATCTGCACAATCTCGCGCCCGATAGCCAGCTCGTGCTGTCCGATGGAAAGAACACGCGCAACCTGACCATTGAGTCCACCAACGCTCCGGTGATGGCTGTGTACCTGGAGACCAACGACAACACCGGAACATTGCGGATCACTTCGAACGTTGCCGACGCGGATGTCACTTTGAACGGTCAGCCGCAGAAGCGCAGTTTGAAGGACGGTCAGTGGTCGCGCAAACTCACGCCGGGTACGTGGGTGGTTCGCGTGTCGAAATCCGGATACCTGGACGCGCCTGAACAGAAAGCGGATTTGGCGAAAGGCGACACGCACGCGCTCAACTTCGACTTGAAACCGTCGGCCGTGAACGCCCACCTCACGATCGATGGCGCGATGCCGAATACTGAGATCTGGATCGACGGCATCCATCTGGGAACTGTGAACGCGTCCGGGTCGTTCAGCAGCGATGTGGGACCGGGTGTGCATGACCTGGAGTTCCGCAAAGACGGGTTTGAGAACCTGACGCTGGCCCACAGGAATTTCGTGGTGGGACAGGCTCTGCACCTTGGCGCCGCCGACGTGCACATGCGCGCGGTGGGGATCCTGAATGTGCAGGTGACTCCTCCTGGCGCACAAATCTCTTACCACCGTGCCGGTGATTCACAAACCCACACAGCACGCAACAACACTGCGATTACCTTGTCGCCCGGCCAGTATGTCTTCACGGCCACAGCGCCTAAACACGAAACGCACGAGGAAACCGTGCAGATCGAACCAGGCAAGGCCGCATCGATTTCCTGGACGCTCGCCGCGCAAAAGGCCACAACCGCGCAGACGTCCGCGCAGGCCGCCAGCGGCTCCGGGGCGTTTGAGAGTCCCGATGCGTGGCAGGAACAGAACGGCTGGTGGTTCCACAAAGGCCCGTCTTTCGCGTGGCTCAAATCGACACGCGGAGCGTTCAATATCGACATCGCCCGGAAGGGCGCGGGGCTGTTCGGGGCCGGTGGCAAGATCGATTGGGAGATCGGCCGGCGCGACGACCGCAATCGCGTCACCTATCAGCTCGACGAGCACAAGCTTTCGCGCCGCGCTTACGTGAACGGCAACAAAGTGGATCACTCCGCCAATCATTCGATGAAGGGCGACGCCTATCAATTGCGCATCGACATCGAGCCGACGAGGATCGTCGTGCGCGACGCGAGCGGCAATGTGCTGGACGATTACAGCGACAACAGCGCCGATTTCACGGCGGGTAAGTTCGGCTTCAAGGGCGACGTGCGGCTGGTCGTGCGGTAAATGATCGTGCGTTAAAGATCGGGAATGTCGTCGATGTTAATCTGGTCGGCCGGTACGATGACGATCTTGCCGTTTTCCTCGAAGGACATGGGCACGCCGGCCTGGCGGTGACGGATCACGGCAGCTTTAAAAGCGGCGCCCATGGCCCGAGTGGCGAGTTCTGTGTCATCGAGCTTTTCCCTAAGCGAACGTTTGTCCGTTATCGGTATTTCTGTACGAGTTGCCATGTGTCAGTGTCCTCCACCCCAATCGTTTTGTCTGCGGAACCTTCCGCAATCAATCGGGGTATATTCTTCCCCTAGCGTCATTCTGCCCGGACATGACGATCACAATTCGGCACACTGCGCCGATTATCTCACTGCGCGGTGCAATATGATGAACACTAGACGAACTGGGAAAGGTGGACCCAATGGACACAACGACAGTCGCGGTGATCCAAATGTGGTGTTCGATTGCATTGGGCCTTCTCACTGCTGTGACGCTGGGTGTGCTAATCAAGTACACGATAGAGACCGTCAACCTGCGCAAGGCGGCGCAGGAGCAGGTCGCGCAGGCGAAAAGGCAAGATGAGCTGGCCGAAAAAGCACTCGCTGGTGCGAGAGCCGCGGAAATTAGACGCCAGAGGACCGATGTGTTGGTAGCGCTTATCGCGACCCGATGGGTGGCAGGTAACCCGCACCCTGACGCTGACTCTACAGCGAGGTTCAATACGGCCATCAACAGCATTACTGCGCTTTGGGCAGAGGATGCCGAGGTTATGGACGACAAGAGGGCTTTGTTCGCTGCAATTGGAGCCCCGGCGCGGCCGCCTCGGACGGCTGTCGACGAACAATGGGAGATATTTCTTCGACATCTCGCGCGGAGCATCGGAGCGAGTTTCGATGCTCTCAGCGACACCGATTTGGCTGAGATGTTCGTTCGCTGACGCCGTAGCCGGAGCAGTGATCTTTACTCCCCGTGCGCATCCTTGTACTCGTCCAGCCAGGCCATCTGGATCGCCTCCAGCTTGCCTTCGGTGGACCTCATCGGGTCGTCGCCGAAATCGTCCAGCTCCGTGATCCACTTATGCAGGTCGGTGTAGCGGATGTGCGTCGGGTCGAGGTCGGGGAACTTCTCGGCCAACGACAGCGCGATGTCATCGGTCTGGTCCCACGAAAGTCCGGCCATCAGATCTTCGTTCCTTTCAGCGCGCCGCGCATGGCGGTGTTCACCATGTTTTCGGCCAGCTTGCCGGTGGCCTGATTCAGCGCCTCGATCTTACCCAGAATCACATGGTGATCGTCGGAATTCACTGCCACCAGCAGCTCATTCACTGCGCGATCGATGGCCGCGCGCTCGTCATCGGTCAGATCCAGCCACGCGTCGTTCAGCTTCGCCCGCTCAGTGGCGCGCAGAATGGTCTCGGCCTCCACGCGGGCCTCGCGGGTTTGCCGTTCGCGGAAATCGTCTTCGGCCTTCTCGAACGATTCCTGAATCATCCGAGCCACCTGCTCGTCGCTCAGCCCATACGACGGTTTCACATCCACGCTCTGTTCTGCGCCAGTGCGCTTATCGCGCGCGGTCACGTTGAGGATGCCGTTGGCGTCGATGAGAAACCGCACCTCGATGCGCGCCATCCCCGCCTGCATTGGTGCGATGTCTTTCAGATCGAATCGAGCCAGACTGCGGCAATCCCGCGCCAGCTCGCGCTCGCCCTGCAGCACATGAATCAGCACATTCTTCTGGCCGTCCACGGCCGTGGTGAACGATTCCGTCGCGCTGGCCGGAATGGTGGAATTGCGATGAATCAGTTTTGCCACCACGCCGCCCATCACCTCGATACCCAGCGACAGCGGCGTCACATCGAGCAGCAGCTTGTCTTCCACTTCACCCGAGAGAATGCCGGCCTGCACGGCCGCGCCCAGCGCCACCACTTCATCGGGATTCAGTTCGGTATGCGGGCGAGTGAGGAACAACCGCTCCACCGCATTGCGGACCAGCGGAATGCGCGTGGAACCGCCCACCATCACCACCTCGTCGATCTGCTCCACGCTGACCCCGGAATCGCGGATGCAGTCACGGCAGGGGCCGAGCGTGCGCTCCACAATGGGAGCGATTAATCGGTCATACAGTTCGCGATCTATCGCGCGTGCGTAATGATGGCCGTGATAATCCAGCTCGATGGCGGTCTCAGGCACGAAGGACAGCGATTCCTTTGCATGAATCACCGCGCGCCGCAACCGCTGCACCAGCTCGTTGTCGGCATTGGGGTCGACGTTCCATTCGCTGGCCACGTCTTCGAGCGCGATGCGCAGCAGCAGGTTGTCGATATCGTCGCCACCCAGGTGCGTGTCGCCGTTGGTCGCCAGCACCTCGAAGATGCCATCGTGCAGCTGCAGAATGGAAATATCGAACGTGCCACCGCCGAAGTCGTATACCGCAACAATGCCGTTCTTTCGCTTGT
>Ga0326728_10024288_pt1 | contig 11002 bp, 11 predicted proteins | sample MB3enrmetagenome_FD_207602 | JGI IMG/M metagenome (GOLD analysis project Ga0326728, IMG submission 207602) | Lab enriched peat soil microbial communities from McLean, Ithaca, NY, United States - MB31MN | ecosystem: Environmental > Terrestrial > Soil > Wetlands > Peat | place: USA: New York...
TCGCAGACCACTGCCACTTCACACCCCTCGAGACTATGAAAGTTTCTGACAACCTGCGGACCCCAGTAACCATAACCAACGACGCCGATTCGAATCATGTTTTTCTGCTCCGAGAATAGGCCCTAAGTCCTTTGTTACCAGTGGGGGCAGCCGCTCATTAGACGCCGTGATTTTCGTGCTTTGCTGGCGCCGCAAAGCGGCGTGACCACTCACCAAGTTAATATCGTGACCCGTTTCGCACGATGAAACGGAAAACGTGAAACTTTGTGCCAGTTCACCCCGAACCCCTAGCACTTACCTCTTACCCCCAGCACCCGTTATTCCGGCATGTCCATTTTGGGTTCTCCGCCTACTGCTTCTTTTCAGGGTCGCTGCTGTCGCTGTGGGGAGAGACAGCTTTCTTGACTCCCTTACCGACTTTCTTGCCCCCCTTGCCCACACCCTCTCCCAAATCCTTGCCTGCCGCGATGGGTTTGCCTTGCTTCATCTCGTGGCCGACTCCTTCGCCGCCCCTTCCCACATCTTTTCCGGCGGCTTTGAAATCGCCTCCGACCGTCTCCGGCCCCACTCCCAATTTGCCTGCTGTTTGTGCATCAAGGTGACCCGTGACCGGCAGGTTCTCTGCCTTCTGATATTGGCTGATCGCATCTCGGGTTTGCGAACCCATGACGCCATCGATCGGCCCGGGGTCGTAGCCCTTGTCGCGCAAAGTTTCCTGCACCTTCTTGATGTTGTCGTGATCGCCTGCAAATGCCCGGGGCACCAGGCTCAGTCCTAACATCCCGGTCATCATAAGGACAAAGGCCATCCTGATCCAGAATGCTTTCATGTTTAGAGACATGTTACTCCTCCATTTTGAGTGTAGTTGCTTGCTTGAAATCCCCTGGCGCACGTAGCGCTCACTTCCGCGACGTGGCCTTGAGGTTCTTAATCTCCAATTCGTCCACCTGCTTTGCACTTGAAACTGAAGAAGCGGCTTTTTCGGTCCGTACAAACACCGCTTACATTTTTTCTGTCTTTTGCTCCATTGTCTGTGCTGTATTGCTCACCGTCCTGGTCAAAAAATGACTCAGAACCTGCTTCAGAGCGGAGGCAAGATTATGGACGGTACCGTCCTCTTGAAGGAACACGGTTTGGTCGGTCGGGACGTACTTGAAGATACCGTTGGATGGCGTCAGTGCTGTAACCAAATAAAAGACCCTGTAGCCGCTGCCACCGATAAGGTAGTAATTGTTCATACCAAAACGGACTCCCCTATCTGCATCCGTGATGCTGTTGCCGCTTCCAGCAATCTGATAACTCGCAATCCAGCCACGCCGTCATTGAGGGGCGTCAGGTTGCTCTCGATGCAGTCCATGAAGTACTCCAATTCGGCCTTCAGTGTTTCTGTTTGCTCGATCTTGGGTGCCCACATGTCTCCCGAGCGGTAGTTGACAAGCAAGTCGTAAACACCTTCCCGGCTTGTGATTTGCACACCCTTGTCGTAGACCTTGACTTTCTCATCGACTTCGAGGTCATTCCACACCAGCATCTTCTTCTCTGCCCCGATCAGTGTAGTTCGGATTTTCACAGGAGATAACCAGTTCACGTTGATGTGAGCAATGGTGTTGTGCGGGAAATAGACCGTAATAAATGCCACGTCGGCATGGCCATTCAAGTGCGCCTGGCCCGTCGCCACGACGGCCTCGGGTTCCTTTCCGATGAGATAGTCCATGATGGACAAATCGTGCGGCGCGAGATCCCAAATTACGTCAATGTCATGTTGGAAAAGTCCTAAATTGACCCTCGTGGAGTCGTAATAGTAGAGGTCGCCCATTTCACCCTGATCGATCAGTTGGCGGATCTTCTTCACCGCCGCAGTAAATAGAAACGTGTGGTCCACCATAATCTTGAGGTCTTTCTTCTCAGCCAACTCGATCAAGGTCTCGGCCTGGATCGCACTCGAAGTAAAAGGTTTCTCGACAAACACGTGCTTTCCGTTTTCCAGGGCAGTCTTTGCCATCTCGAAATGCGTCCACACGGGAGTGACGATGGCCACTGCATCGATGTCTGGAGAGCACAGGACTTCAGATGCCTCAGACGTGACGTGCACGCTCGGATGAGCATGCTTTGCGCGTCTTTGCGCTGCTGGGCTTTTGTCGCTTATGGCAACAACTTCTGCCGAATCGAGGCCGCACAGATTTCTGACGATGTTTGGACCCCAGTAACCGTAGCCGATGACGCCGATCCGAATCATTGTTTCCCCCCGCCAGTTTGGAATTGCCACTGCCTTCGCATAACCAATTTAGAAAATTGGGGAATGCACCTTACTCCCATAGCCCATAGGGGCAGCCCCCGAATGGGCCAAGATAGTCATCTAACGCTCAAAGAGCCGCCGAGTTTGGAACATAACTTTGACCAACGTGCTCTTGCGGGTCGAGAGTCTTCGTAACGGACATATTCCGGGACAGCAAGGCGTCGTTGAGGCGAGCCTGTTCGAAGGCGGACATATAGAGACGCGCCACGTTGTCCCAGATCATTTCGCGGCCCAGCTTATAGGCGCTCTTGCCGAGGGCATGGCGGCGTGCTGAATCGCGCAGCAAGCCCGAGACCTCGCGCGCGATGGCGCTCGAGTCTCCAAATGGCACCAGGACACCGCGATCTTCCGCCAGCAATTCCGCGGCGTGCCAGTACGGAGTTGAAACTACAGCTTTACCCGCGCCAAACGCGTAGGCCAGGGCGCCCGAGGTGATTTGCGCCTCGTTGAGGTACGGCGTAATGTAGAGGTCGGCCGCGCCTATGAACTCCTTCAACTCTTCGAGTTCCACGAAGCGGTTGTAAAAAATAACGTTTTTCTCCACCTTGTTCTTCCTGGCCAGATTTTCCAGGCTCAGACGATAGGCTTCGCCGCGCTCCTGCAACTCGTGGGGATGCGTCGCTCCCATGACGACATAAACAACGTCCGGGAATTCCACCAGAATCTGTGGGAGAGCATTGAGTACCTGCTCAATTCCTTTGTTGGGCGAAAGCAACCCGAAGGTTAGCAACACAACCTTTCCTTCTACGCCAAACTTTTCCTTGTATGAATTTGGATCGGCAAGCGGCATATCAGGAATGCCATGGGGGATAAGATCAATTTTGCCCGGTGGCGCCTGATAGACCTCCTGGAGCATCTGCTTTGCCCGTTGAGTCATGACCACCAGCCGGGTCGACCGCGCGATCAACTCCTGCATCACGCGTCGCTGCTCGAATTTCGGCTGGCGCAGGACGGTGTGGAGCGTCGTGACCACAGGCGTTCTTAGTTCCCACAGCAGCGCCAGCAAGTGACTTCCTGCCAGACCGCCGAAAATACCAAACTCGTGTTGTAAGCAGACCAAGTCGGCATTGCTGATGTTGATGAAATCAGCCGCGCGCAGGTAGGATGAGAGGTCCTGCTCTTCGATTTCGAAACCGACGACGCGGGGATAATCGTAGCCTTCCTCGACATCATTAACCGGTACTGCGAAACACTGGGTTTGGGGGTAACTCGCCGTCACCGCGGTGAGCAGGTCGGATGTGAAGGTGGCGATCCCGCACTTGCGCGGCAGGAAGTTGCCGACGAACGCGATTTTTTTAATCTTATGCGAAGTTTCCATAAGTTCGCCTCCAATTTTCCGCATGAAATCGACACGCTGCTCTCGTTCTGGCACTGACTGTGAATTTTGGTTTTCGCTCAAACCGCCTTAGCCTTGAAAATACGATGGCCCCACCTGCCTCCCATACTGGCCTCCCACCGTGCGCCGCGGGACACTTACCCCGACAAACTCCTCCCTCAAAATACGACCTGGGAGATCGAGGGAATCTTCTTATACCCTGGCTGTAATTGGTTTGGCAGTCCAAATCTGCACACGCATTTGGTCAATATTGCACAGACCAGTCAAATGAAGGGGAAACAACAGTGCAAGACACCCGGGTGAGCGATTCTGAACAGACGCGCGCCGGCGAGCATGTTTAAGTGGTGTATGGGACTTCAACGATCGCAACTCCAGGCGACCGCCAGACACTCGGCGACCTCAGATTGAAATCCCGATTCAGGGCTCGATCTCGAAGGGCTCAGGCATTGCCGGGGGTCCATCAGCGGATTTCCCGCTGGATCAGCCTTAAGGGAGACTAAAATGGAACGCCTCATCACCGTATTTCTGCTTTTGTCGGTGTTTTCCGGCACAAGTCATGTTCGCGCGGCCCGCGCGCCTACCGCCGCCATGGCCAGTGCATTTTCTGCCGCGTCCATCAATCGCGTCACGACCACTCGGGTCGGACCGGGATCGAGCGGTGCAGCGGTGCTCCGAGTAGAAATCCTGCTTGAGCGCGCCCACTTCTCGTGCGGCGAGATTGACGGCCGCTATGGCCAAAATCTCAAAAATGCCATCGAGGCTTATCAGTTGGCAAACCAGTTGACGGTGGACGGCATCGTGGGCACTTCCGTGTGGGAACTCCTCAATCAGGACTCGGCCGAGGTGGTGATCGAACATACGATTTCCGCCGAGGATATCGCCGGCCCTTTCGATAAAAATATCCCTACTGACTGGGTGGCCAGGTCCAAGCTGAAGGGCATGTACTATGCGTCGCCATTACAGGCGTTCACGGGGAAGTACCACGCGACGGAAGCGCTGCTGCGACGTCTCAATCCCGGGCAGACATTTGACAGCGTTGGCCAGGAGATCCTCGTTCCGAATCTAATAACCCCGTCTGCGGGGAGGGCGGCATCCGTGGTCGTCACGGAGCTCGACACCAAAGAGCGCATCCGCGTCGCATCAGTTGAAGCGCTTGATTCCGCCGGTAAGGTTCTTTTCTACGCCACTGCCAATGTTGGCGGCGCCCATGATCCACTGCCGGTGGGTAAGTGGAAGGTAACGGATATCGTGCACAACCCCTGGTACAATTACAATTCTGATCTCTTCTGGGACCCCGCAAATCCGAATACGAAAGCGAAGATTCCTCCCGGGCCCAACGGTCCGGTGGGACTGGTGTGGATCGGGATCAGCAAGCCGCATTACGGGCTGCATGGCGCCTCAGATCCCGGGTTGATCGGTCGAACTTATTCCGACGGCTGCATTCGCATGACGAACTGGGACGCGCTCGAACTGGCTAAGCTGGTTGGGGTGGGCACGCCCGTGATCATGAAGGAAGACCCGGGAAGTCCAGGGGCGCGTGAGGCAAGAAATCTCGGGAAAGCCGGTAGTCCAGAGTCTACTGCCGACTTACGAGCGGCCAGAGACGCGGCGAAACGGTCCGGCGCCCCGCAGTAGGAGAATCCAAATGAGGCGCGCCCACCTTCGGCCCTTCATGATAGGAATCGTCGTGGGATGTGCCTGCGGGGGCCTCATCCTCGCGACTGCGGCTCATTCTCAGGTTGCGGACGATTTCGGGGTGCTCGCGTCCCGAAACCTGGGCCTGCCGCTTCCGAACCTTAAGCGCGCTGATATGCCCCGTGACACTTTCGCCGAGATCCGTGCCAATGGTAAGCCGCATGAGGCGACCGACATCATGGCCCGACGCGGTACGCCGGTCCTGGCAATCGGCGACGGCACCGTCACCAAGTTGTTCTACAGCCGTTTTGGCGGCAACACGGTCTACGAGTTTGATCCGCCGCAAATCTACTGCTACTACTACGCCCACTTGGATCGCTACGCATCGGGAACCCGCGAAGGAATGTCCGTCCATAAAGGCGACGTCCTCGGCTATGTGGGCTCGACCGGCGACGCCTCTCCGGATGCGCCTCACCTGCACCTGGCTATCTTTCGCCTTGGCCCTGAGAAACTGTGGTGGGTAGGAACGGCGATCAATCCCTATCCCTTGCTGATGAAAATCCTGGATGAGCAGAGGTGAACCGTCCTCGAACCCCGTAATAACGCCAGCATCGGCGTTGGTAACCGCAACGCCGATGCCGTAGGTGGAACAGTGGGTCAAGGTATGGTAATGGCGTTGTCCTGTAACGTAACCGCCCCAGTTCGCGCCAGCGCTCTGCCGTTCAGCGTTGCACCGGTGTCAATCGTTATGGATGTATGGGCCAAGATGGTTCCCTCGAATACCGAGTACGTTCCCAGGGTGGCGGAACTGCCAACCTGCCAAAAGATGTAGGCCGCCCTGGCGCCACCACTCAGGACAATCCGGGAGGTACTGGTTAGCGTCAGGGTGCTCGCAATCTGGAAGATGTAGACTCCATTCCCAGACAGAGTGAGATCCCCTCCCGAGATTTCAAGCGAGGAGGTGGATTTATACAGGCCCGGGCGGAGGGTCTCTCCAGCCAAATTTCCGGCCAAGAGGATTGGGGTTTCCCGCGCAGCGGCGTTGTTATATGCGACGGTCAAGAAGGTTTGCGCCAGGCCTGCGACGTCATTTGACCTCGTTACACACACACCATTCGGGCACTCTTTGTCCGGCGTGTAAATCGTTCCGGTCACTGCTCCGGGCGGAAACCCAGTGACCGAACTGCCTGGCGAAAGCCCAATATCCCCGGTAATATGGGTTTCGCCGGTGTTGGTAACCGTGGTACCAGCCAGAACCGCGAAATTCCCCGCCATCCCGAGGTAAACCGTCAACTGGGGGGCTGCGGCGAGATTTGCAGCCGTTAGGCAAAGAGTGAACACCATAGAGAGAAGCAATGAGCTGAGTTTGTTCATATGTTATCCTTTCCATCCTCAATGCTGTGATTTGGCGGCTATCCCCGGACGATCTTCGCCTGCCAGACCTTGCCGGGGGCAATAGACGCGACCCATTTATAGCCTCATGGAACTGGCGTGTCAGTTCAATACTGTTCACCCGTCTGGTCAAAATTGCTCATCCCGCGAATGCTGTTTTCCCAAAAGGATAGGGCGTTCCCCGCTCCGAACTTCTGTTTGCGCGATTGCGCATATGCCGGTAAAGCGTGTAGGCCTGGTCAATTTTATACAGACCCCTGTTCCCTCTTGTACAGACACCGCAATCTCATTCCGATTACTCTGGTGCTGCAGCCTGATTCTCCGTGATCTTCCCCTGCCTGGGAATCAAAATGGCGTTCCGGGCGGGCTGGATGCTCGACGATCTGAACACTGGGGATACGCATGTCCGGCGTGCAGTCCCTTCAACCACGCGCATGAATGGCGCGGGAATAAAAATCTCAGGAGGTGTACCAAAATGCGAACGACCAAGATGCTTCGTGCGATTCTACCCGTATTATTCGTACTCGCAGTGTTCCTGGCGCTGCCGGCGCCTTCTTCCGCGCAAATCTCCGTGGGCGTGGCGGTCGGCATAGCGCCGCCGCCGCTGCCCGATTATGCGCAACCGAGCTGTCCGGGCGACGGCTATATCTGGACCCCGGGATACTGGGATTGGGACGGCAACGAATACTATTGGGTACCGGGCACATGGGTGGAGGCTCCGGAAGTCGGGTACCTCTGGACCCCGGGCTATTGGGGCTGGGGCGACGGTGGATATTTTTTCAATGAGGGCTACTGGGGCCCGTCCGTTGGCTTCTATGGCGGGATCAACTATGGCTTCGGTTACTTCGGCAATGGTTATGAAGGGGGACGCTGGGACCACGGGCACTTTTTCTACAACACCAATTACAATAACGTGGATACCCACAACTTCCACAACGTTTACAACACCCGGGTGAACGAGGGCGAGAGGAACCGCGTGAGTTTTAACGGCGGTAACGGCGGAATCAACGCCCACGCCACCGCTCGGGAAGAGGCGGCTGCCCGTGAGACACATATCAGGCCTGTAGGCGCACAGACTCAGCATACGTATGCTGCCCGCGGTAACCCCCAGCAAAAGTTCTCCGCGAACCACGGCACGCCGGCAGTTGCCGCCACCACTCGCCCCAACCTAGCCGTCCATCCTAAGGAGTTGCCGCCCGTCGAACACCCCGCTGCTCTTAAGACGGGGAACACCAAGGTGGACCAGCAATACCAGAAGCAGCAGGAAAAGCTGGTGGCAAAGCAGACCCAGGATCGGCAGAAACTCCAGCAACAACAGGAGAAGGAGCATCAGCAGTTGGCGAAACAGCATGCTGCCCCCGAGCGAACTCAGCAGGTGGAGCAGCGACACCAGCAACAGACGCAGAAATTGCAGCAAACCCATACGCAGCAGACGCAGCAGTTGCAGGCGAGACAGCAGTCAACGGGCGGCGGGGGATCTCGCGGCGGCGGGGGATCTCATGGCGGCGGTGGCGGCGGCGGGCGTCATTAAAGGAAAACGGATCATGACAGCGCGGCGGATTTCAAGGCGGCCCTGGCCGGGCCCAACGTGCGTCACCAAATACCGGTTGAAGTATCACAAGCAACAGAAATCTCGAAAAGTGGGGGTTCGAGAGTGAAGCGACCGGCTACGGTTGAGACCTTTGGCTGGTGAGTCAGGTGATGCGGACCAGCGAATTTCAGGTTTGATTCCTGGCCGAGCATCCGGTGGATGTGCCGTTGACCAACGCGGACTGAGGGAAAAATGGCTCCTGACTATGACTTATCGGGCCTGCCGACCGAGTCGGTCAATCTGTGGATTGGCCTCCATGTCAGTGCCTTTTTCGGCCAAATCTTAGCTGATCAGGCCGAGCGTTTGGGCACCCCCCTCGCTCTGGGGCGCTACGACGTCTCCGCCAGGAAAGTGGACCTGCGGGGGATATTCGGCAATGGGTTGCGGGGAGTGGACGCATAGGCGTCTGCCCCCGAATACGAAGGAGGAAGTAAAGTTATGTCTCTAATGCAAATGCCTTTGGTGCAAGTCTTAATCGCCCTGATTGTGGTGGGGTTTGTTCTCTGGCTCATCAACACCTTCATTCCCATGGCGGGCTCGATTAAATCGCTTTTGAATGTGGTGGTGATTATTGTGGTGGTGGGGTGGCTGCTGAATATCTTTGGACTCATGCATTACATCACCAATTTCCACGTCAACCGCGTCGGGTAAGGGTGGACGGAATCCGTGAGCCTCAAGGCCGCATACGTATTGTTCAAGAAGGCATGCTCGGCGTGGGCAGACGACAATGCCCCGAGCATGGGCGCCGCGCTGGCATTTTACACCGTTTTCTCGCTTGCTCCGGTCCTCATCGTCGCGATCTCGGTGGCGGGGGTGGCGTTCGGGCAGAAAGCGGCAGAGGGTGAACTCTCACGGCAACTCCAAGGCTTGCTCGGCGCAACGGGTGCGAGGGCCGTGCAAGCGATCCTCCAGAGCGCTAATCGGCCGGCGTTGGGCATCCTGGCGAGCGCCCTGGGCGTCGGAACCCTGTTGGCCGGTGCGTCCGGCGCCTTTGTTGAGCTCCAGGACGCGCTCAATAAGATCTGGAAAGTTCAGCGCCGGCCAGGAAATGTCTGGCTGCAAGTCATTCGCGAGCGCTTCTTGTCCTTTGGCCTGGTGCTGGGTTTGGGGTTCCTGCTGATTGTGTCATTGGTGGTGAGCGCCGCGCTGGGGGCCGCCGGAAACTTCCTGGCGCCGCTCGTTCCCTGGCATGTATTCTCATTGGAATTGGTCAATTTCCTCCTCTCTTTGGGGGTGATTGCGCTGCTCCTGGCGATGATCTTCAAGTACCTGCCCGACGCGGAGGTGGCCTGGAGTGATGTGTGGATGGGTGCGGTCGCGGCATCACTCCTCTTGACCACGGGCAAAGCGCTGATCGGGTTATATCTTGCCAAATCCACCGTCGCCTCCGCCTACGGGGCAGCTTCATCTCTGGTCATTATTCTCACCTGGGTTTATTACTCCGCACAGATTGTTCTTTTTGGCGCAGAGGTCACGCACGCCTACCCGCACCAACACGGTTCGCAGATGCCGGCTCCTCACCTGGCAGCAGTCCCGTCCGGCGCCACCACGGCGGGAGGGGGTTTGAGTAACATCTGCCGGTGAACGATTCGCCGTCTGGCGAGCACCGGAACCGAAAAGAAAGCTGCCCGCTACCCCGGCGATCGAGCCGCATCGAGCCCGCCATCGCCATTTCTGAGTAACGCACAAGCACTTTATTTTCATACATTTATTGGGATCCAAGAAATACTATGCTTATAACTTGCCTGTTTTCAGTAATTTATTGGGGTGGTGAGGAACTTTGCGGATTTCTTCGGTTTTTCAGGCCCTGAAATCGTTCTATCTCATTTATTTTCATAGATTAATAGCTAATTTCATTTAAGTCGCTTTCTTTCAATACTTTATTGGGGTAGTCCATTATGTCGCTTATTTTTCCCGTTGTTTTCAGTACTTTATTGGGAGCGCCCTTCATTTTCGACGTTTTCTTTTTTTTTCAATCTGCACTTGATTTACATCCAAAAAACCACCCTTTGCGCCCCCTTTCGAGGATCGTCCGGCCCGATTCCCCGGTCCCGAGCCTGGCGCGCGCGCCGATCCGCTGAGTAATTTCACGTAGGCCACGCCCTCCAGCCAGGAGGCTAGCATGTTGAGGGCCAATCCTCATCGCCCGCGTCCATGGCCACCCCCTTCGAGTACCATGGCAAGATTGCATTCATAACCGGTTTTATTCGGGATTTGGGAAGGGCAGGGCTTCGGTATTAGCCCGGGTTTCTCACCATGCCCAGGGGTTGGTGGAAGGGCGGGGCTTTACAGGCTGCGGAGAAACTCGCCGCCCTTCCGAGCCCTGGAAGGGCATAATTTAATAGCCGGGGGCAACGCCCCCGGAGACAGGGAAATTGATCGCCGACCCCGCAGGGGTCGCATAAGTTCGGGCCCTGGCGGTGCAAAATGGGGTGCGGAACCGACCCTTACAGGGTCGGACTTCCCATGGGCGGGGGTTCCGGGGGCCTTGCCCCCGGCTATTTTATGCATCCCCTGCGGGGATAAATCGTTCAACTTCGTTTTTCCGCAGCCTGTTTAACCGCGTCGAGATCACGGCTCCCACCCTTAGTTTATTCTGCGCCCCGTGTAGCTTGCGGCCGCAAGCTGCGCGGGGCGCAGAAGTTAAAAATAATCAAGAAGGCCTTCGAGCGGCGGGGCTAAAGCCCCGCCCTTCCAAACCCTACGTGAGAAATCCAGGCTAAAGCCCCGCCCTTCCAAACCCTACGTGAGA
>Ga0326728_10024292_pt1 | contig 11000 bp, 9 predicted proteins | sample MB3enrmetagenome_FD_207602 | JGI IMG/M metagenome (GOLD analysis project Ga0326728, IMG submission 207602) | Lab enriched peat soil microbial communities from McLean, Ithaca, NY, United States - MB31MN | ecosystem: Environmental > Terrestrial > Soil > Wetlands > Peat | place: USA: New York...
GCCGTTCTTTCAGCGTTGCGGCATCCTCTCGGGCCCTGCGGTGGTCGGCACCCAAATGACGAATTTGGCGCTTGAAATCGCTTTCGACAAACAGGGAATCGGGCTGAAGCGCACCCCCGTAGGCGACAAGTACGTCTTGGAAGAGATGCAGCGTTCCGGGCTCAATCTGGGAGGGGAACCATCCGGACACATTATTTTCGGCCACTTGTCACTGGCTGGCGATGGCATCATTACCTTGCTCCAGGTGGTGCGCCTGATGGGGGAGACCGGCCAACCCTTCGAGGAATTGACCCGAACCTTCAAACCCTTCCCACAGATTATCCGTAACGTGCGGGTCAGGGAAAAGCCGCCTCTCGAAACACTTCCGGAGGTGTCTCGCGCCGTGGAAGAGTGCCGGATGGCAATTGGCGAGCAGGGACGAGTGGTGGTTCGCTACTCGGGGACGGAACCCCTAGCCAGGGTGATGGTCGAGGCAGCACGAACTGAGGATGTGGAATACCATGCGACCCGCATCGCGCAAGCCATTCAGACCGCTTTGGGGATCGCGTGACCGGGAGATCGGATGAACAGCGAAAGACCGAAACTCGAAATTCGCAAATCGAAACTCGCATCTCAGGCGATTTTCGATTTTCGAATTTCGGATTGCCCGATCACCCGATTTTTGGAGTGAGGTCATTATGAAAAGCCCACCCATTCTGATATGTTTGTTTTCGGTCGCCCTCTTCCCCACAAGTCTGCTTCCGCAGCAAAAACTGACGGCCACTAATCTCCCCGATTTCCTGGCGCGCTACGGCACGAATTTTGGGCCTTTAGAAGCTGTTTTCAAAGACCTGACGAACGAAGACCTCCCGCTCACCGACGAAACGGGACAGCCACTGGCCCGCAGGCCACTGGCAGACCGTCTTCAATCTCTTGCCAATCTGCGCCAGACGGCTCGCCAGTTGGCCGCGAAACCTGAAGACCTCGTCCTTACAACCACGCTGGTAATCCGCACCGAGAGTCTGGCTGACGATCTCTTTGACCTCTCGCAAGTGGCTTACGACAACGACCGCGAAGAGCTCGGCAACAGATTGAACACTCTTCAGATCACCATGGAAGATAACAAGGGTTTATTGGCGGACTACCTTTTGGCGCTCGCTGCGGAGAAGCAGAACCGCCTGCAACAACTCGAAAAAGAGGTTGATGATCTACATCAGAAACTGAAGGAAGGGGCGAAGTGAGACCAGTGCCGTGCGGCAAGCGGCACCGAGAAATATTGAGAATCACTGCGTCATCCCGAGCGAAGCGAGGAATCTCGCTCTGCTTCGGGCGAATCGAGGGACGAAGACCAGGGCGAGATTCCTCGCTTCGCTCGGAATGACAAGGCGTGTTCCAAGCGGTCGACACTCGAAAGCCAAAAGCGCGATGGCCCATTTCTCGCAGGCCGAGAGCGGATGGGTCAGGAGGGTTCATCATGAACGACCGTCGCCTATTTGCAATTTTCCTGGCCATCGCCCTCGCCGGGTCAATTTCTGCAAACCGCAGCTATTGCCAAAACTCGCACGCGACTTCGCCGCAAACAAATACCTCACCTGCGCCGGCGGCTGGGGAGAATACGCCTTCCTCGCCCGCCGGGAGCGCGCTGGTGGTGCCTGCCGAGACCACCATCCCAATCCGGCTTATGAACACGATCAATTCGAGGACAGCACAACCAGGCCAGGCGCTATACTGCGAAACCATCTTCCCGATCACGGCCGGCAACCGAATCGTGATTCCCCGCGGAAGCTCCGTGAAGGGATCGATTACCCAAGTAGTCCGGCCCAAGCGAGGAAAGAACAAGAAGGCGCAAATGGGACTTCGGTTTGAGACTCTCATCTTGCCCAACGGCACTACGGTCCCCTTGCGCGTCACGCTTTCTGCGTTTGGCTCCGCAGGCAAGGAAGGATTTCAACCCAAGGAAGGAAAAATCGAGGGCGCCTCAACCAAGGGCGAGGACGCAGGCAAGGTTGCTGAGACAACGGTTACGGGTGCGGAGCTTGGCACCATTGTGGGAGCGGCCGATGCGAGCGTTTGGAAAGGGCTTGGAATCGGCAGCTTGGCCGGCGCGGGAAGTGGGCTGGTGTGGATCCTGGCTAGCCGCGGGAAGGAGATCGTTCTCCCGTCCGGAACGAACTTTGACCTGCAATTAAGCGCGCCCCTCACCTTCAACCGGGATGACCTTAACCCTCACTCCGCGTATGACCTCGGGCAAGCGCTGCCGCAGTAAACGAGCAGCCTGCGAACAGCCGTTACCCATTGCCTTGCCGTTGTTCCTTGCAGTCGCGGCACAGACGCGACCAAGGCACCGCGTCCAGCCGCGCGGCGGAGATGGGCTTCATACAAGCCTGACAGATACCGAAGCTGTTGTGCTCGATTCGCCCCAGCGCTTCGTCGATTGCACGAAGAAGCTTGCTGTCCGTCTCGCGTAAGCGCACCTGCAGATCTGCTTCCAATGCCGCCGACGCATGGTCCACCAAATCGCCTTTATCCCCACCTGAGGAAGGGGCGGGACTTTCGCTTCCGGCTTTTGCTGCGGTCAAAGCCTGCCGCTTGGCCAACAGCAGTTCCTTATAATGACTTAGGTTAATGGCATTCATCAAAGGACCTCAACAGCAGGAAAGAATAAAGTCGAGCCTTTCGCTTCCAATGTTAGCACCTCATGCGAAACTTGGTGCGACAGCAGCGAGTTTATGGCACCAGATCGCTTTTTGCATTCTGCACGCTCTAAACTGAGATTGCAACCCTCTCCATCCGATCCTTGCTTCCGGAAGCGGCGGCGGAGACTCTGAGGAACGTCTAGGGCAACAAAAACCGCGAAAATCTGTTACCTTTGGCCGGAAAGCGCATTTAAACTGTTGGGCGAGCGAGGTGTAGCAAGGACAGCGAAATCCCCGCCCCGCCAGAGCAAAGAGGCAATTCGTGAGAGGTGACCAATGATTGAAGGAAAACTACGGCTGACCATGCCGGAGGGCGAAGGAAGGCAGTTCGTTGCAGAGTCGGGCTCGGGTCATGCCGTCGTTGTGGATGACGCAAATGGCCACACCGGGGCCAAGCCGATCGAGTTGGCACTACTAGCGCTCGGGGCCTGCACGGGCTTTGACGTAATTGGCATTCTTCGCAAAAAGCGCCAGACGGTCACTGGTTACGAAATTGAGCTGCATGCGGAGCAGAACCCAGAGCCGCCTTCTTACTTCACTCGGGTTGAAATCAAGCATCGGCTTCGAGGTCAAATCGCTCCTGAAGCCGTTCAAAGAGCTATCCATCTCTCTGAGACGAAGTACTGCGCTGTCGGAGCGATGATTTCGAAGACGGCGAAGATCGAAGCGACTTTTGAGATCCTTCCCTCAACTCCCGCAAGCTGACGCTGGGCGGATAGCAGTAGTTTGACGTCGAGCCGGCGGAACCCACAGCCAAGCGAGAGCGTCTGCGTCCTCCCTGTTGGGGTTTCGGAGGCACGGCGGACACGTGGAAGTCCGTTTGGGCTGCGGCGGCCGGGCCGCGCTGTAGCAATGCCGCCCTGCGCAAAGGCCTGAAAAACTCCCCGCAAGTGGGTTAAAATGGAGGACCCTTCCCGCGACCACACTGCCTGAGGCAGAGTCGGCGACCGAGGACTAAGGGCTCAATTGCACTTTTAAAAGGAGCAATGCGGAATGGCAAAGGAAACTCTCACCTTGGTAGACAACCGCACGGGGAATTCCTGTGAAGCGCCTCTTTTTAAGGGCACCCTGCGGGCGATGGACCTGCGACAGTTCAAGACCGATGCCGATGACTTCGGAATGATGACCTACGATCCTGCATTCATGAATACTGCGTCCTGTCAAAGCGCCGTGACCTTCATCGACGGCGATAAGGGCATTCTGCGTTATCGCGGTTATCCGATCGAACAGCTTGCCCTGAACTGCACCTTTCTGGAAGTCGCCTACCTGATCCTGTTTGGCGAACTCCCTACGGCCGCGCAATTAGCCGATTGGACGAACAAGATCACTCACCACACCATGGTGATCGAGACCACCAAGAAATTCCTCGAGGGCTTCCGTTATGACGCCCACCCCATGGGCATGTTCATCAGCAGCGTCGCGGCGCTTTCCACGATTTATCCGGAATCCCGCAATGTGCGCGATCCCGAGGTTCGGGCCTTGCAGATTCAGCGGCTCATCGGGAAAGTGCCGACCATTGCCGCCTACACTTACCGTCACAGCCTCGGCTACCCTTACATCTATCCGGACAATGACCTCAGCTATACCGAAAACTTCATGAACATGCTGTGGAAGATGGTCGAGCCAAAGTATCACGCCAATCCTGCCTTGTCGAAGGCTCTGGATATTCTGTTTATTCTGCATGCCGATCACGAACAGAATTGCAGCACCAACGTCATGCGCGCCGTAGGCAGTTCAGAGGCGGATCCGTATGTTTGCACGGCTGCCGCCGCGGCCGCTCTTTCCGGACCTCTGCATGGCGGCGCCAACGAAGAAGTCCTGAGGATGCTGGATGAGATTGAGTCCAAGGACAGTGTCCCCGCCTACATTGAGCGCGTCAAATCCGGACGCATAAAACTAATGGGATTCGGCCACCGTATTTACAAGAACTACGATCCGCGCGCCAAGATTATCAAATGGGCCGCCGAACGGGTCTTTGAGGTTACGGGAAGGAACCCGAAAATCGAAATCGCGCTCGAACTCGAGCGCATCGCGTTGCAGGACGACTACTTTGTAAAACGCAAGCTCTATCCCAATGTCGACTTCTACTCCGGCATCATTTACCAGGCGTTGGGCTTCCAACCGGACATGTTCACGGTTCTCTTTGCCATCCCGCGCACGGTCGGCTGGCTTGCCCAGTGGGAGGAGATGCTCCGCGACCCGGAGCAGAAAATTGCTCGCCCGCGCCAGATTTATACCGGTCAGGAATGCCGGGATTGGGTGCCCATCGAAAAACGTACTGCGCCATCCACGGCGGCCGCGTGAGCGTAGTCTGGGCAGGTAGCGCGGGCGTCTCGCCCGCTGCCGCGGGAGCGTGCCGCTCCCGCTAACGGGGAGCGCTGAAGAAAGAACGAGAGTATGCAGAGCCTCTTGATTTACGTCATCTTTCTGGTGGTCTGGTTCGTAGTCTTACCACGAATCCCCGGAATCTCCCGTTTTACCTGAGCGGGTCGTAGGAAAACCCCGGCGGGGAAATCGAACCACATAACCTGCGAGACCAAACCTAAGGAGTGAGCACGATCTGCCATGCCGATCTTCGAGGGCACGGAGATCACAAAGGAAAGCACTGATCCGCGTCCCTGCGAACTCTCTGCTCTCTGTGGTGAGGCTCTTCCTGTGTTTTGGCGGCTCCTTCACGGGGAGCGCCCGCATTATTCGAAGGAATGAATGAATGTTTTCAAATGAATCCGCGTTGGGGTATGCTATTCAACCTTCGTCACTAACCCTTGATAAGGCGGAGCGATGAGCGAACCTCTTGAGCAAGCTTCCAGTTCGGCGCCGGCCGGCGCGCCCCAGCCGCAATTACAGCGGCACCTGGGCATCCTGAACGCCACATCCATCAACATGTCGAACATGATCGGCATTGGGCCCTTCATCACGGTCCCGCCGATTCTCGCTACGATGGGCGGTCCGCAGGCGCTGATCAGTTGGTTCGTGGGGGCGCTGCTGGCGATTTGCGATGGGCTGGTGGTCTCCGAGTTGGGCGCCGCCTTGCCGGGCTCGGGGGGGCCGTACGTCTTCCTGCGCGACACCTTCGGCCGCGAGCGCTGGGGCAAGCTCATGGCCTGGATGTTCATCTGGCAGTTTCTGTTTTCGGGCACGCTGGAAATCGCTTCCGGAAGCATCGGCATGGTGCAATACCTGAGTTTCCTTTGGAAGGATCTGGCATTGCACCCATGGCGCATCAAGTTCCTGGCGGCGGGGATTTCGACTTTAGTCATGCTTTCCTTGTACCGGAAGATCCAGGACATCGCGAGGCTGATGATGATTCTCTGGATCACTACCCTGGTGACCACCGGGTGGGTGATCGTATCGGGACTGGCGCGCATGAACCCGCATCTGGCCTTCGATTTTCCTCCCCACGCGTTCGCTTTGAATTGGGCATTTCTACTGGGGTTGGGCAATGGCACGGTGCTGGTGATTTACAACTACCTTGGTTATAACCAGGTCTGCTACCTGGGTGGGGAAGTGAAACGACCAGAGAGAACGATTCCTTACGCGGTTATTCTCTCCATCTTGGGCGTGACTGTCATCGACTTTCTTCTCTCCTTCAGTTTCGTTTCAGTGGTTCCGTGGCGGGAGATGGTTAAGGAAGGCTCGCTGGCTTACAACGCGGTGGCTTCGGTCTTCATGGGACGAATCTACGGCCAGTGGGGGGCCCTCCTGATCTCCGCGATGGTGCTTTTCACGGCCTTTGCCTCCGTATTCGCCCTGATGCTCGGCTATTCCAGAGTGCCTTACGCCGCCGCGCAAGACGGTGCCTTCTTCCGCTATTTCGGGGTGCTGCACCGCAAAGGCGAGTTTCCCCATCGCTCCCTTGTCCTGGTGGGGTCGCTTTGCATCATCGCCAGCTTCTTCGGCTTGGTGCAGATCATCACGGCACTGATCCTGGCTCGAGTCCTGGTGGTCTTCATCGGCCAGATCACCGGCCTCTTCATCATACGCAAGTACCGCCCTGAAATAAAACGGCCCTTCAAAATGTGGCTTTATCCCCTTCCCGCCGTGCTGGCGCTGGCCGGCTGGATTTACGTGTTCGTCAGCCCCTTAGGCCAGCCAGGCGGATCGAGCTTCATGCTCTACGCCTTCGGGACGATCATCCTTGGCTTGGTCGCCTTCCTCGCCTTGGCGGCCCGAAAGCGCGAATGGCCGTTCGCTGCTCGAACGTAACGCCGACAACCCAGCCCGCAAATGGCGCGCATTGCAATGGGTCAACCCTCTCCTTTTGAGTCTATGTAACAACCCCCGTTGTCACACAGATTCCCTTAGATAAAGGGCTGTTGGTGGACTTAAAGACCACAGGCCCGCCCCACATCTGCATACTTTTGATATAATGGGGCCATAGTGTGGAAGGGCTGCCTTTCTCGGCACACATGGACGCGGGAACGCGTGAACTGGGGGTATTTCTACGAATACTATGGCAACCACGCATGTTGAGTTGAAGGAAAGCGAAGTATCGGCGGAGCAGAAGAGGGTCATCAACGATCTGAGCATTCAGGTCGCAACCGTAAACGGGTCGGGAAGCCAAACGGCAAACACCGTTCTGTTGAGGGCCATTTTCCAGATGGGAATTCCCGTATCCGGCAAAAACCTCTTCCCGTCGAATATTGCAGGACTGCCCACCTGGTTCACGATTCGCGCTTCCAAGGATGGCTACGTTGCTCGCCGCCAAGACAGTGAGTATCTGGTGGCGATGAACCCCGAGAGCGCCGACGAAGACGTGCTGACCTTGAAGCCGGGTGCCGTATGCGTTTACGACGAGCGCCTGAACCTGAAACGGCTTCGCGACGACGTGATCTTCTACCCGGTGCCGTTTGACCAGCTTGTAGCGCCTGTCTGTCCTGACGCCCGGCTACGCAAATTAGTAAGGAACATGATCTATGACGGCGTGCTGGCCCGGCTGCTGGGCATTGACATGGAAGAAATCCAGGTCGGCCTGCGCAAGCAGTTCAGGAAGAAGGCCAAGGCGGTAGACCTGAACTTCAATGCCGCCATGGCCGGCTACGATTACGCGGCCAAGAATTTCCAGAAGAAAGACTCTTATTACCTCGAGCGCATGGACGCGACGCGCGGGAAGATCATTATCGACGGCAACTCGGCTTGCGCGCTGGGAGCGATGTTCGCCGGGGTCACTGTGGTGACTTGGTACCCCATCACCCCTTCCTCGACGGTTTGTGAAACGTTGATCGAGTTCATGAAGCGTTACCGCATCGACAAAGAAACCGGGAAAGCCACGTTCGCCATCGTGCAGGCTGAGGACGAACTGGCGGCCGTGGGCATGGTGATGGGCGCGGGTTGGGCGGGTGCGCGGGCCATGACGGCCACTTCCGGCCCCGGCGTTTCCCTGATGGCGGAGTTCACGGGCTTTGGCTATTACGCAGAGATTCCCGCAGTGATCTTCGACATCCAGCGGGTTGGGCCTTCGACCGGCTTGCCGACGCGGACGGCGCAGGGGGACATCCTGAAGAATGCCGTCCTCTCCCACGGCGACACCAAGCACATTATGCTGATTCCGTGCTCCGTCGAGGAGTGCTTCACACTAGCGATCGAGGCCTTCGACCTGGCGGAAGAATTCCAAACTCCCGTGTTCGTTATGAGCGACCTCGACCTGGGGATGAATAACTGGATGGCTGAGCCCTTCACCTACCCGGAAAAGCCCATGGCACGCGGCAAGGTGCTGAGCGCTAAAGACGTCCGCCGGCTGGGCGGCTTCAGCCGCTACAAGGATGTGGATGGCGACGGAATCGGATACCGCACTTTGCCGGGCACGCCCGAACCTCTGGCCGGTTACTTTGCCCGAGGCAGCGGCCACAACGAGAAGGCTATCTACAGCGAACGTCCCAACGATTACGTCAACAACATGGACCGCTTGGCGCGGAAGTTCGAGACGGCGCGCACCAAAGTCCCCAAGCCGGTGATCCAGGAAAACGGCAAGGGTGAAGTGGGCATCATCGCCTACGGCACAAGCCACTGGGCGGTGGTCGAGGCTCTCGACCAGCTCAAGAAAGAGCACGATATTGAAGCCGCCTATTGCCGTTTGCGGGCTTACCCATTCTCAACGGAAGTGCATGACTTCATCCGCAGCCGCGCTCGAGTCTATGTCATCGACCAGAATCGCGACGCGCAGATGCTGAGCCTCTTCCGGCTGGAGCTGGAACCCGAGGAGATCAAGAAACTGCGCAGCGTGCGGCATTACGATGGCTTGCCCATCGACGCGCGCAGCATCACGAACGAGATTGTTTCCCAGGAAGGACAGAACTGAAATGGCCACCACTACAGTTCCGCCGGCATCGCCGGCTAAGGTCAACCGCCTTGGCCTCGAAATTGCCGATTACAAAGGCAACAAGAGCACCCTCTGCGCCGGGTGCGGCCATAACGCCATCTCCGAGCGCATCATCGAGGCTTGCTACGAAATGGGTATCGAGCCGCATCGGGTGGCCAAGCTTTCCGGCATCGGCTGCTCGTCGAAGAGCCCCGCCTATTTTCTGCGCACCGCGTATGGCGTGAATTCACTCCACGGACGCATGCCCTCGATCGCCACGGGCGCCATGCTGGCCAACCGGGACCTGATTGCCCTCGGCGTGAGTGGCGATGGCGACACCGCCTCGATCGGGGTCGGCCAGTTCGTGCACCTGATGCGCCGCAACATGCCCCTGATTTACATCATCGAGGACAACGGTGTTTATGGATTGACCAAGGGCCAGTTCTCCGCCACCGCCGATATCGGCTCCAAGCTGAAGACGGGGGTGGTGAACGACCTGCCGCCTATCGACACTTGCGCGCTGGCGATCCAGCTCGGCGCCACCTATGTGGCTCGTTCCTTCTCGGGCGACAAGAAGCAATTATCGGCTTTGCTGAAAGGCGCCTTGGCCCATCGTGGCACTTCGATGTTGGACGTCATTTCCCCTTGCGTGACCTTCAACGATCATGAGGGGTCGACTAAGAGCTACAGCTATGTGAAGGACCACGACGAGCCTCTGGCCGACGTGAGCTTTGTGCCTTACTTCGAGGATATTTCGGTGGATTACGATTCGGGCGCGACTCTGAGCATACCCCTGCACGACGGTTCGCGCATCCTGCTTCGCAAACTCGAGGAGTCTTACAATCCTACCAATAAAACCGAAGCCCTGCGCTTGTTGACAGAGTCCCACGATAAGGGCGAGATCATCACTGGCCTCTTCTATGTGAACACCAAGCAGGAGAATTTCCTCACCCTGCTCAATGTCGTGGACGAGCCCCTTGCGACTCTGCCGGAATCAAAAGTGCGTCCGCCCAAAGAAGTCCTCGACGAGGTCATGCAAGGGCTGATGTAACCAGCACTTGCTACTTGAGAACTTCACCGAGCCGCTCCCACCGGGCGCGATGGGCTTCAGCATTCCAAGAGAAATAGATTACCTCAGCCTTGCCAAGGACATTGGCACGCGGCACGAAGCCCCAAAACCGGCTGTCCAAGGAGTTGTGTCGGTTATCCCCCAATACAAACACACAATCCGGCGGAACATGCAGCCCGTCGGCGCGCGTGAAACGGGGTAAATCCCGCCTCCAGGCGGGGTCAATCCCCCAGGCGGCGGGAAGACTATCCAGCACCCTCGAGCTGGGAGGAAAGTCGTCCCGCAAAGGGAGATCACTAGCATATTCGAATTGCGCATAAGGTTCTGGCACGGGCTGCCCGTTGAGATAGACTCTCTTGTGTTCGATTCTGACCACGTCTCCCCCCTCAGCGACTACCCGTTTGACGAACGACACGGTTGGGTTTGGGGGATAACGAAAGTAGACAATGTCTCCACGCTTCGGTGCGCTGTCAACGTAGGCCCGCCTCTTGACGTAGACGTAGTCTCCGGGCATCAGAGTGGGGAGCATTGAACCGGCGACATTCTTCAGGGCTGCGAACCGAGCGTGAAGAAAGGACTTGGTGACCTCCTGCTCGAGCGCTACCAGGGCGATCAGCAAAAGGTAAACATACCAGCGATTATAGGGCTTCAGCCGGTAATCCGGGGCGGCCTTCTTTGCACACCATGCCGCATCTCCCAAGGCAAGGAGCCAGATGACGAGGGCACCAACGACTGGGACAATGATGTTCCACGGCCGGCTGGCGATAAAGATGGTCCGGATGCAAAGGAATACACCACTCAGCGCGAGCAAGTGGACGACAATCGCGCGGAGTGGCCGACCGCTATACAGTTGGCCGAGTCCAGACGCTGCTACTCCGAGAAGGGCGGCTCGCCACGGCACGCGTCGTGACACCAATTCCGCAGATGACATTGGGTCGACTCCCTATTACTTACGTCG
>Ga0326728_10024293_pt1 | contig 10999 bp, 11 predicted proteins | sample MB3enrmetagenome_FD_207602 | JGI IMG/M metagenome (GOLD analysis project Ga0326728, IMG submission 207602) | Lab enriched peat soil microbial communities from McLean, Ithaca, NY, United States - MB31MN | ecosystem: Environmental > Terrestrial > Soil > Wetlands > Peat | place: USA: New York...
GATTAACTCTTCGACTTCCGCACTGGTGCGGCGTCGCTGAACATCAGCCGCTCTCCCTTGTTCGTCCATCCCCTCACTACATCACCATGGTCGAAACCGCGAAAGACGGGTTGGTCTGACGGATACGGTCAACCCCTGCTATCCGCTCCGCGCTGCGGATGCTGTTGCCTTCGAGCAGGAGTTGCAGGGCGAGCAGGGCCTTTTCTTCCGACAGGTACATTTCGCCCAGCGTGAGATGGTGCGGCTCCGTATAGGTCTTTTTGCAGTTCGGGCAACGAAAGCGGCGCAAGCCATTGCGGTGTGTTCCGAAGCGTTGACACTTTCCGCGGCAATTTTTGCAAGTCATTGTAGCGTCGATCTTTACTTCGCTTTCCATAATTCAATATTACATCGAACGTTCGCTGTTTTCAAGAGAAAATACGCCGATTTTTAGGGTTTACTTCCTTGATTTTCAGTGGTTTACGGGGATAAACTGGGGCTGGCCCGAAAAGGGCTAAAGCCCCGGAACCGGCGAGCTAGAGACGCCAGTCCCGAGGCTTTTTTGTTGGGCTATGGTGGGCCTCGATTTCTACATTTCACGCTTCCATCTTGTGCCCAGGTGGCGTGACTCTGCCATGTCGCAGACCCTGACATTACCCTGACATTACCCTGACGTTTTGAGAATAACTATCTTTGTTTTCAACCTCTCTGAAAAGACTCGTTCATACGCAGCAAGATGCCTATTACGCGGGATTGACTCTCCAGACAAGTGCCTAAATACAGATCGCGGGACCACGTCCAACGCTTCGGCGAGTTCTTCCACTGTCATGCGGCATTGCTGCCGGAGCCGTTCGATCTGAGACGCTACGGTTCCCGGCGCTTCTATGATGGATTCCAGCGGACGGTTTTCTCTTATCTCACGCAGCTTGAGTTCGTGCTTGATTTGTTCAGCGCGCTCAATGCGCCGCCGCCATTCTGGCCACTCGTTCATCGCTGCTCTTGCGCTGGCACGCGGAGAGGCTTACGATGAGGGTGTCTAACGTCCGCATCGAGAAGCCCCGGCCATCGCGCCGGGCTTTTCGTTTTTGAGAGCGCTATTGTAGCGGGTTGCGGAGATTGCAGGGGGGAGACGGGAAGGGGGTTAGTCGGCTTGCTTGCGCGGCCTGCCGCCCGCCCGCGTCTTGCGTTGCGCGGCGAGCTGGCGGAAATGCTCGCTACCGTACTTGCGGGCCGTGGTGCCGCCGCCTTTGTGTCCCAGGATCGCAGCGGCCGGCATTTTAACCTGGCTGATCAAATCATCCGTCAGGGTAAGCGCCGCTCGCAGTAATTCGCGGGATCGGCCCGTGCGGTTCTGCGGTAAGGGCGGGGTCGTTTCCAGGATCAGGTCGATTTCGCCCAGGATGTTCTTCAAGGCGTGAAGGCTGCTTTGATCAACTGGCATACTTCCACGGTACGGTGGATCGTGGCCGGTTGCAATCGTTCGCTGTTTTTGGATCAACGCACTTTTCAGACACTACCTAACCGCACGGTAGCCCGCCGCGTTGAATATGTGGGTTAGAATGGAGGCGGTAGAGCCGATGTATCTTAGGCCTTTAATTGCAACGTTCTTGGCCGCGGCCGGGTGCCTGGCCGGGCAGGGCGCGCCAGCCAGTGAGCCGACCAAGCCAGCCCAATTCATAATCCAGACGGGGACCAAAGTACCTCTCGGCCTAATCAACACCATCAGCACCAAACACTCGGTGGTAGGCGATAGCGTCTACCTCGAGACGGTCTTCCCTATTTTGGCTAACGGCCGGATCGTAATTCCCGTGGGCAGCTACGTGGTGGGTACGGTGACCGAAGTCAAACGGCCCGGACGCATCAAGGGGCGCGGGGAGCTCTACGTCCGCTTCGAATCTCTCACGCTGCCGAACGGGGTTATGCGCGATTTTCACGGCCGAATCGGATCCCTCGACGGGCAGACGCCGGCCGAGTTGGACCGGACCGAGGGCGCCGTGAAGAGCGAAGGCAATAAGGCGGGCGATATGCGCACCATAGGCGAGACCACCGCGGGAGGTAGCGAGCTCGGCGCGATTGCCGGCGCTGCCGCCGGACATCCGGGATTGGGGCTGGGCATGGGTGCGGCGGCCGGCGCCGCGACCGGTCTGATTGCCGTCCTGGTCACGCGCGGGCCGGATGCGGTGCTGGAGCGGGGAAGCACGGTCGAAATGGTGCTGGACCGGCCCCTCGAATTCGCCGAGAACGAATTGAATTTCGCCAACTCCCCGGCTGCACCCGCACTTCCGCCCGCGGATCCCAACCGCAAGACCACTCCCACGGTGACGCGCCGGTTCCCGTATTGAGTTTACGGACAGCCCGTTAGTTGCGCCAGTGCTTCGTAATTGGTGAGCGCCCGCTCCGCGATTGCCCGCCAACCGAAACGCGCCTCCGCCGCGCGGCGGGCCTTATCGCCCAGGCGCTTCCGCAATTCGGCGGAGCTCACAACATCGCCGATGGCCGAGGCGAATTCCATCCAATCCGCGCGGATCATGGCGTCCGATCCGTCGCGCAAATCGAGACCGGCCGAGCCCACCGGTGTGGTTACGATCGCTTTGCCCGAAGCCATCGCCTCCAGCACCTTGATATTGGTCCCGGCGGAAACTTCGAGCGGCACCACTACCGCCAGGGCATCGGCGTAGAGCGGCGCCACATCCTCCACGAATCCCTCGATGGCGATGCGTCGGTCCACTTCCGGCAGCCGGCGGGATCCGGTCAGGTCGCGCCAGAATTTCTCGTGGTCCGGCCCGGCCACCACGCGCAATCGCAGCTCGGGAAACCGCTCCCACACGCGCGGCATGATCTCCGACCGCAGCTTCTCAAAGCCCAGGATATTCGGCAAGTGGCGGAAAGACCCGACGTAAAGAATCTCCGGCGCTGGCGCGCGACCGGGTCGCGGCTGGAAGCGTGTCAGATCCACTCCGTTGGGAACCACAAACGTGCGCTCGGGAGGGCTGCCTTCCTGGATGGCCGCTGAACGGTCGTCGTCCGACACGGTCCAAACGGCGTCGAACGCCGCCAGCCACTTGCTTTCGAACTCGCGCCAGCGCTCGAATTCCCGCCGCGCCGCTTCGTCCGGGCGGCTCTCGTAGAGTTGCCGGTACAAAGTGAACGTGACATCGTGTTCCACCAGCACGGCTGGAATATGCGGCGCGCTGGAGCGGAAGCCGGCCATGTGGGTGTACTCCACCTGCATCAGGTCGGGTTTCCACTTTTGGGCGAGCTCCGCCACCAACGCCGTCAGGCTGCGCGACTGGTACTGCCGCACCTGGTGGGGCAGACGTTCATCGTTGGAGGGAAGCTCATCGCGATCCACCACCCGCACTTCCCGGAAGATGGAATGCAGCTCCGGATAGTTCACCGCGTCGTGCCGCTCGCGCACGGCCGCCAGAAAGAAATCGACGCGGTCCGCCAGCGCGCGGCACAGATTGTAGATGCGCACCGCTCCGCCGTGGGAGAGCGGATAGGGCAGGAACGGCGATACCACCAGCACGCGAAGCTTCTCGGGAGCGGCCGCGCGCTCGCGCCGGCGGGTGTGCGCGAAGGCGATATTGCCGCGCGCCAGGTCGGGTTCCTGCGCTCCCAGGCGGCGCAGCCGCGGATTGCGCAAAACGCGCCAGAAGAACTGCGCGGTCTCCATCGGCAAATCGGGCTGTTGGGCCACCTCTTTAGCCTGCCCCACGCTGTAGGAAGCCCACCCCGCGGCAGCCGCTTTCCAGAACAGCTCGAGCCACGCGGTGCCCGCCAGACCGTTGCGCGGAATCCCCAAGGCCGCGAGTTTCGGCAGATCCACGACAATGGTATCCCCGAGCGGCGCCAGCACGCGGCACGCTTCATCCGGCTGCAATGGGCGGAACGGGGCGGTGGGAAACATGCCGGGTTTCCAGGCGCCGAAATGACTCTGGCGGGAAACCGCGAAGGTGTGCTGATCCTCGAAGAGCGGCAACAAATCTTCGATGGTCTCTTGCGCGCCGTTGCGATGCCAGACCAGCCAGCGGACACCGTCGGCATCCGCCAGGCGCTGGAGCGCGGCGCCATTCCAATCCGGTCCGTGCTGGGCGAAGCGCACCAGCCCGTTCGCGTGGCGTCGAGGTCTGGGGACCTGCAACGGTTCCCTTCCGTGCAGCCGCTGGAACCACCCATGCTGCGGATAGCCGAACCCCCGCAGCAGCCAGGCGAACAGCTTGAACAAAACGGCGGCCGCCACGTCTCTGGTGTGCACCCACGCGGCGCGCGGAATGTCGCTCAGGCGGGCCCACGCAAGCGCGGCCCTGTCTCGCAGGTGTCGTGCCCCGTCGGCCAGATCGTGCAGCGCGGTGGCGATGGCATTTCTCAGGCGGCGCGCCCCGTCCGCCAGACGGTGCCAAACATGCCGGCACACCGGGCCCGGCGATCCGTGGAAGAAGCCGCCGTTCTCGTTCACGAGCAAAGCGTGGAACGGAGGAACCAGAAGAGGGGCGAGTTTTAACGACCAGCGGCCGGGCTCTCCCGTCCAGGGCGCCACCGCCAGCGCCACCCAAACCGGCCAGAGCCGGCGCTCGGCCTGGAAGAGCAGACGCAGAGCGCCACGCTGAATGTATATTCGCTCACAAAGAGCGGCCGTCTCCGCCGGCGGCGGCGACGTGGCAAAGAGCCAAACTGGCACACCTGGAGCTCCGGCACGTACGTGCAGAATGGCCGTGTGACACACGGCAGGCGATAAGCCGAAAACCGCTACGACTTTCCGCTCACCCTTCCCGACCAGGTGGAAGACTGAGGTCCTAAACACTGCTGAGGCAAACCCCCACGACCCATCCGGTCACCCCCGGAGGGCCGCACCTTTTACTCTGCCTCAGGACGCGGCAAAAAGCACGTTAATTATGTAATAATTTGGAACTTTTTGGTCCTAGCAGTGGTGGTACAGCTCACCGCTGTTTTTTTTCGGCGGCGGAGACACGGGCTTCGGCCAGTGCGACGGCGTCCAGAGCGGCCTGGGAATCCTCGGCGGGAGTTTCCAGTCTTTTCCGGGCCTGCTCCAGGCCGGAACGTGCCCGGTCGAGATCGATATCTTCGGCGCGCTCGGCCAGGTTGGCGAGAATGCGTACCTGCTCCGGCAGCACTTCGATGAAGCCGCCCTGGATGGCCAGCGAGCGGCGCGTGCCGCCGCACAGGTAACTGAGAGATCCGGTGCCCAGCATTCCCACCAACGGCGCGTGCCCCGGCAGTATCCCCATGTAGCCGTTTTTGGCGGGCACGGTGATCTCGTTCACCTTTTCCGACACCAGTTGGCGTTCGGGGGTGGCGATTTCGAGTTGGATCTGGTCCGCCATATCAGGCCTTCTTCAGAGCTTCGGCACGTTCCAGCACTTCTTCGATGGTCCCTTGCATGTAGAACGCCTGTTCGGGAATGTCGTCGTGTTTGCCTTCGGCGATTTCCCGGAATCCGCGGATGGTGTCCGCCAGCTTGACGTATTTACCGGGGAAGCCCGTGAATTGCTCGGCCACGTGGAAGGGCTGCGAAAGGAATCGCTGGATCTTGCGGGCGCGCGCGACGATCAGCTTGTCTTCGTCGGAAAGCTCGTCGATACCCAGAATGGCGATGATGTCCTGCAGGTCTTTGTAGCGCTGCAAGACTCCCTTGACCATCTGCGCGCAATCGTAGTGATCCTGACCGATGATGTGGGGGTCGAGGATGCGAGAGGTGGAAGCCAGCGGGTCCACCGCGGGATAGATGCCGAGGGCCGCGATATCGCGCGAGAGGTTGGTGGTGGCGTCGAGGTGCGCGAAAGCGGTGGCGGGAGCGGGATCGGTGTAATCGTCGGCGGGCACGTAAATGGCCTGCACGGAAGTGATGGAACCTTTCTTGGTGGAGGTGATGCGCTCCTGCAATTCGCCCATCTCGGTGGCCAGGTTGGGCTGGTAGCCGACCGCCGACGGCATGCGGCCGAGCAGCGCGGAAACCTCCGAACCGGCCTGGGTGAAACGGAAAATGTTGTCGATGAAGAGCAACACGTCCTGGCCTTCCTGGTCGCGGAAATACTCGGCTACGGTCAGGCCGGTCAAGCCCACTCGCAGGCGCGCGCCGGGAGGCTCGGTCATCTGGCCGTAGATCATGGCGCACTTGGACTTCTTGTAGTCCCTGGGGTCGATCACGCCGGATTCCTGCATTTCGAGCCACAGGTCGTTGCCCTCGCGGGTGCGTTCGCCGACTCCGGCAAACACCGACACACCGCCGTGCTTCTGGGCGATGTTGTTGATCAACTCCATGATGATGACGGTCTTTCCCACCCCGGCGCCGCCGAAGAGGCCGATCTTGCCGCCGCGAAGATAAGGTTCGAGAAGGTCGATGACCTTGATGCCGGTCTCGAACATTTCGAGGCGCGTGGATTGATCTTCGAAGGAGGGCGACGGCCGGTGAATCGGGAAATACGTCTTGGCGTTCACGGGGCCCATTTCGTCCACGGGCTGGCCGATCACGTTGAGCACGCGGCCGAGCGTTTCGGGGCCGACCGGCACTTCGACCGGACGTCCGAGGCTGATGGCCGGCATGCCGCGGACCAGGCCTTCGGTGGGCTGCAATGCTATGGTGCGCACACGGCCCTCGCCGATATGCTGCTCCACCTCGCAGATGATATCGATCGGGGTGGGCACGTCGAACCCTTCGCTGGTAATGCGGATGGCGGTATAGACCAGGGGAATTTGTCCCTCGGGAAACTCGCAGTCCACAGCCGGTCCGGCCACCTGGACCACCTTGCCGATTACAGTTCCATTAGTGCTAGCCATAGTTTCCTTATTCCGCGGAGGCCGCGCCGCTCACCACTTCGATGATCTCTTTGGTGATGCTGGCCTGGCGCACGCGATTCATGTACAAAGTCAATCGATCGATCATATCCGCCGCGTTGGAAGTGGCCGCGTCCATGGCGGTCATGCGCGCGGCGTGCTCGGCGGCCGAAGATTCCAGGAGCGCACGGAAGAACTCGGTCTCTACGTAGCGCGGTAGCAGGGCATCCAGGATCTCGACGGCCGGCTGCTCGTAGATAAAATCCACCGGCTCTTCCCGCTGGGGCAGCTCGACGGGCAGGACGCGAGTCAAGGTGAGCCTCTGCGCCACCACGCTCTTGAACTCGTTATAGAGGATATAGAGCGCGTCGATTTCACAATTGCGGTACATCTCCATGATGCGGCGGGCGATGGCGGCCGTATCGTTATACGCAGGCTTGTTGGCCAAGCCGATCTGGTCGCCGGTAATCTCGGCGCCGCGTTTGCGGAAGAAATCGCGGCCCTTGCGGCCGATCAGCTCGAGCTTCACGGAAGCTGGGCGATGTTCGGCGGGGAAGCGCATCGCGCCCTTGATGAGGTTGGTATTGAAGGCGCCGGCCAAGCCTTTATCGCCGGTGAGCAGCACCAGCAGAATGCGCTTTTCCTCGCGGCGGGCGAGCAGCGGGTTTTCGGCGGCCTTTTCATCCGCCGCGGCGGCCGCCGCGATATCGGCCAGCATGGCGCGCAGCATGGCGGTGTAGGGGCGGGCGGCGATAACGCGGTCCTGGGCGCGGCGCAGCTTGGCCGCCGAGACCATTTTCATGGCCTTGGTGATCTGCTGGGTGTTTTTCACCGAGCGGATACGGCGGCGGATATCGATGAGGCTAGGCATGAGCGGCTTGCCCGGGTAGCTCCGCCACGAAGCGGGCTTTGAATTCCTCGACCACGGCCTTCACCTTGCCGCGCAGGTCGTCATCCAACACTTTCTTGGCGCGGATTTCATCCCACAGGCTGCGGTGCGCGTTATCCACGAAGCGGTAGAGCTCGTCTTCAAACTTGCGGCACTGCTCGATCGGCAGGTCGTCCAGGTAACCCTGCGTGCCGGCGAAGATGGTCACGATCTGCTTTTCCACCGGCAGCGGCTGATACTGACCCTGCTTGAGGATCTCGACCAGGTGTTTGCCGCGGTTGAGTTGGGCGATGGAAGCTTTATCGAGATCGCTGCCGAACTGCGCGAAGGCGGCGAGGTCGCGGTATTGCGCGAGATCCAAGCGCAACCCGCCGGCGATCTGTTTCATGGCCTTGATCTGCGCGTTTCCGCCGACGCGGCTGACGGAGATGCCGACGTTGATGGCGGGCCGCTGGTTGGAGTTGAACAGGTCGGCTTCGAGGAAGATCTGGCCGTCGGTGATGGAAATGACGTTGGTCGGGATGTAGGCCGAGACATCGCCCGCCTGGGTTTCGATAAAAGGCAGAGCGGTGAGCGATCCGCCGCCGTGCTCTTTACTGAGTTTGGCGGCGCGCTCGAGCAAGCGGCTGTGGAGGTAGAAGACGTCACCGGGATAGGCTTCGCGGCCGGGCGGACGGCGCAGCAAGAGAGAAATTTCGCGATAGGCGGCGGCGTGCTTGGAGAGATCGTCGTAAACGCACAAAGCGTGCTTTCCGTTGTCGCGGAAAAACTCGCCCATGGAGCAGCCGGAGAAGGGAGCGATGTATTGCATGGGCGCCGGATCGGAAGCCGTGGCCGCCACCACGATGGTGTACTCCATGGCGCCGAAATCTTCCAGGGTCTTGACGACCTGGGCCACGGTGGAGCGCTTCTGGCCGATGGCGACATAGATGCAGATCATGTCGCCGCCCTTCTGGTTGATGATGGCATCGAGCGCGATGGCGGTTTTGCCGGTCTGACGGTCGCCGATAATCAGCTCGCGCTGGCCGCGGCCGATGGGGATCATGGAGTCGATGGCCTTGATGCCGGTCTGCATCGGCTCTTTCACGGGCTGCCGCGCCACCACACCTGGGGCGATCCGTTCCACGGGATTGAATTGGGTGGTGTTGATGGGGCCTTTGCCATCGATGGGCAGGCCCAGGGCGTTGACCACGCGTCCGATCAACGCATCGCCCACGGGCACGGACATGATGCGGCGGGTGCGGCGCACTTCGTCGCCTTCCTTGATTTCCGTGTAATCGCCCAGCAGCACGGCGCCGACCTGGTCTTCTTCCAGGTTCATGGCGATGCCGGCCACGTCGTGCGGAAACTCGATCAACTCGCCGGCCATGACCTTCTCGAGACCATGGATGCGCGCAATGCCATCGCCGACGGAGATGACCGAGCCCACTTCGGACACGTCGATCGCCCGTTCGTAGTTTTCAATCTCCTGGCGGAGAATACTGGTTATTTCGTCCGCTCGAATTTGAGCCATAAAACCTTCCGATTAATCTTCCGTCTTGAGCCGGCGCTCGAGAGTTTCCAATTGGCCGCGCACCGACCCGTCATAAACGGTGGAACCGATGCGCGCCACCACGCCGCCGATGAGCTCGGGATTCACCTGAAACCGCATCCGCAAGCGCTTGCCGCTAACCTTCTCCAACTGCTGATTGAGGGCCGCGCGCTGGGCCTCGCTCAACTCGCGGGGAGCAATCAGTTCGGCGCGCGCGAAGCCCAAGCGCTCGTCGAGAACCAGTTCCAGGGTTTCCAGGATATCGGCGAAGCCGGCGATGCGCCGATGGTCGATCAGGACAAAAAGGAAATTTGTAGTCACGCCGGAAAGCTTCAAAATGGCGGCGACGCGCTTCACCACGGCTCTCTTGCGGCCGGCTGGAACGGCGGGCGTGACCAGGGCGTTGTGCAATTCCGGAGAACGGAGCGCGACCTCGAAGGTGCGCAGTTCGGACACGGCATCCTCGGGGCGCAAGGCGGAGCCGGGGGCGGTGACAACGTCCGCCAGCGCATTGGCGTATCGCGTGGCTACGGCTGAAAGAGGCATCGGCTAAGTATTGTGCGAAGAGGAGGAATCGAGGTTGCGAACGAACCCTCGCACCAACGCATCCTGCGTCTCCGGGTTCATTCGGGCGCGAATTTTCTGCTCAGCCAGCTCGACGGCGAGCTCGGCCGAGTAACGTTTCAATTCCATGCGCGCGGCTTTTCCCGCGGCTACGATTTCCTGTTCCGAATGGACCTGCACCTTAGCGATCTCGTCGGCAGTCCGGCGGCTGTAGCGGAGCTTTTCGGCTTCGGATTCCTCGCGCGCTTCATTGCGCAGGGCGGCGATTTCGCTTTCCAGGTTGGCGAGCCGGCGATCCACCTCGGCCGCGCGCTCCTCGGCCTCTTTGCGGAACTCTTCGGACTCGACCATATCTTTGCGAATTTTGCGGGAACGCGCGTCAAACGTGGGGCCGGCATTCTTGCCGAGGAGGTAGCCGAGACCTCCGGCCAGCACCAGGAAGTTAGCCCACTCCCAAGCTTTCCACTTGCCGGATTCGGCTTCGGAGGCTTCCTTTTTAGCGGCGGCCTGGTCACCGGCGGCCAGGCACAACGCGGGCGCGGCAGCCAAGGCGATGAAGAGGACCCACGGCGCGAAGCGTTTCATGCGGCGCTCCGCCGGAGGAGGGATTCCGCGATCTGATCGGCCAACCGGTCGCTTTCACCGGCGAGCGAAAGCTTGGCGTCCTCGACATCCCGCGCGAGATCGGCTTTGGCCTGTTTGACTACTTCCTCGGCGCGCTGGCGGGCGGCTCCCAATTCCGCGGCTTCGCGCTCCTGGAGTTGTTTGTGCAACTGCTCCTGGGCCTGGTAAACTTCGGCGCGCGCGGCACGCATAGCGGCTTCGTATTCGGCGGTTCGAGCATCGGCCAGGCGGAGGCTCTTCTCGGCCAGTTTGCGGGCGCCTTCGGTGACATCGTAGCGCTGCCCCAAGACCTTTTCCAGAGGCTTGAAGAATACGTATTTCAGATAAAAGTTGAGCAGCACCACCAGCAAGAAGGTGGGGACGGCTTTCAGCAGTATTCCGCCCAGGGCGTGCAACGTAGCATCCATTGAAAGAGGGGGAAACCTGGTCCTTTATTTAGAGGTTCAGAGTAACACCCGGCGGAAATCGCAGTCAACCGCACGGGGGCGTGGGGGTGCTTAACCGTTTTGGGGACTGCGCCCAGGGACCATGCTATAGGCCTCTGCCAAGTCCAGATTGCGTCGAGCGTCGATTTCTAGTTGGGCCAGGGTGGTATGAGCGTGGCGGGGGAGATTGGT
>Ga0326728_10024294_pt1 | contig 10998 bp, 8 predicted proteins | sample MB3enrmetagenome_FD_207602 | JGI IMG/M metagenome (GOLD analysis project Ga0326728, IMG submission 207602) | Lab enriched peat soil microbial communities from McLean, Ithaca, NY, United States - MB31MN | ecosystem: Environmental > Terrestrial > Soil > Wetlands > Peat | place: USA: New York...
CCATGGATTACGGCGCCGTCACCTGCCAGTTGAAGGCTGACTTCGACGGCTGCCTTCGCCTGCTGACGCAGATCGTGAAGGAAGCGCCGATCTATCTGCTCAACTCCGTCAATCCCTATCGGCTCGAGGGGCAAAAGACGCCTGCATTCGAGATTGCCGAGTCCTTTGATTGGAACGTTCCCGACCACCTTATCGTTCCCGGCGGCAATCTTGGCAACAGCTCGGCGCTGGGCAAGGGCTTCCGCGAACTCCACGAACTGGGCCTGGTGGGGCGCATGCCGCGCATCTCAGTAATTCAGGCGGTGGGCGCCAACCCGCTGGTCCGCAGCCTGGCGGCAAATCGCGGCGCATCGCTGGAGCCGGTCGAGGCACACACGCGGGCTACGGCTATACGGATCGGCAATCCCGCTTCCTGGCGCAAGGCCGCGCGTGTCATTCTGGACACCGGCGGCTGGTGCCTGGATGTTACCGAGGCCGAGATAGCCATCGCCAAGGCCGAGTTGGGCGCTGAGGGACTGGGCTGCGAACCGGCCTCTGCCGTGACTCTTGCGGGGCTGAAGAACCTGCGTGCCCAGGGCAAGGTCGCGCCCAATGAGACGGTTGTCCTTGTGCTTACGGGTCACACTCTCAAGGACGCCGACTACACCATCGACTTTCATCGCGGAACGCTGCTGACGGAAGAGGAGAAAGCAGGCAAGGAGGCGGAGATCGACGCACTGCGGCGCAATGCGGTGGTCGTGGATGCCACGCCTGCCGCGGTGCTGGCCACATTGAAGGGCCGTGTGGGATGAAGGACTCTCAAAAGCCAATCGCCGGAGGACTCCGGCTGCGCCTGCCGGCAACCTCCGCCAATCTTGGCCCGGGCTTCGACGCGGTTGCCGTGGCCCTGGATTTCTACCTTGAGCTGGAGGCCGAACCCGCGGCGGAGTTTTCGATTGCCGCCACCGGCCGGAATGCAGAGCGTTGCGCGCACATCGAAGACAATCTGGTTCTTGAAACCTACAAAGGAATGCTCGTGAGCGCAGGCAGGCCGATTGTGCCTTTGGCAGTTCGCATGAACAACGGGATTCCGCTGGGGATGGGCTGCGGCTCATCGGCCGCAGGCCGTCTTGCCGCCATTGCCATGGCTATCCATTTCGGCCGGCTTGGCTGGAATACTCCACGGATCCTCGACGAGGCGTACCTGCTTGAGGGCCACCCGGACAACGTCGCGGCCTGCTGGCTGGGCGGGTTTGTCGCGGCGGCCTGCGAAGGGAAGGCCGTGCATGCAGCCAAGGTGGTTCCACCGGCCGAATGGCGAGCCATCGTGGTTCTTCCCGCGGAACCGCTGCCCACCAGCAAGGCCCGCGCAGTGCTTCCAGCTACTTACTCCCTCAGCGACGTAGTTGCCAACATTCAGTCTGTCTCTCTGCTCGGACTCGCCTTTGCCCAGGCCCGGACCGACCTGCTGCGCACCGCCATGAGCGACCGCATTCATCAGCCCTATCGGGCGCCAATCTGCCCATTTCTGCCGCTGCTGCTGCCACTGGTCGGGAAACACGGCATTCTTGGCGCGGCACTCAGCGGCGCCGGCCCTTCCGTTCTTGTCATCATCGAAAACGAGAAGAGTCTGAAACCGGCCTCCGCGGCGATCCGCAATGCTCTTAGCAGCGCGCAGGAAGCGGAACTCCTTGTCTGCCGATTCGTGGCTTCCGGTGCTAGCCAGAACATTGAGACCGGCCTCGCGTGAAGCCGGCCAGCTTCCGAGACTGAACCGAGGGGAGAACTTTTTCAAGGTGGGTTATCAAGGGGTTAACTTTCCACCTGCTTCCGTAACTTTTTGTATAGTCACCATTTTGTGGTTACCTATGCTATTACCTAAGTTTGCTTGCTATTTACAAGATGAACACCTAAATTCTCTGCGTGGGCAGTTCTGGGGGAGGGCTGCTCTAGCGCCCGGGATCCGCATAGGGTCCGGGCGCTTCTATTTGATCTCAACACTCGCGAGTCCTCTGTAAATCGAATGCTCTAAGACCCTTACGAAACCCTGCACATATGCTTGCGCAACGCTCTGTTTATCCGCAAGGGGCGTGCAGCGACTTTGCGGCAGGCTCCCGCATCCAATCGGAATACGGTTTCCTGTACACTTCAAGCAGTGTAGGTCCGCAAGGAGAATCATGGCTGGATTGGGAGTTTTGGAAGTTAGCGATGCAACTTTTGACCAGGAGGTGTTGCGCAGCGAGCAGCCCGTTCTGGTGGATTTCTGGGCCGTGTGGTGCGGCCCCTGCAAGGCCATCGCGCCGATCGTGGATGGTGTGGCAGCTGCCTACGCCGGCAAGCTGAAGGTGGCCAAGGTGAATGTGGATCAGAACGGCGCTACGCCGTCGCGCTTCGGCATTCGCGGCATTCCCGCACTGTTGTTCTTCAAGGGTGGGAAGGTGACCGATCAGATTGTCGGATATGTGCCCCAGAGTGTAATTGAAGAGAAGGTCCAACGCCTGCTCGCCTAAAGACGCTTCGTAGAATTCTAATGACGATTGCGATCCAAGCCTCGGAAGTGCATGGGGCCTCGATCGTTTTCACAGGGCCATTCAGCGGCCATTGCCGATTGCGCTGCTAACCCCTGCTGCGAAACTGAATTATGCGGCGACGGTCGCGCTTTGAAGGCCTGCGTTCGGGCAGCGGCGCGTATTGCTGCATCGCTTTGCGTTCTTCGGCCAGCTTCATCCGCGCTTCGCGGCTGGCTTCGGTTTCGCGATAAAGCGTCTGCGCAACCGGGGCCGGCCCGCGCATCTCGCTCAGCAGCAGAACCTCGATCTGAAAGACGCCGCCCTCGTTCTCTACCTGCAGCATGTCGCCGGCATGAACCTCGCGCGCTGGTTTGGCTTTCGGTCCGTTGGCGTGAATCCTGCCCAGATCGCAGGCCTTGCTGGCCAACGCCCGGGTCTTGAAGAACCGTGCAGCCCAAAGCCACTTGTCGATGCGCACTTTGTCCATGCGTCTATCGTACCTATTTTTTGCGCAGAGGATTCTCTTGCGCGGGTTGCGAAAAAGAGCGTTCACAATCCCTTCGCAATTCAGAACTTGGGACTGTCGTCCTGCGGAATCGAGGTGCCGTAGATTCTGTGCACCAGCCAGAGGACGGGCAGCCCGAGCAGGATCAGCGCGGTGCCGAGCAGCGAGCCGCGCAGGTTGCCGGCAAAGCTCGAAACCAGCACAGCCGCGGCGCAGACGACGAAAACCGCGGGCAGCACCGGGTAGCCCCACACTTTGTAGGGCCGGTTTGCATGCGGACGTTTGCGCCGGTAAACGAAGACGGTGGTGGCTGTCAGCATGTAGAAAAGCCACTCGGCAAAAATCGCCAGCTCAAAAAACTGTTGAAACCGGCTGAGAAACAGCAGCAGGAATGTCGAAAGCAGTCCCTGAACAATCAGCGACGTGGAAGGGGACTGGAAGCGGGGATGAACGTGTGCGAAGTGGCGGAAGAAAAGCCGGTCGCGTGCGGCCGCGAAGGGAATTCGCGCTCCGGACATCACGGTTCCGTTGAGCGCGACGAAGATGCTGAGGGCCATGGCAGCGGCCACAAAACCTGCGCCGGCCGGGCCGGCGACCACGGAAAGCGCCACCACGGCGGGGCGATCGCTGGCTGCGATCTGCGCCGCGGGCAATACGTATTGAATGGCGGCGTTTGTAGCCATGAAGAGAAGGCCGACCAGGCACAAGCCGCCGATGAGTGCGATGGGCAGGCTGCGCCCAGGGCGCCGCACCTCGCCGGCCACCATCGTTAGGTCGCTCCACCCGTCGTAGGCCCAGAGAGTGGCAATGAGCGCGGCCATGAAGCCGGTAAGACCGCCGACGGCGTTGGGCAGCATAGTGGAGAAGTTAGAGAAGGAACCGGAAGCCGAGGCAAAGCAAAATCCCACGACGATCAGGATGAGAATGACTTTGAGGACCGTGAAAACCAGTTGGAAGTCGCCGGCCTTTTTGATGCCGAGGCAGTTGAGGCCGGTGATGAGCCAGGTGACGGCAATGGCGAAGAGCTGCGACCAAACCAGGGGGAAGGAGCCGCCGGTGAGGTGCGCGCCGAGGATAGGCAGATCGAGCCAGTGGAAGGCCGGGAAGAAGCCCAGGGTGCGGGCGAGGCCTATGGTTATCGCGGCAATCGAGGCCGGCTTGGCCACGGCGAACCAGGTCCACATGTAAAGAAAAGCGGGAGTGTCGCCGTAAGCGCCGCGGATAAAAACGTACTCGCCGCCCGCATACGGCATCATCGCGCCCAGCTCGGCATAGGTCATGGCGCCGAACAGCGAGAGCAAACCGCCAACAATCCAGGCGAGGAAGACCAGCGAGGAGGAGCCGGTGTCCTGCATCATCTCGCGGGGAACAAGAAAGATGCCGCTGCCGATAATGGTGCCGACCACAATGGCCGTGGCCTGGCTCGCGCCCAGGACGCGGGGCAGGTTGGCACGGGCTATTCCAGGTTGCTCGGGGTGGCTCTGTCTCATGCGTTCATGTGAGCGTAGCACGTGCGGGTTCAGTGGCTCCTCAAGTTATCGCCTGGGTCTGGTGGAAATGCTGCCAGATGGTCTCAGCAGTTTTGCGTGCTACTACGGCTGCCAGGGATTCCGCGGTGGCTTGCTGCACGTCGCGCAGGCTGCCGAAGTGAGTGAGCAGCCGCTGGCGGGTCTGCGGGCCAACACCGGGAATGTTCAGCAGCTCCGAATCGCGATCGCGCATGGCCCTGCGCTGGCGATGATAGCCGATAGCAAAGCGGTGGCTTTCGTCGCGGATCAACTGGACAAGATGCAGCACCGGCGAGCGGCGGTCCAGCAAGACCGGCTCCTCTTCGTTGCCGTAGAGATAAATCACCTCTTCCTTTTTTGCAATCGCCGCAAGCGGCTGGGAGGTGAAGCCCAGGGATTCAAGCGCCTCGGCGGCGGCGTGCAACTGGCCCAGGCCGCCATCGATCAGCACCAGCGAAGGCATGGGCTTGTGCTCTTCCTTCAGACGGCGGTAGCGGCGCTCGACTACCTCGCGCATGGATGCGAAATCGTCTACGCCCAGGACCGTCATCACTTTGAACTTACGATAGGCGGCCTTGTTCATCTTGCCGTCTTCCCAGACCACCAGCGAGGCGACGGTTTCAGCGCCCTGGATGTGGGAGATGTCGAAGCATTCGATCCGGCGCGGCAGCTCGGGCAGCATCAGCGCATCAGCAAGAGCCTCCTGGATAGCTTTGCGCGAGGGTTCCAGCACGCGGAAGCGCTGCGTATAGGACTGCTTGGCATTCTGGCCCGCGAGGTCGACCAGCGATCGCTTTTCTCCGCGCCGCGGAACAGTGAGTTCGATACGATGGCCGGTGCGCTCGCACAGCAGAGCCACCAGCGTTTCGCGGTCGTCGAAGTCAACCGGGACAAGGATGGTGCGGGGAACGTATTGCTGGTCGATGTAGAGCTGCTTCAGCAGGGCAGAGAAGACGTGGCCGGCGTGGAAGGGGACTTCGGGCTGGGTCGATTCCCAGGTCTCAGAAGCGAGACCTGGGGCACCCGGCAATTGAGGGTCGTGGTCTCCCATCCTTTTCGCAAAAGGCCGCGGAAAGGATGGGGCACCCAGTTCTGTTTCTGCGGCTTCGGAACCGTGTGCTTCCAGCAGATCAGGAAGGTCTTCCCAGAAGAACTCGCGGCGATCGACGATTTTGCCGGCGCGGACATGGAAGAGATTCACGGCCAGGCTGCCATCTTCAAAGTGATAGCCGAAGACATCGGCGTCGTCGCTCTGCTCGGCGGTAGCAATGCGCTGCTTTTCCTGGAGCTGGTGAACCGTCGAGAGCTGGTCGCGCAGGCGCGCGGCGGCCTCAAACTGTTCCTGTTCCGCGGCGGCCATCATGCGCGTGGTCAGCGTGCGTTCAAGCTCGGCGTGGCGCCCTTCAAGGAAGAGTTGCGCATCGCGGACCGCATCCTTGTAGATTTCGGGAGTGGTAAGTCCCTCCACGCAGGGGCCCAGGCAGCGGTGAATGTAGTACTGCAGGCAAGCGCGGGGATGGTAGCGCGAAAGATCGACCTTGCAACTGGGCAACAGAAAGCTGCGGTGGATGAGTTCGACGATACGGTAGGCCAGGTTGCCGGGGAAATAGGGGCCGTAGTAGGCCGCGCCGTCCTTGCGCAGGCGGCGGGTGACAAAGACCTTGGGAAAACGGTCGGCGAGCGTCAGCTTTACATAAGGGTAGGTCTTGTCGTCGCGGAGCAGGATGTTGAAGCGCGGCTTGCGCTGCTTGATCAGATTGTTTTCAAGAGCCAGCGCCTCGTGCTCGTTGGCCACCAGGATGTAATCCAGATCGACAGCCTCCCGCATCAGCGAGCCGGTCTTGGCGTTGGCCTGCGAAGCCTCAAGAAGATAGGAGCGGACCCTGGAGCGCAGGTTCTTGGCCTTGCCTACGTAAATCACCTCGCCCCCGGCATTTTTGTAGAGGTATACGCCGGGCTGGGTGGGAAGTTGGCGGATTTTATCGTAAAGGTCCATCGGTGAGGTCCATGGAGCGGTGTGGCCAGTTCCTAGAATACCGGGTAGCGGTGTAGCAGTTCACCGCAGTCTGCACCTGTGGCCAACTCTCCGATGCTGTCTGAAGACCGCGCAATCCTTACCGGACCGTGTAAAAGATACATACTTCGAGAACGCCGCGCCGCCAGTCTAAAAGCAATGAGAACCAATGATTTCATCGACTTATGCGAAAGATCGCGAGTGGCAGCCGATGTGCAACCTAATCCGCGAGAGGATGAAACCATCTCCGCCTGTTATCTGGCTGTTTGAAGGGTGGCAGGAGGGAGAAGGACAGGACAATGACCATGCATCGCTTCGGATTCTTGTGGATGGCAGCGGCTTTAACGGTAGCAGGCGTGAGCGGATGCGCCACAAAGAACTACGTGCGGACGCAGACGACGCCGCTGGTGGAACACACCGACCAACTGGATAGCAAAACGTCAGCAAACAACCAGCAGCTTCACGATGTTGACAGCCGGGCGCAGGCAGGGATCAGTCATGCTCAGGGTTCGGCGGACGCAGCCACTCAGAACGCGCAGAGCGCCGACAAGGCCGCAGGCGATGCTGAGGTTGCGGCCAACGAGGCCGTGCATCGCGCCGACTCTCTCGATAGCGTAGTGAAAGGGCTCGACCAATACAAGCAGGTAGCGGACGTCTCGGTGACCTTCGGCTTTGACAAGACCGTACTGACCAGCGATGACAAGGCACAACTGGACAGCTTTGCCGCCTCGCTGGGTTCGGCCAAAAGCTACATTCTCGAAGTGACGGGCGGAACGGATTCCGTCGGGTCGGCACAGTACAACTACGACCTGAGCCAGCGCCGCGCGGATGCGGTGGTGCAGTACCTGGCCGCGAAGTACGGGATCGCTGCTCACCGGTTTTACCTGATCGGCATCGGCAAGGATCAGGAAGTGGCGCCGAACACCACCGCGGAAGGGCGGCAGAAGAACCGGCGCGTGGAAGTTCAATTGCTGAGCAACATGGGCGATCAAACCACGACTCAAACGGCATCGAACCAGGGGTCGGGGCAGTAAGGGCTGAAAAGATTCTTACCCGCACACTCATTGAATAGCGGGTCCGGAGGGCCGGTTCGCGATGCGAGTCGGCCCTCTTTACATTATGGCGTCGTTTCCCAGGTCTCAAAATCGAGATCTCCACCCCGCGGACAAAGACCCGTCCGTGGGGACCCCGGACCTGGGGCGCCCGCAGTTGATACAGAAAAACGTTAAGGGACCTATTGCCGGCGAATGTGTTCCGCGCGAACGTCGTTGGCCGTGAAGAGGGAGAGAAACGGCGCGCCGGCCGCGGCTGCCTCGACGGCGGGACGCCCGTTGGCCTCCTCGCGCTCCACAATGCAAACCACGGCGGCCACGATCATGCCGGCTTCGCGTGCGGCTTCGATGGCGTTGATGGTCGAGGCGCCGGTGGTGCAGACGTCGTCCACAATCACCACGCGGGCGCCCTCACGGCAGAAACCTTCAATGCGTCGCCCGGTGCCGTGCGCCTTTTCTGCCTTGCGCACCAGGAAACCGTGGAGCAGCGGAGCGCCGGGGTGGGAGAGCGCGCGCCATGCGCTGGCCGTGGCCACGTTGGAGACGATGGGATCCGCGCCCAGCGTGAGCCCGCCTACGGCTTCGGCCTGGATGCCGTTCTCTTCAAGCAATTCGAGAATCGCGTGACCAGTAAGGCGCCCGCCCTCAGCGTGAAGAGTGGTGGTGCGGCAATCGATGTAGTAGTCGCTGGTGCCGCCCGAGGAGAGCTTGAACTGTCCGAGCCGGAAGCTGGTGCGGGCGAGAAGGGCGAGCAGTTGTTGCGCGTATGTCGGGGTGGTCATCGGTTCTGATTGTAAAGGCAGCTTCCAGCTTTTAGCTTCTAGCTGCTAGCCAGGGCACCGGCAGACCGAGTGTTTCGCGCCACGAGCACTTTGCATTCGAAAGCGCTTCAAGCTAATCGGACAAATTCACAGCGCAAGCGGTCTTCGTGCCTGGCCAAGCGCTAAAAGCTAGAAGCTAGCAGCTAGAAGCTACTCTTTCACATTCTCTCCAAATGCCGGAAGCCTCCGGTTCCAAACATCATGAGAGAGAAAAGCAGGAAGTTGTAGGACGCGTGAACCAGTACGCTGGCGGCCAGGGAACGGGTACTGAGCCGTGCCCAGCAGAGCACCAGGCTGACACCAAGCAGGAGCATAACCGGGCCCCAGGAATAGCCGGTCTGCGCCGCGTGCATCAGGGCGAAAAGAATGCTGGTGACAACAGAGGAAAAGGCCATGGCGTTGACCGACCAAAGAGGCTGTCCATTCTCGTCGAGCGGGCGCACAGGCGCTCCGGTGGCCTTTTCGTTAATCCAGTCGCAGGCGGTGCAGAGGGCGGGCAGCAAAAAGCCGCGAAAAACCATCTCCTCAAAGAAAGGCGCAAACGTAACTCCGAAGGCAAAAAGAAGCCACGCCGCGCCGGGAGCGCGAAAAATCTTGTCGATGGGCGCGTCGGTCGGTCCCGGGAACAGTAATCCATTGGCCAGGGCAAGCACGAAGCAGATCGCGGCAGTGAAGAAGAGCCGCCAGCGCTGATGCAGTGCGATCGCGCCGTTCCACTGCAAGCCGGCAAAGAAACTCTTATGCCAGATCAAGGGGAAAAAAAGCAGGCAGGGTACAAACATGAGCAGATAGAGAATCGCCTCGCTGCCCAGCGTGTAGTGAATGTCGGTGATTGCTTTTTGAACCGTGTAAATGCCGTACAGATGATAGTGAAGAGCCGTCCGGATGAAAGCGCTGGCGCCAATCAGACCGAAGATGGCAAACACGGCGAGAATTCCCAGATGGCCCAGATGCGGGATGCGTGCCGGTGGGCGAATCTCAGGCTGGAGCCAGGATTGGAACAGCGGCTGTTCGGGCTGGAACAGCGGTTGTTGCGCAGAGGGCAGTTCATCCTGCTTCCCGGCATTCTCAGTATCGACAAAGGGATTCTCGAAGACCGCGAAGGGCGCCAACTGCGGAGCTGCGTCCGGCTTCCACTCCTCGGTCGGCTCAGCATCAGGGGCACGCGTCTCTACGCAATCACCTGAGCCCACTGGTTGACGCAGGGCGTGGCCGGTCTCGTGATCGGGGTCGTGCTCGGGCAGGCCGTTCATGGACGCCCCGTCTTCTTTTTCCAGGGTGCAGCTCCTTTGGATGGTCTTTGTTCAGCCGGACGCTTTGCATTCGAGCGCGTTGCGGAGGGCAAATCCGATTCTGTCAAACGCAACGGAGAATCGCTGCCCGCTGTTACCGATAGTACATCTTCGTCGAACTCCGCCTTCACCAGCCGACCGTTGCTGGAAGTGTAATAGCGCGTGAGGAACTGCCCGGTATAAGACCCGGGCGTAGCGGCAATCTTTGCGGGACGGCCTTCGCCCACCACCCGGCCTCCATCTTCGCCGCCCTCGGGCCCTAGATCCAGAACCCAGTCGGCGTTGCGGATCACGTCCAGATTGTGTTCGATAATGATGACCGAATTGCCCAGGTCAGCCAACCGGTGCAGCACTTCGAGAAGCTTGCGCACATCGTCGAAATGAAGGCCGGTAGTCGGCTCATCGAGTAAATAGAGGGTTCGCCCCGTCTGCCGCTTGGAGAGCTCGCGGGCCAGCTTCATGCGCTGCGCCTCGCCGCCGGACAGAGTAGTCGCGCTTTGCCCCAGATGAACATAGCCCAGGCCGACATCCACAAGGGTCTGCAGCTTCTGGCGCACCTGAGGGACGTCCGCGAGCAGCGGCAGCGCGTCCTCAATGGTCAGGTCGAGAACGTCGGCAATGGAGTGGCCGTGGAACTTTACCGCCAGGGTTTCCTGGTTGTAGCGCCGCCCGTTGCAAACTTCGCACTGCACGTAGACATCGGGCATGAAGTTCATCTCAATCCGCCGCTGGCCGTCGCCAGTGCAGGCCTCGCAGCGCCCGCCGGGAACGTTGAAGCTGAAGCGGCCGGCCTTGTAGCCGCGTTCGCGCGACTCCGGCAGCATGGCAAACAGGTCGCGGATAGGCGAAAAGACCTGCGTGTAGGTTGCGGGGTTGGAGCGCGGAGTGCGCCCGATGGGCGACTGGTCGATGCGGACCACCTTGTCGATCTGCTCGGCGCCGCTGAGCGTGTCGTGCGCGCCCGGCTCCTCGCGCGAACCGTAGATGGTCCTGGCCAGCGAACGGTAAAGAATGTCGTTGATGAGCGTGCTCTTGCCGCTGCCGCTGACGCCGGTGACCACCGTCATTACCCCGATGGGAATGCGGATGGTCACGTCCTGCAGGTTGTGTTCGCGGGCCCCGGTAACGACGAGCCACTTGCCGGTGAGCGGCCTCGGCTTGGCACGTTGGAGCATGGTCGCGGCTCCGGAGAGATAGCGCCCGGTGAGCGATTCGGGAGCAGCCATGATCTCAGCCGGTGTGCCCTCGGCGACTACGCAGCCGCCTAACCGGCCCGCGCCGGGGCCAAGATCGAGCACGTAGTCGGCATGGCGGATG
>Ga0326728_10024295_pt1 | contig 10997 bp, 9 predicted proteins | sample MB3enrmetagenome_FD_207602 | JGI IMG/M metagenome (GOLD analysis project Ga0326728, IMG submission 207602) | Lab enriched peat soil microbial communities from McLean, Ithaca, NY, United States - MB31MN | ecosystem: Environmental > Terrestrial > Soil > Wetlands > Peat | place: USA: New York...
CTGGGGAGGGGCGCTGCCATAGAACATGGCCGCAGCAGAGAGTTCCGGCTCCTCGCAGGCGAGGAGGGCGGACAGGCCTCCGCCCATGCAGAATCCGACGCAGCCCACTTTGCAGCCCTGAGTCTCCGTCCGCTCAGTCCTCAAATAGCGCACTGCGCTACGAAGGGGAGCGACTAAGGTCGGCAGAGCCGCGGGTATGGAGAATATCTTCGCGAAGCTTTCGCCGATTCGAGTCCGTTCCCGCTCTGGAAGTTTGGCGAGTTCGGCCTCTCGCGCCGCAGGATCGAAGCGCGCCGCCGGAGGCAGTGATGCGCTGAGGGCGAAGGCTTCGGCAACACGTTCCTTGCTCAATGCCTCGGGGCGCGCGCCATCGATGGCGAAAAGGTCGGGCGCCAGTGCGGCATAGCCTGAGGCCGCTATGCGCCGCGTCACGTCCTCGATGTTATTGTTAACGCCCCCAATTTCCTGGATGACCACGACACCTGGAAGATTTTTTGCCGCCCGTTCAGGAATGGCAAAGTAACCGAGTTGGTCGCCGTAACGGACCCATTCACTTTTGATCGCCATGAGTATCTCTCCTTTCTCGTGTGAGTCTCGCGATCGGCCAAGGCAGGTAGGCGAGCACCATGAGGCCGACGCACAGTCCTATGAACGCGAAATAGTATCTCCATCCATGTCCGAAGGAGTCCAGGGGCGTTTGAACATCGGGAGGGCTCAGTAGGAACATATAGTTGAACTCGTAAGGAGGCGCGGCGAAACGCAGATCGAAGAATCGCATGGCGATAGTTATCGGGAAGAGTATCGCCATCGCCTTCACGAACGATTTGATCGTGATACGGTAGCTGTGGACGATCGCGAAATAGACGATCGTCAAGACTATATACGCGTGCGTGCCGAAGTATTGATAATAATGGAACCTGTCGGGGCCGGCACCGTCGTCGTTGGCGAAGAGGAGGGAGGCCACGGCCCCGAGTCCCCAGAAATAGAGGATCTCGAAGATGGTCTTATTTTTCGTGATGCAGAGCGCTACGGAGAGCCAGAGCGTAATCGCGCAGAGTTCGAAAGGGATGAGGCCACGGAGGTACTCGTAATAAGGGCGCTCGAGGTACTGGCCGATATGGAAGCCAGTCTCGAAGACGAGAGCCGTGATCGTCGCGATCGTCAGCAGCGCGGCCTCCCTCTTGGGTTCGGTCAGCTTTTCCCTGAATAGCCATAGGAGAAATCCTAGTGCCATGATGACAGCCATCGCCGCCCAGTGATAAACGCCGAAGGGTTCGAGATAGAAGCGAGTTCCGCTCTGAACAGGATCGAAGGAGAGAAAACCCATGCGCCCTCCCGCTCTGATAGGTAACTTACTATAGGCAATCCATCTTTGCCTTGTCAAACTCCTGCCTTTCTTGCATACTCCGCCCAATATGTTTTCAACCCGATCATGTACCCTTGTATCGCTAGCGCTTGCGGCCTGTCAGCTTTCATTCTGCGAACCCGCGGGTCTGCACAGCCTCGCCCGTTCGGAACTCGCCATGGATACCCTCTGCACGATTACGATCGCGAAGGGCGGAGATGAAAAGGCCCTCGATGATGCTTTCGCCAGACTCAAGCAAATAGACGACGAGCTCTCCGAGCAGAACCCGAGGAGCGAGATAGCCGCGGTCAACGCAGCCTCCGGCCTTCATCCGGTCAAGGTCGGCGATGACGCTATCGCCATACTCAAGAAGGACCTCGGCTACGCTGCCATGTCCGACGGCGCTTTCGACCCGACGGTTGGCCCTCTTGTCAACCTTTGGGGCATTGGGACGGATCACGCCAGGCTCCCCTCCAAGACAGAGATCAAGGCTGCCCTCGCTCTCGTTAACTGGAAGGACGTCGTGCTCGACGAGACCGCGAAGACCATATTCCTCAAGAGGAAGGGAATGGCCCTGGATCTGGGGTCGGGCACCAAGGGCTATGCGACCGATGAAATCGTAAAGGTGCTTCGCCCTCGAGGAGTTGAAAGCGCGGTTATCGATCTTGGCGGCAATATCTTCGTCATGGGATCGAAGGCCGAAGGAAAACCTTGGCGCGTCGGGCTTCAGGATCCCGAGAATGAGCGGGGTGCGTATCTTGGAGTCGCCAGCCTCGTCGACAGGACCATGGTCACCTCTGGCGTCTACGAGCGCTACTTCGAGAAGGATGGCAAGCGCTATCACCATATCTTCGATACTCGCACGGGCTATCCCCTCGACAATGGATTGACCTCGGTCACCATTGTGACCGCCAAATCTTTCGACGCCGATGGCTGCACGACCATGCTCTTTGCCCTCGGTCGGACGAAAGGCATGGAGCTCGGGCAGAAGATGGGCCTGGACGTCATCGTGGTAGATTCCGCTCGCAAGGTTTACTTTACGCCTGGCGTCTCGAAGTACTTCGAGCTCACTAACCATAATAAATACATTCTTTCCGAATGAGCGCGTCGTCGCTTCGTAGGATTACGGAGATTCATTCATAGCGTAAAGCGTCTATTGGATTGAGGGCTGCGGCTCGCTGCGCCGGATAGTAGCCGAAGACTACTCCGGTACCCGCCGCGCATATTAGACCGAGGACTATGGAAAAGGCGGTGATAACCGTCGGCCAATGGGCGAGAGCGGACGTGATATCTGAAACGGCGATCCCGAACGCGACGCCGATGATCCCTCCTGCTATCGCCATCGAGAGGGCCTCGATGAGAAATTGCAGCTGGATGTCGCGGCTACGTGCGCCTACCGCCATTCGCAATCCTATCTCGCGGGTCCTCTCGCTCACCGATACCAGCATGATGTTCATGATGCCGATCCCGCCGACCACAAGCGAAACGATGGCGACCGCCGCCAGCAAAAGAGATTGTGTCTGAGTCGTCGCCATTCGCACTTGCTGGACATTGGCCACATTGCGGATAGTGAAGTCGTCCTGCTGTCGTGGCGAAAGATGATGCTGCAGTCGCAGGAGGCGTTCGGTCGCGTCGACGACTTCGTCGACGGCGTCGGGAGACGCGGCCGAGACTTGGATGCTGTTGACCCAGGTCTGCCCCGACAGACGCTGCTGATGAGTCGTGATCGGCACCATGACGACATCGTCCTGATCGCGCCCGAAACCCGTCTGTCCCTTGGATTCCAACACTCCGATGATCGTGAACGGTACGCTTTTTATGGTGATGACGCTGCCGACCGCATTCCCCGCCGGGAAAAGGTTCGCGGCGACCGTGCTGCCGAGCACGGCGACTTTCGACACCGAGCTGACTTCGGACGTGGAGAAAAACCGTCCAAGGGCAATAGTCCAATTCCCTACCTGAGGATAGCCCGTGTTCGTGCCGACTATGACCGTCAACCAGTTAAGGCCCCCGGCGATCACCTGCGACGAGGTTTGAGAATAGGGAGACACGGCCGCAATGCCGGGGACGTTGGCCGATATTGCATCCACGTCGGAAGGCTGGAGCGTAGTGCGCGTCCCCGACCCGAGCTGGACGCCCCCGGTGGAGATGCTGCCCGGTGTGATGACTACGAGATTGGTGCCCAGCGTCTCTAGCTGCTTGAGCACTGCCGCCTGGGCCCCCGAGCCTATCGCCATAGAGGCGATGACTGCGGCGACGCCGATGATGATTCCGAGCATCGTCAAAAGCGAGCGGCTGACATTTCGCCGCAGGGCCTTCCACGCGGTGCGTACGAGGACTGTCGGGCTGATTCCCTGTTTGCGCTGCCCCGCCGCCTGATCCATCCGAGGCTTCGATTCGAGAGGCATCGCTCCGGCAGTCGGCTTGTCGTCGATGACGAGGCCGTCCTTGAAGGAAATGATTCGATCCGCCCATGCGGCGATTTCCGTCGAGTGTGTCACGAGAATGATGGTTATCCCGGATTCCCTATTGAGGCGCCGGAAGAGGTTTAAAATTTCGATACTGCTTGCGCTGTCCAGGTTTCCGGTCGGTTCATCGGCCATGAGGAGCGGGGCGCCGTTCGCGAGCGATCGCGCGATAGCCACCCTTTGTTGTTGGCCGCCCGAGAGCTCGTTTGGCTTATGGTTCATTCTCGACGCCAGGCCGACTTCTTCGAGTAGAACGCTGGAGCGCTTCTCGCGTTCTTCGCGAGAAGCCCCCGCGTAGACCATTGGCAGCTCTACGTTCTCGAGGGCGTTCGTCCTAGACAGAAGGTTGAAGCTCTGAAAGACGAAGCCGATCTGCCTCGAGCGGATGGCGGCAAGTTGATCTCGGGAAAGCCCCGCGACTTCCTTGTCAACGAGCCGATAAGAGCCCGAGGTCGGTTGGTCCAGACAGCCAAGGAGGTGCATGAAGGTCGACTTCCCGGAGCCCGACTGCCCCATGATCGCCACGAACTCGCCGCGGCGAATCTCGAGGCTTACTCCCGCGAGTGCCCGGACTTCGGATTCTCCCTCTCCATATACCTTTGTGAGACCCCCGACCTCGATAATTGGGCTCTGGGCTTCTGTTTCTTTAACGTCGCTCATGCTTACTGCCCTGACGACGTATCGGCAGGAGGGGTGGCTTGAGTAGTTCCGCCCTTGGGCTTCTCGCCCTGCGTGGAGTCTTTCTTTTTCTCCCATGTGTGCTGCGCCTTCGTAGTCTGGTCCACGGCTTGATTTTGAGATGTGGTTCCTGTCTTCGTTTGTGGGCTAGTCTGGGGCGTTGCCGGAGATGTAGTTTTCGGCGACGAGTCATGATTCCGTCCGCCGCGATACTGAGCCACAACCACCTGATCGCCTTCCGCCACGCTCCCGCTGGTGATCTCGGTATTTTTACCGTCCGATAGGCCGATCACGACTTGTACCGGCGACGGACGAGCGCCACGCAGGAGCCAGAGGGTGACTTGCGATCCAGGCGCGCCGGCGACGGCCTGCCCCGATGAACTGCCGGTGGAAGATTGCATGACCCCGAAGCCACCTCCTCCACCACCTCCAAATGTGGAAGCCTGTCCCTGGTTCTGCGCCGCGAGCGGGCGATACAGCAAAGCCGCGATCGGCACGGTCAGGACATGCGATCTTTTACCTACCTCAATGTTCACTTGCGCAGTCATCCCCGGCAAGAGCTGGCCCGAAGTATCGTGGACGGTGACTACCGCGTCGTAGGTGACGACATTCTGGACCGTGGTCGGATTGACTCGCACTTGGCTCACCGTCCCGTCGAATGGGCGGTTCGGAAAAGCGGTGACCGTGAGCAGCGCCTTCTCTCCCATGCGTACGTAGCCGACGTCAGCCTCATCGACCGAGGTGTCCACCTGCATGTCCGTAAGGTTCGTGGCGATCGTGAAGAGCGTCGGTGTCTGCAGCGACGACGCGACCGTCTGCCCAAGGCTCACGTTGCGCGCCTCGACGATGCCGTCGAAGGGACTCGTGATCACCGTCTTGGAAAGATTGTATTGTGATTGCTCGAGCTGGCCGCGCGCGACAGCCACTTGCGCCTCCGTGACTTTGACAGCCGATTGGGCCGACAGATAGTCCTCCTCCGCGGTCAGTGCGGACGTGCGCTCGGTATCTATCTGGTTCTCGTTGATGAGGCCCTGCTTCGCCAAAGGCTCGTCCTGCTTGACGGTCTCGTTCGCTAGATCGAGGAGAGCCTTCATCTTGTCGACGTTGACCTTGGAGCTGTTGAGCGTCGCTTCCGTCAAACTTAAATTCGCTTTGGCCGAATCGACCGCCGCCTTGAAGGTGGTCGGATCAAGCGTAGCCAGGACCTGGCCTTTGCGCACGATGGAATTGTAATCGGCCGATAGTGTGAGTATCGTTCCCGAGACTTCGCAGCCGACCTGAACTACTGTGATCGGATTGACGGTCCCCGTCTCGCTCACCGTGGCCGCAATATCGGCGTAGTCAACTGGGCGCGTAACATATCGGATGGAAGCCACTGCATTCGACCCGCCCTTCAGAAGTGCCCAGCCCCCGCTAATAATCACGATCGCGATCAGCGCGACGACAATAGCTTTAGTTCGCTTATTCATTCCCGCTCCTCACAAACCCTCGACGTTGTCGAGATTCAGTATCGCAAGGTTGTACGTCGATTTAGCCGTCTCGAGTCCGACCTGAGCGCTCGAAAGCGAGGCGAAGGCGGTCATGACATCGAGGGCGCTCGCAGAGCCGGCCTTGAATTTTGCCCGCTGCATATCGTAGACGCCCTGCGCCTCCTCTAGACTCTGTTTCGCAAGATCGAGTCGGTCGCTCGAGTCCTGGATTGCGAAAAGTGCGTTCCGAACGTCTATCTCGATACTCTGCCGCTCCTGATCTTCCTGCGCTCGAAAGGATTCCAGGGTATCGCCCCTCTCCCGGATTAGAGAGGCCTGCTGCTTCCCGTCGTAGATAGGCGGCAGCGCGATAGACAGACCCGCCGTGAAGACACCGCTCTCGAGAGTCCCCGGCGACCAGGCCTGGGCCATCCCGACAGAGCCTGCGACCGAAACCGTCGGATAAAACTGGCTCTTCTGAAGAGCCAAGTCCACGCTCGCGTTCGATATGTCCAGCTCGAAACTCCGAAGCTCGGCCCTATTCTTGAAGGCCGTTGCGAGGGCCGTGTCCGTGTTCAACTCGGGCGTCTGGGGAGCGGCCACGTCGGCTACCGAATAGTCCTTGTCGAGTGCCCAACCGATCGCCAAGGATAGTTTCTCCCGGTCCACTTTCTGCGTATTCTGGGACGTGCGCAGATCGAGCTGGGCCTGCGTCAGAGCCACCTGAACCTGGAGCACATCGAGGGTCGTAGCCCTTCCTGCGGCGAGATATCCCTGCATCTGCTTGAGCTCTTCGGCCGCCTGACTTACTGTAGCCTCTCTGGCGACCAGACTTTTCTGGTCGCCGAGCAGCGTGTAGTAGTCGTTCTTCACCTGATAAACGAGGCTCTTCACTGCGGCGTCGTAGGCTACCTGGGCGATGCTGTAGGCGTACTCGGCCTCGCTGATTGACGCCTGGGGTCGACCGCCGGGATAGCCGTCGTACACCACTTGGCTGCCTGTCACGCTGAGCGCGGTTGACTGCGCTCCGGTTGTGGAGATGCCCTGCTGCGCTGCAACGCCCACGCTGGTCTCGGGGCCCGACAGGGACAGGCCCGCCTTCACGTTGCTCCCTGCCACCGAGGAGCCTGTGGAACTCGAGGAACTTGTCTCTTCGAGGACCGACGGAAGACCGACGACAGCGCCCGAGGAGCTACCCGCATATAGGTATGAGCCGCTCTCTCCAAGAGTCAGTCCGTTCGAGCCCTTGGCATAGGCGACCTGCGCGGCCGCATTGTCGAGGTTCAGCTTCGCTGTTGTTAGGCCAGGCGCTGACTTCTGGGACGCGGCGAGGCATTCGTCTAATCCTACGGTTGTGGTCGAAATATTCTGGCTTTGAGCGCCCGTTGTCTGTTGGGCGAATCCGGGGCTGACAGGCACGAACAGTAACAACGTTAAAGCTAGTCCCCAAAAGTCGTGTTTCCTCATCACCCTCGGTCCCTCTCTCTATATTAAGTCAATGTCTTTGCTGTGCAAAAATGGTAGTCAAGTCCGCGAAGGCAGCAGAATAACGCCTTTTTCGGTGTAATTATACACCTAAATGAACCTTCGTGAACTTGGCCGCTCTAAATCTGGGAATTACTGGAGCACCCCCCCACCGAAACCGGTAGTGTTGCCATCTTCGGACTTTTCCCCGAAGGTTGCCCTGCGAGCCATGGTCCTATTCCTGGCAAAGAACTCGTGGTGCATGCGCATGAAGGAATCGAAATTGTCCTGTCCTATGATCTGGACCAGTTTCGCTTGGGACGCGACGAGTGCTTTTTGTACGCTCGCCCTCAGCGCGGCCTTCTGATCGATGAGCTTGTCGATAGCGTTTAGATCAGGGCCTGTGGTCGATGGCAGTAACGCGACTTTGATCTGGGCATTGAGCAGCTGAATGTTGGCACGATCGGCGCGAACTTCGGACATGACCGATTTTTCGATTTCCTTCACCTGAGAGATCTGTGTGTCGCTGAGCTTGAGCGATTTGAGAATCACGTCCTCTCGATTTGAAAAATTGGTACTTAAATTTTGTGCGAAGATCGGAGAAAACGAAATGAGGACCACGAGGACGGCGAACACTGACTTTCTCATTTTTGCCTCCCAGAGTCAAAGTAATGTGGCGTATCTAAGTACGCCCATATTCTTTAAGGCAAATATCATGCCAGGAATACCGATAACGAATAAATACTTATTACATACTATATAACAAGGAATTATGACGAGAGATTGTTCCTTTGTCCGGCGTGTTCATGGTAAGATTCTTCTCGTGATTGTCGGCATATGAGCAATATTCGCGCACGAATCGCGCAAATATTGCTCACACTTGCACAATGATAACCTTTATTCTGTTCTGTTGTTTATTGAGTTGGGACTTGGATGGAGGGCTGTCAATGAAAATAAGGCTGTATTTGCTGATAGTTTTTATCTCGGTTGGGGGCATTGGATTTGCTCAAGCGGCGGTGGATAGCGAGGGCCTGAGTATGCCTGCCCTGGATATTGTCAAGATGACTAAAGCGGGTATCGACGAATCCGTGCTCATCGCCTATATACGGACAAGTCGGGTGCCTTTTGGTATGTCGGACGCGGTTCGGGCAAGGCTTTTGACGGAGGGTCTGTCCCAAACCATAATGGCGGAGATGGCGAGAAGAGACCAGGAATTGGAGATGCCCACCTCTTCGTCAACCCTGAGCTTAAGCGAGGATCGGTTTTTCCGCTTGCGTTATGGCCTCATACAATATGACGGAAGATTGTACCCCTTCAGATCAGGCTTACCCATGGAGATCAAGCAAACTCTGCAGGCCGACCCCGCTGCGCTCCCGGATATCTCATCCTTCTCCCGCCTGCAAGCTACTTCGAACGCTACACTATGGTCCGGATTCGTATTAATCCTTGGCGGCAGTCTGTATGGGATGATTGCCTCGGGTAACGATTGGGGGAACGACTCCCTCAACGGCGGGATCGCCGCCGGGGCTATCGGTGGAGGGCTCATTTCGTTAATCATCAGCGGGATTACGGGACACTCGGCTTACCTTGACTTATACAATGGTCTCAGCCGCTATAATAAAGACCTTATCGCAGGGAACTCGGGGAGGTGAACCATGAAGAAAACAGCCATGATAGTAATAACCGCCGCTTTCCTGCTCGTTCCTCTTTGGAACATCGTGGCCCAGCAATCGGCGGATCAGCCGACGAAAGCGGCCGCGGCCGTTCTGAAAATGGCCGAAGCAGGAGTTGACTCGGAAGTTCTGCTTTCCTTCGTCCAGAATTCGAAAGATGATTTTAATCTGAGCGCCGATACCATCATCGCCCTCAAAGACGCGAAGGTGGATGCTTCCGTAATCAAGGCGATGATGAATCACGATACGCAGGACAAGATTGCGGGCAGTTCCTCGAACAATGTGAAACAGGCAACGCTGAATCCTGACCCGGCCTCTGTTCCGGCGCCCTTGGTTGAAGCCATACCCATCGCACCGGGGCCGGGCTATGACTGGGCGCCGGGATACTGGAATTGGGATGGTTCTACCTGGGTTTGGGTCTACGGAGGGTGGAGGCCCTATGGTTTCTTCGGCTGGCACCATAGAAGATTCTAGGTAGCCATGCCGAGATCTACAATAATATATGTAGCTGCGATCCTCGCCGTGGTCATTACCGCGACCGGCTGCGCCACGCAGAGCGTAGCATCTCGATCGAATGCGACAGCGCCAAGCGCAGCAAACGCGTCAAGCGGAGAGGCTCAGACGACGCAAGTCTCGGTTCCCGAAGATAGCCTATCGGCGGTCAAGGATGAAGTCGATCGATTGACCGTCGAGCTCGATAAACTGTCGATCGAGCTTGACGCGGCGGCAAAATCGAAGGATGTCAAACTGGCGGACCTCGCCGCGCGGCTCGACGCGCTCGGCGCGCGAGTCGAGAACATCCGGCAGGACGAGGCAGATATCTCCAGGCTTAGCGCGCTGGTCGAGCAGCTGCAGAGCGAGCTGCAGAGCGCACAGAGCGCGCAGAACGTTCCTCCAGTTTCGGTCTCTCAGCCAGAAACGGCCGTCCCGACCTTGCCGGCAGCTCCAGCAAGGGATAGCCGCTATTGGCCTCAGGGCTATTACCCCGGCGATCCTCTGCCTCCGCGCACAGTGTACCTCACCTTCGACGACGGTCCCTCGGACTTCACCGTCCAAATCCTCGATATTCTGAAGGAGGAAGGCGTCCACGCGACCTTCTTCATGAACTCCTACGACAAGGACAATCCCTTCCATGCCGACACCGGGAAAAACTTCCTTTTCCGCTACGCTGACGCTCTCAAGCGGATAGTGGACGAAGGACACGCCATCGGCAACCACACGTATTCCCACCGGGATATGGCCGAGCTCTCCCCATCGCAGCTAATCTTCCAACTCGATACGCTCAAGCGCCAGCTGGCCGAGGTCCTCGGTGACAAGATGCCGTGCATCCACCTTATCCGCCCGCCCTTCGGCTCGCCCTGGTATAGCGCTTCCAGCACGGACGATGCGCGCAAGAAGGTCGGCTCAGTGCTTGCGGATCGCGGCCTCGTCATGCTGTGGACAATCGGATGGGACTCTAGCGACAGCTTCGATTGGGCCAAAGGCGAGTGGTACACGGTTTCGTCGGCCCGATACCGGCCAGGGACATCCTCTTACGACAGCAAGATGGACCGCGAGACGGCGCGGCTGTTGAAGAGCGCCGACGGCAACGCCAGCGGCATAGTCCTCATGCACGACACGCATCCCACGACGCGCGATGTCCTCAAGTCCCTCATCGAGGAGTTCAAGCGGCGCGGCTACAGCTTCGGCACCCTGGAGGACTACTGCCGCTGGCGTTGGGGGCCCGACGTGTTCAAGCGTTTCGATGCGCCCGCTACTCGGTGAGCCTCATGCCTGATGATCGCAGACGGCTACGCAGCGAGACGCTCTTGGTGCTCGGAGTGTCCCTGGGCTATAGCGCCGTTTACTCGCTTGTGGAGATAATAGGGAAGCTCACGGCGGCCGCTCCCCTCGCGAAGCA
>Ga0326728_10024298_pt1 | contig 10996 bp, 8 predicted proteins | sample MB3enrmetagenome_FD_207602 | JGI IMG/M metagenome (GOLD analysis project Ga0326728, IMG submission 207602) | Lab enriched peat soil microbial communities from McLean, Ithaca, NY, United States - MB31MN | ecosystem: Environmental > Terrestrial > Soil > Wetlands > Peat | place: USA: New York...
GGGCCTCCTGGCGTCGCGAACTCGCTTTCGCCGGAAGACGACCTTTTCCTGGAGGAGTTGGAGCAGGCTGCTTTCCGCTTTTTTTGGGAACAGGGGAATGCCCAGACAGGGCTCGTTAAGGATCGCTGCAACGTCCGAGGAAATGACACCAGCGAAGTGGCCAGCATTGCCGCCACCGGCTTTGGCCTCACGGCTCTCTGCATTGGGGAAAAACGCGGCTGGGTTTCGCACTCCGAGGCCCACGACCGCGCACTTACCGCGCTGCGCTTCCTCTGGCGAAAGCTGCCCAACCACCGAGGCTTCTTTTTCCACTTCGCGGATGTGAACACCGGCACCAGGCTCTGGGATTCCGAGGTTTCTTCCATCGACACGGCGATTCTGCTTTGCGGAGTTCTCACCTGCCGGCAGCATTTCATGAGCGAGGAAATCCGCCGGTTGGCGCTCGACGTCTTTAATCGCGTGGAATGGAACTGGCTCGCCGAAGATACTCCCCTCCTCTCGCTGGGCTGGATGCCTGAGATTGGCTTTCTTCCCTACCGCTGGCAAGACTACAGCGAACTCATGATGCTTTATTTGCTGGGCATGGGCTCCGCAGAATACCCGTTGAAGCCGGATACCTGGACAGCCTGGCGCCGCCTCAATTTCGAATACGATGGAGTCCGCTACATTGGTTCCTTCGCCCCGCTGTTCATCCATCAGTACTCGCAAGCCTGGTTTGACTTCCGGAACAAGCGCGACCAGTTCGCGGATTATTTCGAGAACTCAGCCGCCGCCACGGAAGCGCATCGTTTGTTCTGCATCGATTTGGGCAAGCAGTATCCCGACTACAGCACAGATCTCTGGGGTATAACGGCTTCGGATTCACCGAGAGGCTATGTCGTGTGGGGAGGACCTCCCGCCACTGGGCCGATCGACGGGACCGTGGTGCCGAGCGCCACCGGGGGTTCGCTCCCCTTTCTGCCCCAGGCCACGATCTCTGTCCTTCGCAATATCAGGGCTCTCTACGGAGATCGGACCTGGAGCAAGTATGGATTCGTCAATGCGTTCAACCCGCTCACGAAATGGTTCGACCCCGACGTCATCGGCATCGATACGGGAATCACCATGTTGATGGCGGAAAACCTGCGCACCGGATTCGTCTGGGATACTTTCATGAAGAACCCTGAAGCGCGACGCGGCATGCAGCTTGCCGGCTTTAAACCTTCTAACCGTCCCCGCAGCTGAGTCAAGTGCCCGGCCCGAATCGGCTTACTGTCGTGTAAAAGCTGCCGGCTGTCGGCCTGAGACATCCGGCAATGGACCGTTGTCCGCCCTCTGTACTGTTTCGCGATGCCGACGGCCGGTGCGACGGGTAAGTTCCGATTCCCGCCTTTGCGTTTTCGGCGTACTGAGTACGTGTATTCTAACCGGAGCCAAACCCTGACGGGTGAATCGTAGATGGTCCGCAGCCGCCTTTGAAAGGTCGATAACCCGGCCTGCGATGCGAGGCCCACGATCCATGATCCGTACCACCACCGAGCGCCCATTCTGGAGGTTTGTAACCCTAACTGAGGTTCCCAGCGGCAGGATGCGGTGAGCCGCGACCATGGCGTACTCATTGAAGGGTTCTCCGCTCGCCATTAGGCGGCCCTGTTCGTGATCTCCATACCAACTCGCCACGCCGTACTGCACGGTCAAACGTGTCTCGTGAACCCGTCCTTCCGCGTGCGCCGCACCATAAGTCGGAAAGCCCGAGATTAGGGCGGAAAGACAGCAAGTCACCATCAGTTTCATTGGGCCTCCCTCCCACTTTTTTTCGACGAGTGCCTCTTGTCCAGAAAGCGAGCGCACTCCAGCACCCTAGCCCCTTCGTACAAATCCAGCCGGAGATGGATGCGCGCCCGCGGTCGTGAGCCGGTTTGGCCGGACACCTTGTCAAGGTAGGCAAGGATGCTGCCAAAGGCGAGATGGGCCACAGTTTTGTATGTCTTTTCAACGAGATAGTCCGAGATCCGAAGCGCCACGGCTGGAGGTAAGAGGTGGAGATTCTAGCCAGGAAGGAAAAATCTGCTCGGATCGCGGTGCCGTGATTTCGGCGGACGGAAGCGACTCCGTCCACGGGACTGCTTCATTGTTCGATTCGGCCGCGGATCGTGTCCTATTTTGCGCTCATCCAACTCCTACATCGTTGCCGACTAGGCGGCTACGTATTAGCGTCTCACAAACAGGCCAAAAACGAGGGCCGCGAGATTGATCCAAACTGTGCGACTGTACACCAAAACACCGCAGAGCACGATGCCGGGACTCGGCTGATACGTCGCACGAACGCCAGATGAGCTTCGCGGGGCAAGCGCCTGTCTACCTCTTGGGGACGGCGTTAGCTGCCGGTCTGATCCGGATAAGCGAACGTGCAGTCCCGTGGTAGCAACGGAGTTACAATTCCCCAGACGGGCCTCTTGAGATTGCCGACCGCGTGCTTTGGATAAGCACGTGACAATTCGCTGGAAGTTAGCTAAATCATTGAATTAACAGGGGATGTTGGTACGCCTGGCAGGGTTCGAACCTGCGACCTGTTGCTCCGGAGGCAACCGCTCTATCCATCTGAGCTACAGGCGCACGCCATAGAAAATAGACTACTTAATCAAAATGGCAGATTTTCAATTTCTGCCTCTTGTGGGGGATTCTGTGGGGACTCTCCCGCACTCTCGTAGATCGGATTTCCCCACTCGTCCTCCGGCGGTTTGAACCTCTCGGCCACTTGCTTTGCTTGCAACTCTTTGGCTTTCCGTGCCGCCTCCACCTAGGCTTGCAGTTGCGCCGTGGCTTCGATCTTCTGCTTGCGTGCGGCATGGACGTAGATCATCGTGGTCTGGATCTCCGCATGTCCCATCAGCTCTGCCAGCACCGGCAACTCCGTCCCGGCTTGTAAGTGCCTGGTGCCGTAAGTGTGCCGGAATGTGTACGGCGTGAACGGGTCATCCGCAAAATGGTCAGCGATAATTCGCTTATGAGCGTTCTTGACGCTCGTAATATGCTGCACTTCCTTGTGCTCCGTCTTCCGTCTGCGCACGGGGAAGATGTAACCATTGGGCGTTTTACCGATACGCCCTTCAAGCACTTCCTTGGCGCCATCCGTCAACGGCACGTCTCGCCTGGCTCGCACGTTCTTGGTTCCAGGCAGGCTCACATAGCCCTCTGTTAAGTGTACATCATTTTTGTGCAAAGCGAGTAGCTCCATCTGACGTGTTCCGGTGTCGAGGGCTAAAACCGCAAAGTCCTTCAAATCTCCTTTCGCCGCAGCCAGGTACTTGTCCACCTCCTCCAGAGTCAGCGCACGCATCCTCCAGTCTCCTTAAAATATGGGACATGCCTGACCGGGTTCCTGATATTCAGTCCCATAGCGTCGGCATGATTGTAAATTCGCTTCAAGGTGGTAAGTTTTCGGTTGACCGTCGCTCCCGAGACTTTCCCTTCGCCGTTCTCGCGTTTTTGACCGGCTCTCCAGACTTTGAAATCCTCAACGCTTTTGCGGTCTAATTCGTCTATGAGGTTGCCTCGGAAAAACTGCTTGAGCCGCCGGATGTTGACCCGATGTAGTTTGACCGTGGCCCTGGAAAGGTTCAGCTTCTCCCAATTAAGGAATTGGTCCGGAAACTCTGCAAAGGTAGGGACAGCGGTCGAATGCGGGATGTCCTGAAGCGAGTTCAGTAACCTGGTGCGCTTGGTCGCCTCGACCTTCAGCGCATCTTGGCGATTGGTGCGCTTGGTGCTTCCGCGATTCCGGCGTCTGCCCAGGTCAAATTCGTAATGGTAAACACGACCTCGCTTTGAGACGGCCATGACTGAAGTCTACCCTCTCTGGCTTTCGGTTTCAATTCTTCGGTCTGACTCGCACGTTGACGAGGAAGGGCCAGGGGTGGTTGAAAGTCGTCTGCTACTCGGCCCTTCCCCTTACCACTCGTTCCATCATCACCAGCCTCCCCGCCGCGGGCCTCGAGTTCTTCACCACCGCGTCCTGGCCATCGCGTAAGACGATGGCCGGCGTCTCGTCGTGCGGCCCGCGCCCCACAAAATCCTCGATATCGAGGTTCTTGAATGCATCCACCTTGATTCCGCCGGTGTAATAATCCGGAATCGCGCCCTGCCACTCGAGCCCGAAGCCACGCAGTTCAAGGTTATCCACCCCGTGCGCCGTGAAGGCGCCCAGATCGTACTTCATTATTCCGAGCCTCCCCGGCGTGGTGGGACGGAGATCCAGGTTCCCGCCCATGTCGGCGTTGAGCGCGCTCTCCCGGAACGTCTGCCGGAAATCGCGAAAGAGGATGTCGCGGATTCTCCCCGGTTCCTCCGCATACAGCACCACAGGCGCCTGGCTCGAAGCGGTCACGTTGACGAAGCGCACGTTGCGCACTTGCCCCAGCGGGCCTTTGGGTTTCGAATCTGCTTGAGCTGCCGGGTCGTATCGCGCCACCGAAATGTGCACAGGCTCGCCCAGCCCCCACCACAACCCATCCATCAATCGCGTTTCAATCAGTAAGTTCGAAAACAAGACGTTCTCGATGGTCTCGCCGCCGCGCACCTGGATGCAAATGCCGCGGTTGCTGTCGCGGATGACCAGGTTCGAGAAGGTGAGGTTGCGAATGTCGCGCGCCGCCCATCCCAGCCGCACGCCGGCCGAGCGGCTGACGATCACGCAGTTGTTCACCGTGATATTCTCGGCATTCATCCGGCAATACCCGTCCGCGCAGGGGCTCACGGCAATGCCGTCATCGCCCGCCTCGAGATGAGAATCCGAGATCCGCACATTCTGGGAGCCTGCCACATCCAGGGCGTCGGCGTTGGGCACCAGCAGGCTGCAGCGGACGTTCAATCCGGTCAGCAGGGCGCGATTGCAGCACGCCAAGTGGATGCACCAATTCGGTGCATCGAGCACCTTCAGGTCGCGCAGCACCACGTCCCGGCACTGCACGAACAGCACCAGCACCCCCGGCCGGTCGAGCATGCGCACGGGGCCTTCCCGGTTTTCTCCCACCCGCTCCCACGCCGCCTCGCCCTGGCGGGTCGCCGCGAAGTCCTGAAAGGGCCCTGGCGGGTGCGGCTGGCGCGGTTCGCGAATAAAGGCGCGGCCGTTGCCGTCGATCGCGCCCGGGCCGGTGATGCCGATGTCGTGCGCATCCTCCGCCACGATTAGCGCCGTGGCACGGCCCTCCGAAGACCGGCTGATAAAGCGGTAGTCTTGGACCTTCGGGCTGCCCAGTATCGTCGCGCCCGCTTCGAGGTGCAGCGTAATATTGCTGAGCATCTCGATCGTGCCGCTCAGATAAGTTCCGGGGGCGAATTCCACTGTCCCTCCGCCCCCTTTGGCACACCAGCGGATCGCGGCATTGATGGCGGAGCTATCCAACTGCTTGCCATCGCCGGCCGCCCCGAAGGCACGCACCTCGCAAACGCCGGGCCGGCCCGCCGCAGGGACCGATCGCTGCGCCGCTGCAGCCGCGCCCAAAAGAACCGTGCACAAGGCGGCCAACGTGCCCATCCCCACCAGCCACTGCCGTGTGACGAATGAGTAAGGCATCTCTTCCGATCCCCTCCCTTGCTGCGCAGAGCGCGCCGTTTTGGTCGCTGCATAATAGCACATCAGCCTCAGTGAGGAGGTTGGACCAAGGTATGAGTCGAGGAAGTGAGACCTATCGGTTCACGAGGTAGTCAGGCAGCAGACTTCCAAATTCATCGGCATACAGGCGCTGGCCGATTGCATTGGCAAAGTATTGGAGGACAGAGGTCAGTCTCAAGGCCGCTTTCTTCTCGCCCACCCGCAGCAAACACCGGACTGACAAGGAAAGGAACTGCACACGGCAATAGAGGATCAGGAGCCGCTGCTCCTTGGAATAGCCCGGTTTCACATCCGCGGTGTTCCTGAGCAGGTGGGTCAGGGCGAGGAAGTCGCATTTCAGTGCCTTGGGCAGCAGGGAATAATCGAGCGAGGCGCGAGGCTCTTCCAAAGCCTCTCGCAGGGACGGGAACTCCAAACGAATCACATTGACGATGGATCGGAAATACTCTTGATCGAATTGCCGGCGCAGAATCCTCTGGCAGGTAGCCTGGAAGTAGAAGAAGACCATGGCCATCGAGAGTGCCAGAATCAGCCCTGAGAGAATCATTACTCGGTGGTCCTCCTCTAATATCTTCTTTACAGTTATCGGGCGAATCAACCATTTGCACAATGGTACAGGAGTACGGCCCTGCAATTCTCCCGATTCTAGCCTTCCCTCTCCGACAGGTCGGGGACGAAATGCTGGACACGCGTGGTAGGATTATCGTGAATCGCGTCCACATTGAATCAATTATTGATGGCGCAACCCGGTGGGAAGCACCCCTGCAAAATCAGGGCAGAGGACCGGGGATGCTCCCGACGTCCGGGCCGCCATTGGAGGAGACAAGATGGGAGAACAATCGCAGTTTGATCTGTCCGGAAAGGTGGCCTTGGTGACAGGGGCGGCACGCGGCCTGGGGCGCGCGATCGCGCTGGCCCTAGCTCACGCTGGCGCCGACGTAACACTCGGATTGCGCGATGTCAACTCGGGAAACGGCCTTGCTCGTGACATTGAAGCTACGGGCCGCCGCACCTTGCCGCTCCAAATGGACGTCACCCACCTGGAACAGATCTTTCGCGCCGTGGATGACGCAGTCGCGCACTTTGGACGGCTCGATATCCTGGTCAATAACGCCGGGGGAGGTTTTAACAATCTCGCAGAGGATGTGCCCGAGGAGGAATTCGATCAGACCCTCGCCTTGAACTTGAAGGGGACGTTTTTCGCCAGCCAGGCTGCCGGGCGCGTCATGATAAAACAGAAGGGCGGCTGCATCGTCAACATGAGTTCGCAGGCGGGTTTCGTGGCGTTGCCGACCGAGTCCGTGTATTGCTTGTGCAAGGCCGGCATCGCGCACCTGACCAAATGCCTCGCCATCGAATGGGGTAAGTACAACATCCGCGTCAACGCCGTTGCGCCCACGTTTATTCGTACTCCCGGCACAGAGGAGGCGCTGGCCGACCCCGCCTTTCGCGCCGACACCATCGAGCGGATTGCGGCGCTGCACCGAATTGGCGAGCCCTCAGAGGTCGCCGGGGCGGTCGTCTTCCTCGCTTCGCCGGCAGCTTCACTCATTACCGGCCACACAATCGTCATCGACGGCGGCTGGACGGCGAGGTGACCTGCCAAAGAAGGCGGGCGGCAGTTTCATGGGCTGACGTCCGGGAACCGCCAAAGCCTTGATAGTTGCGTCCCTAACCTGAAGGTCCCCTGAGGGGAAAGGCGGGCAAAGGGGGGGGCTGGCCTTGCGCGAGGGTCAACAACTCAGCTCCGAGAGTCCTGTCGTTCCTTGCAATCTTTGTGAGCTTTCGGCACCGCTGAGTGGACAGCAGCCCTCGGCCTAGCAGATATGTTCTGTCGCTCGACTTGGAGGCTCCGCAGGGTATATCGCTAGAACCCTTCAACCTGGCCGGTGGTAACGCCCGATGCCAAGCTCGGATCCACCCCGAACTTCAATGGAAAAAGTTTGCCTGGAGTTTTCCCCGGCGCGGCGTGCTGCGCTCACATCCGGTAACTCTTGCCATTGACCTATACCGAGAATGCGTAGCCTTCGCGCTGCGGAGCATGGCCCCAAGCAACGGGGAGCCAACCTCAGGAATCTATGGGTTTGCATTCGTAAGACGCCTCGAATTCTAGCTTCCGCCAGGTCCAGGGGCGGGAGCAACGACAGGTCGAGATCATTTCTCGCACGGCAGCGCCGCTCGGGGACTGGAGTGTTGCCGTCCAAAGCCCTCGAACGATTCTCAATACTCTTGTTGGCACGTCGAGTTTCGTGAGCTTTCGGTGGGCATGCGTGACTCCAGGTGCGGGGCGTCGGTTTAACGTCACTCGGTTACCCCGCCGGGCCAGTAGGTTAGACCAATGATTTTTCGAGAGATGCACGTAGTTCGCCCGACGGTGGTTTGTTGCGGCTCAATTGCCGGTCGAGCTTTTCTGCCGCGCCAGAGGGAACTTGGTTTGTTTACATGCTGGTCCTGAAATTGGTGGTTGTGGGCCTGAGTCTCGGGCGAGCGCCCCGAACGAATCCCCAAGTCCGAGAGGTCTTTGAGAAGCTGGACAGCCTGATCGTAATCACCTGGGCGCTTGGTGGCGATGAGTGCGTTTACCCTTGCCCACACTTCGGGCTCGTGCTGAGCAAGTCCGGCAAGATACTTCTCACGCACCGCGGCCGCCTCACGCTCGCGTCGGGCGCGAGCCCTCCATTGGCGTTCCGCTTCCTTGCGGCGCCTCTCTTCGCCGTGCCTTCGCGCCAATGTCGGTAGGTCCGCCACGGTGTGTGACTGCGGCGACGGTCACTGCTGTTATAGTTGCAAGTGCAGACTGACTTCACGGTGCCGCGATCCTCGTCCGTGAGCGATGCCACGGAGCGCCGTGGAAGCGGAGCAGGCGCAGACCCGCCGCCTTCACTTGCGCCCGCGGTTTCATCGACGACCGGCGCCATCTGCTCGAGCCTGTCACCGATCGACGCGGGCTCTATTCCGCTGCGCCGTTGTTGAACGCGCGAACGGCGGTCGGGCACTTCTCAACGTACACCGTTATACGACCATGTGTCAGCCTTGGCGGTGTCCTCGCCGATTACTAAGCAGCACGACTATCCAGGGCTAGTCAGTGGTTGGACTTCCGAATAGCCCTTTCCGTACTCGCCACGCACGTCCCGGACCTGCTCCACCGCAGGGCCTTGCCGCAATGGTCGCTATGGTCGCGTATGTGTTGACTTTCCCCCCGGCCGCGGGCTAGCATGAGTCTCAAGGGCAGATTTCCACATCATGATTGGCGAGACGGTGTCGCACTATCGAGTCCTGGAGAAGCTCGGCGGTGGCGGGATGGGTTTGGTCTACAAAGCCGAGGACACCAAGCTCGGCCGCTTGGTGGCGCTGAAGTTCCTGCCCGAGGCGCTGGCCAAGGATCAACAGGCCTTAGAGCGCTTCCAGCGTGAGGCCCGCGCCGCCAGTGCGCTCAATCATCCCAACATCTGCATCATTTACCACATTGATGAGTTTGAAGGGCAGCCTTTCATTGCCATGGAGCTGCTCGAGGGGCGGACGCTCAAACATTGCATCGAAGGCAAGCCGCTGAAGACGGATCAATTACTCGATCTGGCGATTCAGATTGCGGATGGGCTGGACGCGGCGCACTCGAAGGGCATCATACATCGCGACATCAAGCCGGCGAACATCTTTGTGACCGAGCGTGGGCAGGCGAAGATTCTGGATTTCGGGCTGGCCAAACTTGGCCGTGGTCCCCACCCCTCACTCTCCTCCCCACCCGGGGAGGGGAGCGAGGGGTGGGGCAGCGGTACGGATACGCCGACGGCTTCCATTGCCGTAGAACATCTGACGAGCCCGGGCATTGCGATGGGCACGGTGGCGTACATGTCGCCGGAGCAGGCGCGGGGCGAGGAACTGGACACTCGCACCGACTTGTTCAGCTTCGGCGCGGTGCTGTACGAGATGGCCTCCGGGCGGCAGGCGTTTTCCGGGGCCACCACGGCGGTGATTCATGATGCGATTCTGAATCGAGCCTCGGTGCCAGTAAGTTCCTCGAACCCGAGCCTGCCTGCCAAGCTGGAAGAGATCATCAACAAGGCTTTGGAAAAGGGGCGCGACCTGCGCTATCAGCATGCGTCTGATATCCGCACCGACCTGAAGCGCCTGAAGCGCGACACGGATTCGGGACGTGGCGCGGACCTCCCGCCCGCGGTCGCGGCAGCGTCCCGCTCCCGGGCGGAAGGAGAGCACGGGCGGGACGCCCGTGCCACAGCGGGCGAGACGCCCGCACCACAGCGTGAGCCCGCTCAGGAACCGACTTCGGATTCCGTAGTAATCGCCGGACTCGTCAAGCGGCACAAAACGGGTCTGCTCGCCACGGTGGTCCTGCTGGCGTTGATCATGGCGGGACTGGCGGCGGCTTGGTTCCTGGCTCACCGTCCTCCCCCGCCTCCCGCCGAATTAACGCAGACACCGCTGACCTTCAATTCCGGCGGCAACCCTGTCAAGAACGACTGTATATCTCCCGATGGCAAATACCTCGCTTATTCCGACGCGGCCGGGATACACGTCAAGCTGCTCGCCACCGGTGAGGAGCACGTAGTTCCAAGGCCTGCCGGGGCTCCGGCCTCCGCCTCGTGGTTTGTTGCAAGTTGGCTTCCCGATAGCACGCAATTGCTCGCCGACGTTCGGGATGAGGAAGTGGGCGGGCACGCCAGCACGTGGGCGGTTTCGGTGCTTGGGCAATCGGCACACGAGCTGCGCGAAGGCGCATTGGCTGAGTTTGTCTCGCCGGACGGGACGCGCGTCACCTTCAGGCCGGAGTCGGACACGCTACCTCGCGAACTCTGGGTCATGGGCATCCAAGGAGATAACCCGCAAAGGGTTCTGGCGCTGGGGGAAGGCGAGTTCTTGAGGGCGAGCTGCTGGTCGCCGGACGGGCAGCGCCTGGCCTATATCAGGGGCGAGAGCACTCCCAAAGGCAACAACTATTCGATCGGAACCTGCGACCTGAAGGGGGCGAACCGGACGGTGGTGGTGTCGTCGGAAGCGGACCTGTTTTTGGGCGATCTTTGCTGGCTTCCAGACGGGCGTATGGTCTTCTCGCGGCAGGAAGCGGCGCCATCGGACGGCGAGAATCTCTGGCAGATCGGCATTGATCATCGCGGCCTGCCCACCGGCCAGCCGCGGCGAATCACCCAGTGGGCGGGTTCGAGCGTTAATCGGTTGAGTGCCAGCGCGGATGGAAAGCGGCTGGTGATGCTGAAATCGACCTATCGTCAGCAGGTTTACCTGAGCGAACTCACCGTCGGCGGCGTGCGCCTGAATCCGCCTCGCCGCTTGAGCAATGACGACGCCAATGAATATCCCATCGCCTGGACAGCGGACAGCAAGGCAGTGTTATTCAAATCCGATCGCGGCGGCGGATGGGGTATCCTC
>Ga0326728_10024302_pt1 | contig 10994 bp, 9 predicted proteins | sample MB3enrmetagenome_FD_207602 | JGI IMG/M metagenome (GOLD analysis project Ga0326728, IMG submission 207602) | Lab enriched peat soil microbial communities from McLean, Ithaca, NY, United States - MB31MN | ecosystem: Environmental > Terrestrial > Soil > Wetlands > Peat | place: USA: New York...
TTGGAAATGGGCAGACAGGCAATGCAGATGCTGCTGCGCCGGATGAAATCGTTCAGCGAAGGGGCAAACGGCGAGGAAGAGAGAGTGGTGCTGAAGACCGAACTGCGGGTGCGCGACTCGACGGCCCCGCCAGCTCCCAGGTTGTCGATAAAGTTCGGAACCTAAATCTTCGGAAAGATGGACCGCGTTATGTCATATGTGACGAAAGCATTGTTGGCAATTAGTCTTGCGTCTGCCCTGGCATTCGGTCAGCAGCCTCCTGTGAAGGCGCCGGCACCGCACTACGACCTTCTTTTGAAGGGCGGCCATATTATTGACCCCGCCAATGGCCTCGACAGAATCATGGACGTAGGGATTTCCGGCGGGAAGATAGCGGCGGTCGCCACTAATCTTCCTTCGAGCGAAGCCGGGAAGGTAGTAAATGTCGCCGGGCTGTATGTCACTCCCGGCCTGATTGATATTCACGCTCATATCGGCCGCGGGGGAGTTCCCTTGGACTGGTTCATGCCGGAAGCAAAGGTCCACTCCGCCCCCATGGGAATTCCCGCGGATCTCGTGTTGACGGCAGGAGTCACCACCCTCGTTGACGCGGGGACGGCAGGCGGCGACACATTTCTCCGAGAAAAGCAGGAAGTGATCGATCATGCCAAGGTCCGCGTGCTGGCTTTCCTTAATATTGTTGCCGATGGCATGGAGGCGGGGACCGAAAACGACGTGGATCGAATGGACGTTCATCTCTGCGGCGAAACGATCCGGAAATTCCCGGATATCATCGTGGGAGTGAAGACGGCGCACTATTGGACCGACAAGCCCTGGGATGCGGAACATCCTCCGTGGGCCGCGGTGGACCGCGCGGAGGAATGTGGCAGGTTGGCCGGCGTCCCTGTCATGATGGACTTCTGGCCCCGTGAGGGTCGGACCTACGCCGAGCTCATCCTGAAAAAGATGCGGCCGGGCGATATTCACACTCACGTGTTTGCCCAGCAATTTCCCATTCTGCTTCCTGACGGCAAGCCCAATCCCATCCTGATGGAGGCACGGCAGCGCGGAGTGATCTTTGACGTTGGGCATGGGGCGGGCAGTTTCTGGTTCCGGAATGCCGTTCCCGCCGTGAAACAGGGCTTTATTCCGGATTCCATCTCCACGGACCTCCACAACGACGACGTCAATTTTGTCAGCATGACGGAGGTGATGTCCAAGTTCCTTGCCATGGGCGTCCCGCTCCAGGAAATCATCCGAAGGTCAACGAGCAATCCCGCTAGGGAAATCCGCCACCAGGAATTGGGGACGTTGTCTGTCGGGCGCGACGCCGATGTGGCCATCCTGGAATTGCAGCATGGCCGATTTGGTTACATTGATGACGGATGGGCCCGCATGGACGGAAACGTCAAGCTGGTTGCCCGCATGACCGTCCGGGCGGGAAGAATTCTTTACGATCCCTCGGGTTTGAGCATGGTCGAGTGGACAAAAGCTCCCCAGCAGTATTATTCTACGCCGGCATTGGGCAGTTCTCCGGCGGCGAAGGCCGACAATTATCCGCGGAATTAGATTCGGAGAGTCAACGGTTTTGATTGTAGCAGCGACACTCGCCTCGTCCCGAGGCCTTTGAGGAGGAATATTCGACATGAATCGCCGCGCTCTAAATATCGCAATTCTGGGTTTTGCCATCATCGCCGCCGCGCTTATGACGCTTGCTGGCCCCGGTCGTAATCTGGAGAGGCGGGCCTTCAATCCCGTCGGAACCCCGCCCAGCCCGGCCTTTAGCAACGGACTGCTGGTGGGAAACACGCTCTACCTGTCCGGCCAGGAGGGACTGGTGGACGGAAAGCTGGTGCCGGGAGGGATTGGCCCCGAGACCCAGACGGCGCTCGAGAACATCAAGAAAATCCTGGCGCTGGCGGGCTTTCAGATGTCCGATTTGGTTACGGTGAATGTTTACCTCGCAGACATCAATGACTTTACCGAAATGACCCGTGTCTATAAGACCATCGTTCCTGAGCCACGACCGGCGCGCACCACGGTGCAAGTGGCGGCGCTGGTTAACAACGCCCGTGTGGAGATTTCCGCCATCGCGGTCAAACAACATTGAAAAAGAGGGCAGGGGGGGTCGTGATGTCCAAGTCCATGAACCGGCGAAAATTTCTGGGCGGTACTGGTCAAGCCTTAGTGGCGGGCGGAGCAGTGGCGTGGGGCGCTTCCTCCGCGAAGGCGCCGGCTAAAGCTCATCCTCCGGAAATGGGCGAGGACTACTACAGCAAGCTGGGCGTAGTTCCGTTTATTAATGCAGCAGGCACCTTCACAGTCCTCTCCGGATGCATTATGCCTCCCGAGGTACAAGCGGCGATTTCCCGAGCCGCTCGTCAGCATGTGAACATCGAAGAATTGCAGCGGGCGTCAGGAGAGTATCTGGCGCGCCGGCTCAAGTGCGAGGGCGCACTGGTGACCGCCGGGGCGGCTTCCGCCCTCACTTTGGGGACGGCCGCTTGCGTCACGCGCGGAAACGACCAAGCGATCATCAATATACCGCTGGACATGAGTGGGTTGAAGAATGAGGTGGTCGTGCAAAAAACCCATCGGTACGGTTACGACCATGCCCTCCTTAACTGTGGAATCAAGTTTGTCGAAGTTGAATCCTTGCAGGATTACGACGCGGCGTTCAATACACGGACGGTAATGGCCCACTTCCTGGACGAGGAAACACGTGGCCAGATCAGCCGCGAGGATTGGGTGCGGATCGCCCATCAGCACGGGGTGCCGTGCTTCAACGACGCTGCCGCCGACGTCCCGCCCATTTCCAACCTTTGGAACTTCACGCAGATGGGGTTTGACCTGGTGGCCTTTTCCGGAGGAAAGGGCATGCGGGGACCGCAATGCACGGGGCTGCTTCTGGGGAGAAAGGACTTGATCGAGGCGGCAAGGAAGAACGACTTCCCATATGCCAATACCGTGGGACGCGGAATGAAGGTCGGGAAGGAAGAGATCATCGGCATGGTGGCCGCGGTGGACTGGTTTCTGCGCCAGGATGAACAGGCCATGCAGGGGGAATTCCAGAAACGAGCGGAGAGAATCGCCATGCACTTGCAGGGTCTCCCCACCTTGCAAACCCAAATATTTGTTCCCGCTGTCGCCAACCACGTACCCCACCTTTTGATTACCTATGATCAGAAACAAATCAAGATCACCGGAACAGGGGTCATGGAAAAGTTGCGCCAGGGGAGCCCGCGCATTGAGTTGAATCCCTCCACGGGGGGTGGCCCGGTCATGCCGGGACTCCCCTCCGGCGAGAACACGATCGTAGTGGGTGTGTGGATGTTGCAACCGGATGAGGATATGATCGTCGCGCGGCGTCTTCGGGAAGTCCTGCAGGAGGCGGCGCAAGCGTGAGAAGGGTGTGCCGGGAGTTGCTGAATGGATCGACGTCATTTCGTTAAAAGCGCGGGTTGGGGAACGGCGGGGCTGTTGCTCAACTCTGCGATCTCGAGAGGCCAGGGAAATCCGGGCCGTCCGGCCCCACCTCCCATTGAGGTGCATGGCACTCCTCCCGCTAAACCCTCGCCGCTTGGAATTCCGGGTTTATTCCCCGGGCGGGTGGTGGAAGTCTTCCACGGTGATTCTATTTCGGGCAACCGCGTTTCCCAACCGACTATCGGCCGCATGCTGGATGAGGGGATGAAGGAACTCACTGGCGAACGTTCAGCGGCGGCGGCGTGGCAGAGATTCATTGAACCCCACGATGTGGTGGGAATCAAGATCAACTCCTCGGGCGCTCCGGTGTGCTATTCCTCCCCCGAGATCGTCCGCGAAATCATCGCCGCGCTGCGGGGTATTGGGGTTCCCGCTCACAACATTGTGGTGTTTGACCGCTATTCCCATGAGATTGACATGGGCGGCTACCAGACGCTGCTGCCCGTCGGCGTTCGCGTGGTGGGCATTGAACATGGCGCTTTTGACGCCGCGCGCTACGATCTGGATGTGTACTGTGAGGCGAATTTCTTCGGTGAGTGGGAAACGCGATGCTTCATTGCTAAACTTGTAACCCATGAACTAACCAAAATCATTAATATTCCGACGATGAAGGACCACTCGGCCTCCGGGGTAACAGGTTGCCTGAAGAACCTCGGCTATGGCTGCTTTAACAACGTGGCTCGGTCGCACCAGCAACCCTATACGTATACCGATCCTTTAATCGGTTACCTTTGCTCCGCTGAGCCCCTGCGTTCCAAGACGGTGCTGCACATCATGGATGGCATGCGCGAAGTCTGGCACGGGGGACCCCAGACATGGCTTTGGGATTTCATTTTTGAGGCGAAGACCCTTTTTATCGGCACTGACCCGGTGGGGATGGACACCATCGAGCTCGCCGCCATCGAAAAAAAGAGGAGCGAGGAGGGGGCGAGTTCAGTCTGGGATAACGACCCGAAAAGTTTAACCACCGACAGCGACGAATTCCACCGCAATTCCCATAAGAACATGTACTTTCGCCAGCCCGGACACATCGCCGCGGCCGGCAAGCTGGGGTTGGGTGTCTCCGACCTCAAACTGATTGATCATCGTCAACTCCGACTAACCTGAACACCACCATGGGCCAGCCTTCGAACGCAGATCACGACTGGGTAACATTGCTGAGCGAAAATTCCCGCACGAGCGGACAGCGCGCGGCGCCTTGGCACGTGCCCAAAGGCGTCCGGTGGCAGTTCCGAGCGGGGAAGGCCATCCGCTCGGCTCCCATAATGCGCGATAATTTCTTGTACGTGGCGGAGATCCACGGCGTGGTCTATGCCCTTGATGTCGATAGGGGAAGTCCCAAGTGGACTCGCGAGTTTCCCGACTGGATCCATTCCTCGCCTTCGATTTCCGGAAACATGCTGCTCTTCGGATGCGACGACGGAAAAGTGTATGCCTTGGCCCGGGACTCCGGCCGGAGTGTCTGGGAGACCGGGACGCGGGGTGAAGTGTGGAGTTCACCCATTGTGCGCGATGAAACCGTTTTTTTCGGCAGCGCCGACGGCCGATTCTATGCGGTGGAATGCGATACCGGTAAGCCCCGCTGGACCCGGACCCTTGGCGGGCGGATCTATGCATCTGCCTACGCGGCGGAGAAACACGTGTACTTCGGTTGCGGTGACGGGAAGGTTTATGCCCTGGAGGCTGCGTCCGGAAAAATTGTATGGAGCACGCCCACAGGAGATGGCATCGATTGCACACCCGCGGTGGTCGGCGACACGGTTCTGATCGGGTCGGAGGATTTCTGCTTCTATGCGCTTGATGCCAACTCCGGGGCCGTGCGTTGGAAATGCCAAACCGGACTCGGGATTTCCTCATCTCCCGCTGCATCGGAGCAGGTCGTCTTCTTCGGCAGCAAAGACCGCTATGTGTACGCTGTGGATATTCGAACCGGCAAGCTGCGATGGAAAACCTTCGCAGACGAAACGGTCACCGCGCCCGTTGTGCACAGCGGGACGGTGGTGGCCGTTCACGCTGAGGAGGGCAAAGTTATCTGCCTCGACAGCGCTTCGGGCCAGGTGCTGTGGAAGGCGGGATTGGGTGGTGGTCTTCAGTCCGCACCGGTTCTGAGTGGTGATCGCATCTACGTGGCGAGCCAGGTCGGTATGGTCTATGCGCTGGAGTAGCAGTTTCCCAATCGGGAGGCCACAAGGCCCGCTCGTGGCTGTGCCTGCCATTCCCCAGAATGTGTCTTCAGTTGAGGCCTTTCTCCCCGTTTTCAAGAAACATTACGCCATGGGCACGGTTTTTGAGATCGTCGCTTATGAAGCAAATCCCTCACGCGCGTCCGCGGTGATTGATGAAGCCTTTCAGGAGATCGATCGCCTTGACCAGGTGATGAGCCGCTACAAACCTGCGAGCGAACTGAGTCACTTGAACCGGTCGGCGCACTTTCGAGCTCAGGTGGTTTCTCCGGATTTGTACCAGGTGATGGAGGAATCGTTGCGTTACTCCGAACTCTCCGTGGGTGCATTCGACGTCACGGCCGGGCCTCTGGCTGAGCGGTGGAAGGCCGTGGGCCGCGGTGAGAAGGCTCCCAGTCCGGCCGAGGAAAAAAGACTTCGCCGCGGCGTGGGTTATCGCCAAGTGGAGATGATTCCCCCCTGCCGAATTAGGTTCCACTCCTCGCGCCTGGAAGTAGACCTGGGAGCCATTGGTAAAGGGTACGCCCTGGACCGGGCTGCGGCCGTGTTGCGCTCCGGTGGCCTCGACTGCGCCTTGATTAATTCGGGAGGGAGTACGCTTTACGGATTGGGCTCACCCCCTGACCAATCCGGTTGGCTTGTGTACCTGCGCGATCCCTCCTCGCACCTTGATCCGCATGTCCTGTTGCGGGAATACAGTGTTTCAACATCAGAGCAAACGCCACAGAGCTTGCTGGGTATGAGCTCGTTTGGACATATCATCGACACTGCCACAGGCAAGCCCTTGAAAACCTCCATCGCCGTCAGTGTCGTGGCAGAGACCGCCACGGCTTCCGATGCCCTTTCCACCGCCTTCCTGCTGATGGGTCCCGCGAAAGGCCGGAACCTGGTGAAGAGATTAAAGAATGTGGCTGCCCTGTGGGTGTCGCCCGAAAGGCCACCAGAGATCGCGACCAGCGGTCCGGAAATTCTGATGAGCCGGTCGCAAGTGGTGGTGAGAAATCCCGACTAGCCTGGAGTGAAGTCATGAATCGACGTCGATTCGTCAAAAGCGCGGGTTGGGGAACGGCGGGCTTGCTGCTCAACTCCGTCGCATCAAAAAGCCGCGACGACCTGGCACAAGCGGGATCGCCGGTAATTCCCCAGACCGCATGGGGGAAAGTGTACGTGCGGTGGACCGACACTGCGTTGCCTTTCCCGGCAACTCTGGGGGTGCGTGATTTGGTGATTCCCTGGGGCGTCGGCCGGGCCCTGATAAAAACCGCCCGGTTGCAGGGCTATCGCGTTTACGCAGGGGCAACGCTGGACCAAGCATCCATGGTGGCGGAGGCGAGTCATGGATTGGGAATTTCCGGCATCGTTTTGGATTCAGGCGAAGCCGGACAAAAATCTGCCGAGGAGAGTGCCCGGCACCTGCGGCTGGTCCACCCCGAACTCATTCTTCTAATCCCTGATCACGGCGGCAAGCAGCCGGCGATGAAGGGCAGCACAATTATCAAGGATGGAGGCATCCTGCAAGTTTCAAGCCCCACAGAGCAGCCGTGGATCGATTCCAATCTGGCCTTGGTGGGGTTTGACCGTGCGTTTCGCCCCACCGAGATTCCGCTCATCGATTTTGCGTGGGAGCTTTCTGATGTCTTGCAGCAACAGCAAGGGCCCAGCACCCAGGACTATTCTCTCGCGGTGGCAGAAGCCGGCGCCGCCCACTCCGACTTGATCCTCAATCTTCACCCCAACTTTCAGAAAGCTTTGGGGAACGCGAACGTTGACGCGTGGGACAACTGGAAAAAGGTGGTGCAGTACCTACAGTTTTACATGAAGGGGGGTGAACGGCCCGTCGCCCTTCAAGCCAACGTGGGCGTGGTGACCGACAATTACGAAGCCTCTTATGAAACGACGAACTTGATGGTGCGCCACAACGTTCCCTTCCGCATACTCCCGCCAAGTGATCTGACGCCCCAGAGTCTCAAAAGCTTTGACCTGATTGTATTGTTTGCCCAGCCGAACGAGGCTGCAATCCGAGTGGTGGCGAGCTTTGTGGACAGTGGTGGGGTAGCGATTTTAGTGGGCTTGCGCGGCCCCTTCCCCTGGCAATCGAACGGAACCCGTCGCACCAACGACAAGTCCGTGACCTACACTGCGGGCAAAGGTAAAGTTATCGAACTCGCCGAAGGTGTTGACGATCCGGGAACGTTCGCCCAGGACGTTCGCCGCCTCCTGGGCAAAGAGAAACTGTCGATCTCCCTCTGGAACGCCTCCACCACCCTCGTGGTCCCCTATATTCTCCCGGGTAGCCCCACGGCCACCGTGGAACTGGTGAATTACTCCGCTGACCCTTTGCCCGTCCAGGTGCGCATCAAGGGATCTTACTCAATCATCCGGTATGAGACCCCGGAACACGGTTGCTGTGAGCCCCTCACGCCCGTCTGCGCAGATGGATTCACCCAATTTGATATCCCCTGGCTCAGGATTGGAGGGCGCGTGCACCTCGGCGCGATGGCCGTCTCCACTAGAAGGAGGGTAGTGAGCTAAAGTTGCGTTGACGCCTCACCGGAAACAAAGGCAGCTTTTAAACATTAACCCCACCTGAATAGCGAGAGGACACAATTGTTATGAAAGATTTATTCCTGACGGTTGACGAAATCAGCAACGAAGAAGATGCACTCAAGTGGGCTATCAATGCCGCAATACGAGTGCGGCGGAACAAAGTCTACAAGGATGATGAGGACTACGAGAAAAGAGAAAAATTCCGTGACAGATGGAAGGAACTTCTCCTAAGGGAGGCAGAGGGCTATCGTAAACCGGCCCAAGCCATCACCGACGAACAGCATTGCGCAGCTATCTCAAGGATCGCCAAGGAGCTGTCGGGAGAATTCGGCGAAATTCTGGACGGAGGGCGTCTGCGAATCGGAATATCGCAAAAAGCACTCAATCTCTTCCTGAAATATCTCTGGAAGTTGGGCAAGGCGGGGACGCCGCCCCACTGCCCAATCGACCACGTCGTTCTCGGCGCCGTGGGCATCGACGCCTCATGGACACAGTGTGACAGCGTCGAGGAGTACATGTGCTGGATAAGCGGGATCAGGAAACGGCTCACACCCGCCGAATGGGAAAACGAGGTTTGGCTGCGCTGGCGAATCAGTAATCCCGGCTCCTGATGCCACCAACGCAACTTTAGGACATTACCAGAAGGGGGACGTAATTTCTTGTTTCCCGGGCAAAGGCAAACATTACGACGGCAGTTCCTTCTTCTGGGGTTAGTCATCAGTTGCCTTGGGGGATTAGCGGCAGGCGCTTCGGACCAGTTTGAGGGAAAACATTTTCGTGGCCGGGGCGATGTGGAGTACCTGCAACTGCTCGATAGATCTCGGCGGTTGTTTGAGCCAGACCCGGAATATCCGAACCTGCCCATGCTGTACACCTCGCGCTGGAACGGCATGGTGGAAGGCCCGACTTGGTCCGCGTGGTGGATTCAGAACAGTTACGGGACGACCTTCGCTGCTCTCCCGTTTTTGCAGGAGCCCTACCTCACTTTCTTACAGAATTCCCAGGACCTCTGGTTTGACCAAATGGGTGACGGCAAACGGGTAGGCTGTCCACGGGAGCCGCGGCTTTCATGGGTGGCGCCCGATGGACAGTTGTGCGACGCGGCTTCTCCCGGGTGCATTATTTATAGGCAAGGTGACGGGCAAACCGGAATACACGATTGGGGCCTGGAGTTCACCGCTGCCGGCGTTCTGCTTCAGTCCGAACTGCTCTTGATTAACCGCGATGCGAAGGCAATTGTCCAATACCTGCCCAGGCTGGAGCGCTCCGCAAATTTTCTCGATGCCCGGCGCGATCCCAGCAACAACCTATTCCTGGCTGGACCCGCGGCCAATCTGCTCGCCCCCAGTTACGCGGGTTGGAAGAAGCCGGACGGCAGCTACGGCAAGGCTTACCTGGCAGGGCTTTCGATCACCTATATCGCCGCGCTCGACCGCCTGATCGAATTGGAAAAGCTTGCAGGCCATGGGAAAAAGGTGAAGCTCTACACCGAGAGGCGCAGCCTTGCCAGGAAAGGGCTTCCCCTCATCACGGCACCGGAGGGTTACTTTATCAAATCGCTTGACCCCGACGGGACAAAACACGGCGTATACGGCGCCCAGCAGTACGGGTACTTTGAGGCATCCCCCAATCATGATGCAATATGCTTCCACGTTGTGGATTCCGCGCAGGCGGAGAAGATCTACGCGCGCATGGCGTCCCTTCCCGGCCTTCGTCCGTACGACTTTGTGATCGCCAACTACCCTTCGCTCGATGACATGTACGAAGCGCCGCAAGGGCTTTGGCGTTTCGGTGAATGGGTCAACGGCGGCGCCTGGTCCACCTGCGAAGCCCGCATGATCATGGCATACTACCGCGTGGGGAAATATGAGGACGCGCGCCGGTCCGTGCAGAAGCTGTTTACTTACGCCAGCCGCTACCGCATGGACAATCCCTTTACGGACTTTGGCAACGACGTGTATCAGCCGAAACAGCCCATCAATATCACCTATGACGCCTTCGGGCCAGCGGCGGCGTTTATCCGTGGGTTATTCGATTATCAATATCGGGCTGATGGGGTGATACTTGCCCCTCAAATTCCCCCCGGAATAACCCAGATGGAGCAGCTTGATCCCATCCGGTTGGGAGACAAGAAACTGTACCTGGCCACAGTGGGGCAGGGGCGAATCACATCCGTCACGATGAACGGCGCGCCCTGGAGATCGTTCGACGGCCACACGATTTTCCTGCCTTATGACCGGGTGCCGGAAGTGGCGAGAATCGTGATCGCGCTGGGAAGCGGCACTCTCCCCAAGCTCGAGCCTCTTGCGACAAGCAATTCCGCTCAGGAAACGCCGGCGGAAGCGGTGACCGGGGAAATCTCTCCCCCCGCCCTGGCGGCCCTTGACGCGCGCGCGGCCAAGTTGCGCGCCTTTCACGGCCGGCTTGTTGCCGCGGGCCTCGGGGCAGGTTACGAGGCTGCCCATGCCCAATTGGCGCTGGAAACCGTCGGCGCTCTTCACCAGCGGCGCAGTTCGCTAGCGGCGGGAAAGTTCCCCCGCCTTTCGCCGCCAAACTCAGATGCCGCGGCGGACAAGTCTTATGAAGATGCCGCCACCAGACTCATGGACGGTCTCGATACTGTAATCAAGACTTATGCGAAATCCGCCGACTCGCGCCGTCAGAAAATCTTTGAGCTTTATGGGGTGGGCGGGCAGAAGTAGTTAAGGGGTGAAGAGGGCTTGTTCCATAAAATGCTCTTACTCCGGCTGATGATCTAATCACCCCTTGCATTGGTGAGGCTCGATACCAACGCCGCGT
>Ga0326728_10024303_pt1 | contig 10993 bp, 10 predicted proteins | sample MB3enrmetagenome_FD_207602 | JGI IMG/M metagenome (GOLD analysis project Ga0326728, IMG submission 207602) | Lab enriched peat soil microbial communities from McLean, Ithaca, NY, United States - MB31MN | ecosystem: Environmental > Terrestrial > Soil > Wetlands > Peat | place: USA: New York...
CTCTTCTCGGATTTCTTGGCGAATGCGGTGAGGATGTAGAGGCCGAGCGAGAGCAGCTCGAGCCCGACAAAGATCACGAGCAGATCCTGCGCGGCGGAGATGATGAGACCGCCGGCCGCGGCCATCAATACTACAGAAACATACTCGCCGGGGTTGCGCGTGAACTCGGTATCGACGAGGAGCAACAACGTGAGCGCAGTGAGAACGAGAATCGCCACCTGCGCGACGGCTGCCGTGCCACCGGCGGCCAGCACAACGTAGCTTCCGTTGCTGAGGCTGCCTGGCCCCGCGGCATAAACAGCCCACATTGCCGCAGCGCATCCAGCGATGCCAACGAGCGCGGCGACGCCGACGCGAGTTTTCGTCGTGGAGCGGCGCAAAAACCCAAGATCGAAGACGATCACGAACAGTGCGGCGATTTCGAGAGCCGTTTCAGGCAGCGTGGCGCGGAAGAGGTCAACGTAGTTCATTGCGCGCCTCCCGCGAGCAGCGTTTTCACGGCCGGCTCGATCTGGTCGAGCAAAATACGCGGGTAAAGACCGACGGCGAGCGTGCACGCGCCGAGCAATGCGACTCCGGCGATCTCAGGCCAGGTGATGGGAGCGAACTTGTGCTCTTGCTCGGCTTCAAGCTCATGCGGGGTGGGCAGCGCGTCGCTGAAGAAGGCCTTTTGCATAGCGCGCCAGATGTAGGCGACGCCGACGATGATGCCGATACCGGAAACGATCGTCCACCAGGGGTTGGCGCGCCACGCGCCGACCAGCACCTGCAGCTCGGCGACGAAGCCGGAGAAGCCTGGTAAACCCATCGACGCGACACCGGCAAAGACAAAGGCCCACGCGGCGAATGGCAATCGGCGCGAGAGATGCATGGGCTCGAGCTCGGCGAACTGGCGGGTGTGCGTGCGGTCGTAGACCACGCGGCCGACGATGGCGAAGAGCAGCCCGGCGATGATGCCGTGCGAGAACATCTGCAGCACCGCGCCGTCGACGCCGATCTGGTTCAGCGTCATGAGGCCGAGGAGCACGAAGCCCATGTGGCTGACGCTGGAATAGCCGATGACGAATTTGAAATCGGTTTGCGCGAGAGCGACCAGCGCGCCATAAACGATGCCGATGACGGCGAGCCAGGCGAAAACGTCGCGCCAGGAGCCAATGCCGAGGAAGGCGAATCCCCAGGGATCGAGACCGCGCGGGAAGAGGCCGATGCCGACTCTGAGACAACCATAAGCCCCGAGCTTCATGACCACGCCGGCGAGCAGCATGGAAGCGGCGGTGGGCGCGGCGACGTGGCCGGTAGGCGCCCAGGTGTGGAAGGGCCACATGCCGGCGAGAATCCCGAAGCCCACGAAGACCAACGGGAAACACCACATCTGGAAGCTGACCGGCAAGCCCGCGCTCGCAAGCGCGGCGAGTGTCGTCGAGTGCGAGCCGGCAGTGACGTAAGCGGCAAGCAAACCGACGAGCACCATGGCCGAGCCGACGAAGGAGTAGAGCGCAAGTTTCATGGCGCCGTACTCGCGGCGCGTGGAACCCCAGATAGAGATAAGGAAATACTTGGGAACGATGGCGATTTCGTAAAAGACGAAGAGCAGAAAGAAGTCGCCGCTCAGAAAGACGCCGTATACGCCGCCGATGAGCGCGAGATAGAACGCGAAAAATTGATTGGTGCGCAGGTCGACGTTCCAACTGAAGAGAATACCGGCGACGGCGGCGATGCCGGTGAGCAGAACCAGCACGCGGCTGATGCCGTCGGCAGCCAGCAGGTAGTGGATGCCCATGGAAGGCACCCAGAGCGCGTCGACAAACACCTGGCGCCCCTGGCCAAACCCTGCGGCGTAGCCCGCGACGGCGAGGCCAAGACCCACCACGGCTACCGTGAGCGCAAACCAGCGCGCAAGAACGGGTTTGTCCTTGGGCAAGAGAGCCGCAACCAGCGCGCCGGCGAACGAAATGTAGATGGTCCAAGCCATTCTCTAAAATCTCCAGTGCGCCAGCAGGTTCTGGACCGTGGGATTGATGGTGTTCACGATGAGCTGGGGCACAAGACCGAGCAGGAACATGAGGCCGATGACGGGCGCGAGAGCCATGCGCTCGCCATGATGCAGATCGGGAAATGCGGCCCAACGCTCCGGAACGGGACCGGTGAAAACTTTCTGGATGACGGTGAGAATCACCACGGCGGTGACGAGCAGACCCAGCACCGATACCGTTGCGCTGATCCAGGACAAGGGAAAAACGCCGCGGAAGATGAGGAACTCGCCGACAAAGCCGTTGAGGCCCGGAAGGCCCAGCGAACTGAAGAGCGCGATGCCCATGAGTCCCGCGAAGACCGGCGCGGGCTTGCGCAGGCCGCCGAAGTCGTTGATGCCGCGCAGGCCACCGGAGCGAGATTGCATCATCGAGATGAACCAGAAGAGCGCAGCGGCGGTCAGTCCGTGGTTGAACATCTGCAGGATGACGCCGTTCAGCGCCGCGGCCTGGCTTGCCTGCTGCGCCGCACCGGCTGCCGGAACCGCCAGCGCGAAAATGCCCAGCAGGCAATAGCCGAGGTGGTTGATCGAGGAGTAGGCGAAGACACGCTTGAGATCGGTTTGCGCGGCCGCGGCCCACGCGCCCATGACGACGGTAGCGGCGGCAAGAACAAGCAGCGGCGTGCGCATGGCGGCAATCTGCGGGCCGAAGAGTGGAATGGCGATGCGCAGCAGACCGTAGACGCCCATCTTTGACATGGCGCCGGTGAGCAGCATGGTGACGGGCGAAGGCGCTTCAGCATACGCGGCGGGCAGCCAGGTGTGGAAAGGCATGAGCGGCACTTTGACCGCGAAGCCGGCGAGTACGCCGATGGCGAGCCACGGCATCACCGGCCCAAGATGTGTGGCGACCATCTGCGCGAGCTGGCCGGATGCGGCCAGGGCCGTGAGATTGACGAAGTCCATGGTGCCCGGCGCGTCTTTACTTGTGGTTGCGAGGAAGATGGCGAGGAACGAGAGCAAGAGCGCCACCGAGCCGGCCATGGTGTAAATAAAGAATTGCGTGGCCGCGGGACCGCGCCTGGCGCCGCCCCACAACTTGATGAGGAAGAATGCGGGGATGAGGCTCAGCTCCCAGAACAAAAACCAGTGGAAGAAATTGAGCGCAGTGAAGGAGCCGAAGAGTCCCGCCTCGAGCGTGAGCACGAGGCCGAAGAAGAGGCCGGGCATATGATGCACGCGGTGCTGCGCGGCATCGACCGCCATGAGCGTGACGATGGCCGAGAGCACGAGCATGAGGCCGCCGAGGCCGTCGACGCCGAGGTGATATTCCACGCCGAGCGAAGGCGCCCATGCAACACGCTCCACGAGACCAATGCTGCCGTCGCCGGGAATGCGGGTCCAGATGAAGAGCGCAAGCAGCAGACAGGCCAGCGTGGTGAAGAGCGCCACAGCGCGGGCATGACGGCCGGAGAAGAGCGCGATGACTGCGCCGAGGAGCGGCAGCACGGTGAGCAGCGTCAGGATTGGGAACGCGAGCGAGTTCATGGCCGGCTGCTCCAGAGAAGGATTGCCGCCAGTGCGACCACGGCCGCGGCCAGAATGCGCAGGTAGTTCTGCACGCGGCCACCCTCGACGCGCGACAGCAGGCCGCCGCCCGAAGAAAGCTCCTCGCAGGTTTTGTCAAAACCGCCGTCGACCCAGTGGACGTCAAGAAAGCGGTTGAACTGCGCCCAGAGACCGAAGAGCCACGTGATGGCGGCGACGATGCCGCCCCAGATGCGGCGGTCGAACCAATCGGCCACGCGCGCCCACCATGCGTAGAACGCGATCACGGTGACGCCGTAGATCTCGTCGACGTAGAGGCGGTCGCGCAGCGGCGCCCAGAGCAACGGAGCGGACTTTTCGAGCGCGTCGGGAGCCTCGGGTTCGGGCGATTTGTTGTCGTAGAGCCACCAGCCGAGGCCGAGACCGAGGAAGACGATGAGCGATGACGTGAGCATGAGCGCAAGCAGGCCGGGCTCAGCGAATCCGTGAAGATCGAATTTGACGGCGCGATTCTCAAGGAACGCGTGGAACCAGGGCCACGCGGGGGTTCCGATAACGCCGAGCGCGATGGCGAAGAAGGCCAGAATCGCCAACGGCACTGTCATCACGCGCGGGCTCTCGTGCGCGGTTTCATGGCCGCGCCAGTGGCCGAAGAAGACGTAGCAGACCTGGCGTGTCATGTAGAACGCAGTGAGCAGCGCGCCGAAGACGAGCAGATAGAACGGGCCTTTGGAGATGTCCCAATGCTGCGCGGCTTCGAGGATGCCGTCCTTCGACCAGAATCCTGAGAAGAAAATGGGAAAGCCGCACAGTGCCAGCATGCCGATGGCGTAGGTTACAAAGGTGAGCGGCATGTCGGAGCGAAGGCCGCCCATGCGGCGGATGTTCTGCTCCTCGTGGCAGCCATGAATGACCGAGCCCGCGCCGAGGAAGAGCAGCGCCTTGAAGAAGGCGTGCGTGATGAGGTGGAATATGCCAACGGCGACGCCGCCGAGACCGAGTCCGGCCATCATGTAGCCGAGTTGCGAGATGGTCGAATAAGCGAGGATGCGCTTGATGTCGTTCTGCGCGATGGCGATGAGCGCCGCGAAGACCGCGGTGGACGCGCCCACCCAGGTGACGACGGTGAGCGCCGTGGTGGTCCCGTTCAGCCCACCATTTGCGAGCGTGGGAACGCCGGCTGCCATGAGGGGGTAAACGCGCGCGACGAGAAAGACGCCGGCCGCGACCATGGTGGCCGCGTGAATCAGCGCGGAGACGGGCGTGGGTCCTTCCATGGCGTCGGGCAGCCAGACATGCAACGGGAGCTGGCCGCTCTTGCCCACGGCTCCGGCAAAGATGAGCAGACCGATGGCGCCCGCGGCGCTGAGGCCGAGTCCTGCGTGCTGAGTGAGCAGAACGGCGAGCGCGAGGGGCTCCAGCGAGCCCACGCCGTGGTTATAGAACAGCAATGTGCCGGTTTGCGAGAACAACCATACGATGCCGAGAAGAAAGAAGATATCGCCGACGCGCGTGGTGACGAAGGCTTTTTTCGCGGCGGCCGCGGCGGAGGGCTTTTGATACCAGAAGCCGATGAGCAGATAAGAGGTCAGGCCGACGATCTCCCAGCACATGAAGAGCAAAAGTAAGCTGTTGGAGACGACCACGCCCAGCATGGCTCCGGCAAAGAGCGACATGAAGCAGAAGAAGCGGGTGAAATTCTCGTCGTGGGCCATGTAGCCCACGGAGTAGATGAAGATGAGCAGGCCGACGAAGCACACCATCACGAGCATGATGGCGGCCAGCGGATCGAGAACCCAGCCGAGATCGACGGTGGAGGAGCCGTAGCGAAACCAGGTGAAGTTGACGAACTCGCGGACGACGGAGCCGCGCGCCCATCCGGCCACGACATGACAGAACGCGACGAACGAGAGCAGCAGCGAGATCGAGAGCGAACCAATTGCGAGCGACGCGGCGAGCTTGCGGCGCGGCTGCTTGAGGAGCGCGATCAGCCCCGACGCAATCATGGGCGCAGCGGGGATGAGCCACAGAATGCCCGTGATGGTGGATGCGGCGAGTTGTGGAGTGAATGCTGCGGATTCCTGCATCAAGCTTTCACCCCTTCATCCTGTCGATCTTGTCGAGTTCCGTGGTGTTGGTCTGGCGATGGATGGCGATGACGAGGCCCAGGCCGACGGCGGCTTCGGCCGCAGCCACGGCGATGGAGAAAAGGGCGAACATCATGCCGGTGAGCGCCTCAGGATGCGGGCCGAAACGCCAGAAGGCGATCAGGTTGAGGTTGGCGGCATTCAACATGAGCTCAATGCCGATGAGCACGAGAATGGCATTGCGGCGCACCAAAGCGCCGGCGAGGCCGATGGCGAAGAGGAGCGCAGCAACCAGAAGATAGCCGGCAAGAGGCGTGGTCATGCCCATGCTCGTCATTGGCGCCTCTCTTTCTCGTGCATGGCCACGATGACCGCGCCGATGGTGGCTGCGGTGAGCAGCAGGCCGACAATTTCAAGCGGCAGCACATAGCGGCCGACGAGGGCGTTGCCGATGTCGTGCACCGTGACGGCGGGAACGGCGGTCTGCTGCGGTATGCCACGCACGCTTTCGAGTACGGCCCAGGCGAGAACCGCAAAGACGCCGGCGGCAATCACGAGACCCACAAACCAGGTGCGGCTGAAGACGCCGCCTTTGGGCAGCTCGGAGCCGCGCGTGAGCAGAATGGTGAAGACGATGAGGATGGCAACGGCGCCGATGTAGACGAGAATCTGCGCAAAACCGGCGAACTGTGCGTCGAGCTGGAGAAACAGGAGCGCGAGCCCGGCGAAGGCCACCGTGGTGGCGAGGGCACAGTGCACCAGGTGCTTGAGCAGCACAGCCGCAAGGCCGCCGGCCAGCGTAATGGCCGCAAGCAGATAGAAGACGACGTTCATGGATGGCTCCTATTCAGCATAGCGGTATCTCCTGGGACCGAAGTGCTCGCTGCGCATCTCCACGCGGCCCATGAACACGTAGATCGCGGCAAGAATCGCGGTGCAGACGACCCAGCGCATCCAGCCCTCGCCCATGAAGTGCCAGAACGCGGTCACGATGAGATTGAGCAGCGTGTAGGGCAGACAGAATTTCCAGGCAAAGTTCATCAACTGGTCCTGACGCAGGCGGGGCAACGTGCCGCGCATCCAGATGAAGACAAAAATCGAAAGCATCACTTTCGAGAAAAACCAGATCCACGAGGGAATGAAAGTGAGAAAAGACAACGGCGCCGACCATCCGCCGAGAAATAGCGTGGTGCCAAGGCCGGAGATGGAAAACATGGCGAGGTACTCGCCGAGAAAGAAGAGCGCGAACTTGAAGCCCGAATACTCGGTGTGATAGCCGGCGACGAGTTCCGACTCGCCTTCGGGCAGATCGAAGGGCGAGCGATTGGTTTCGGCCGTCGCGGCGATGGCGTACATCACAAAGCCGGCCAGGCCCCAGGGCGTGAAGATGTACCAGTGAGGAAAGATGCCGGAGTAACTGCTCTGCGCTGCGACGATCGTGGACAGGGAAAGCGAGCCGGCAATCATGACCACGGAAACGCTGGAAAGCAGCAGCACCACTTCGTAGCTGATCATCTGCGCCACGGCACGCATGGCGCCGAGCAGCGAATACTTGTTACGGCTGGACCAGCCGGCCATGAAGACCGATAGCTCCGTGGAAACGCTCATCGAGAAGAAAAAGAGCAGGCCCGCATCCAGGTCGACCAGCACCATGTTGCGGCCCATGGGCAATACGGCAAATTCCATGAAGACCGCGACTACCAGCGAGAGCGGCGCAAGAAAATGCACCACTGCATTAGCGCTGAAGGGCACAATGTCTTCCTTGATGAGCGCCTTGATGCCGTCGGCGATGGGCTGAAAGAGACCGTAGGGGCCGACGCGGTTGGGGCCGAGGCGGTTCTGCATGCGGCCCAGGCCTTTGCGCTCGAAGACCGTGGTGAGCGCGAAGAGGCCGGGAAAGACGCAGATGATGATGATGACTTCGAGGACGACACAAGCCGCGGGACGCCATGAGGCGGGCAAAAACCCGACGAGCCAATCGCGGAGGATGATGAAGATCTGGTCGAGATCGGTGAAGAAGGGCGATGTCGCCATGGTCTAGCTTCCTCCTCCGATCGTTGGTGCGGGGGGTACGGCTGCAGCAGCCTTGGCAGCGGCGGCTTCGGCCGCGGCTCTGGCTTTGGCTTCCACCTTGGCCTTTTCCTCGCCCAGGCGCGCATCAACCTCCGACGCTTCTGTGGGATGGATCGAGTGATAGTATTCGTTCGATCTGGCCAGCTGTTTGCGGTCGTAGAGCAGGCCGCCGAAACGATCGTCGGTGGCGAGTTCGTACTCCGTGTCCATCTTGATGGCCTCGAACGGGCATACTTCAACGCAGATCTGACAGCTCATGCAAACCGAGATGTCGATGTCGAACCGGGCGGGATAAAACTGCTGCTTGCCCACGTAATCCGGTTTTTTGTCCTTGCTTTTGTCGATGTAGATGCACTTGGGCGGGCACTCCTTCTCGCAGATCTGGCAGGCCACGCAACGCAAGCCGGCCTCCCAGTCCGCTCCGTCGTAGACGAGAAAGGGGAATACGCGCGCGGCTTCGACGGTGGGAATCCGCTCTTCCGGATACTCGACCGTGGTCAGCCGTTCTTTGGAGACATAGCTACCGAAGAAATTCCTCGCCGTCTCCGCCATTCCCTTCAGGATGCCTTCACCAAGCAACTCCGGTTCCTCCGTAAGCTTCCAGCCTTTTCGTGCCGTTTCACCACCGCGTTTCTTCTTCGCCTTGCAATAGGAATTCCATCGCAATTCCTTGCCGTTAGTTCAACCGAACACCCAAAACTTGATTCCGAGAACAAAGCACAAGATCATAAGGGCCACCCAGCAATCAAGCAGAAGAACGAGTTTATTTCCCGGGTAGAGTTGCTTGAACCTTTTTCGCACTCCAGCTCCCAAACCCAAGTACAAGTAGGAGATTCGCTCATTCTCTGGCACTCGTTCGTTGATCTTGCGGATCATGCCGAATGAGATCCAATTGGCAAAAACCGCAGAGGACGCAAACACGCAACCAGCAATAACCTCAGGCCATGAAATCTGTATCGCTCCCTGCATAGTCACCTTTCGCCGGCCTCCAATCCCCCTGTTCCCTACTCATTGTTTCCAGCCAACTGTCTCATCGATCCACTTCTCCCAGCACAATATCCACGCTGCCAAAGATCAACACCACATCGGCGACATTGCTGCCCAGGCACATGTCTTCAAGAACTGTCAAATTGATCAAGCTGGGCGGGCGCACGCGATAGCGATAGGGATTCGGCCCGCCGTCGCTGATGAGATAAAACCCCAACTCACCCTTGGGCGCCTCAATGCGGCCGTAGGCCTCGCCGGGCTTGGGCCGGAAGCCGCGAATCTTGGCTTTCGGATCCATGATGGGCCCGGCGGGAATATCCTTGAGCGCCTGCTCAACAATCCGGATCGACTCCCGTATCTCCAGAATGCGCACCATGTAGCGGTCGTAGATGTCGCCATGGTCGCCGAGCGGAACGCGAAATTTGAAGCGATCGTAGATGCCGTAGCGATCGACCTTGCGAATGTCGTAATCGACGCCCGACGCGCGCAGCATGGGCCCCGAGACGCCGGCATTCACGGCCAGCTCCGGCTTGAGAATGCCCACGCCCTGGCAGCGCGCCATAAGAATTTCGTTGGACGAAAGCAGCGCTTCGAACTCGTCGACAAACGCGGGCAAGCTGGCGACCTCCTTGCGCGCGGCGTCGAGCCAGGCGGCGGAAACATCCACGCGGCAGCCGCCGAAGCGCATGTAGTTGCACATCATGCGCGAGCCGGTGAGCGACTCGAAGAGGTCAAGAATTCTTTCGCGCGCCTTGAAAGCGTACATGAGCGGCGTGCCGCTGGCGCCCATCTCCTGAATCAAGAATCCAATCGACGAAGCGTGGTTCTGAATGCGCGTCAGCTCGGCGAGGATGACGCGAATGTACTGGGCGCGCTCGGGAACTTCCTGGGCGACGAGCTTTTCCACGGCCAGCGCGTAGGCCCAGTTGTTGGTGAGCGAGCAGATGTAATCGAGACGGTCGGTGTAGGGCATCGACGCCAGATAGCTGGCCTGCTCGGCGATCTTTTCGTGGTTGCGGTGCAGGTAGCCGAAGACCGGCTTGAGGCGTACGACACGCTCGCCGTCGAGCGCCAGGTCCATGCGGAAGACGCCGTGCGTCGACGGGTGGTGCGGCCCCATGGCGACTTCGAGCAGCTCGCCTTCGCCGTCGGGCTCGATCACCGGCGGACGGTTCCAGCCGTCTCGTTTCACCGTCTTCGTCTCCGTCAAACTCATGCGGCGCCGGACCCCTGTTCCCTGTTCCCTGTTTCCTGTTCCCTGCTTTGATGCTCCTGCGCCCGCTTGAGCACGTGGTCGTGCGCGGTGGGCTCGTACTCGTAATCGTCCGGCTCCACGTAATCCTTGCGCATGGGATGATCTTTGAAACCATCCCACATCAGCAGACGACGCAGGTCCGGATGGCCAGTGAAGACGATGCCGTAGAGATCGAAAACTTCGCGCTCCTGAAATTCGGCCGCGCGCCAGACGGGCGTGAGCGAGGGCAGCTCCACCTGATCGGTGCGATTCGCGGTCTTCATGCGAATTACCAGCGGCCCGTGCTTTTTCGCGACGGAATAGAGGTGATACACAGCCTCAAGACAGCCCGGCTCGACGCGCTTGCGGGTTTCTTCCACGGTTTCTTCCACCGATTGCTCAACCCCGTCGATGGTCTTGGTCACCATGCGCGTGACCTTCACTTTTTCCGCGATTTCTTTGTCGGGCCAGTCGACGCCGGAGACATTGGAGAGGAAGTCGAAGGCAAGATCCGCGTCGTCGCGCAGAAACGTCGCCACGGCGGCAGCGCTCGCGGGCGCGAGGCGCAGCGAGTGCTCCGCGGCAGGGCCGGGATTGGGCACAAACTCCACTCCCGCGCCGGGAACCGCCGCTTCAATCGCCGCCTTGATTTCCTCCACCGTCTTCAAAATCAGCTCCTGGCTTTTAGCTTCTAGCTCAGTTGTCAGTTGTCAGCCGCCGGTGTCTTTCTGTTCCCTGTTCCCTGTTCCCTGTTTTCTGTTCCCTAATCCCTGTTCCCTGTTCCCTGTATTTGCACCGGCCACACGCCGGCGTTCGACGTCGGTTCCAAATCGTGCTCTCCCTGTTCGGGCACGGGAAACTCGCCCTGTGCGTCGGCATCGAGGAAGCGCGGACGATCCGCACCGGTCAAATGCTGGGCGTCAATTTTTTTCTGCAGCGTGATGAAGGCCTGGATGAGCGCTTCCGGCCGGGGCGGGCAACCGGGTATGTGCACATCGACGGGAATGTAACGGTCGATGCCCTTGAGCACGTTGTAGCCCTGCTTGAAGGGTCCACCGGAGATGGCGCAGGCGCCCATGGCAATCACGTAGC
>Ga0326728_10024304_pt1 | contig 10992 bp, 8 predicted proteins | sample MB3enrmetagenome_FD_207602 | JGI IMG/M metagenome (GOLD analysis project Ga0326728, IMG submission 207602) | Lab enriched peat soil microbial communities from McLean, Ithaca, NY, United States - MB31MN | ecosystem: Environmental > Terrestrial > Soil > Wetlands > Peat | place: USA: New York...
ACCGGGTGACGGCTTCAAGGTGGCGATGTCGGTGCTGACATACGGTAGGCTGGGTTTGTGCGCCGCCTCGACCTCGGTTATGAACGTGTCGGCAAGGGACATGCTGGGGCGAGCTACTTCAAGGAGGCAGTTTCAGGTTCCGATCAGCAGCTTTCAATTGATTCAGGAAAAGATCGTGCGTGCTGAAGTGAGTGCGGCGGCTGCCTCGGCAATGAATCGGCTGGTGACCGCACTCCTGCACAATCAGCCGCTGCTTCAGGCCGCCATCGAAACATCTCACTGCAAGCTCTTCGGTACAACCCGGGCATGGGACGCGGTCTATGACGCGCTACAGGTTGCCGGCGGCGCCGGATATCTGAAGACCCTGCCCTATGAGAAGCGAATGCGCGACTGCCGTGTTACGACGGTTTTCGAAGGAACGACCGAGGTGCACTCGATCTACCCTGCCCTATCGGGCATGCGCCATATCCTGAAAGCATTGAGAGAATCGGGACGCCCGCGGTTTTTTCTTCTGTTCGATCTGCTGAAGCACCTGGCAAAAAAGGACAAATGGCCTGTCAGCTTCGAAAATAAAGAGATGCATAAAGCGCTTGTGGAGGCAAGAAGAAACGCCAGGGCGCTCAGGGCCCTTCTTCTGAGCGGCATTCTGCTCTACGGAGAGAGAATTGGCCGGGGCCGGACAGAAAATGTGGAATTTCTGCTTCGCCGCATCACCGTTCTTTCGCTATATACATTCGGGATCCTCGCCCTGCTTTCCGAGGCCGACCGGAAACAAAAGACAGGCGCTCTGGAAAAAGAGGACATGCTCGTACTTCAGTATTTCGTTCAAGAAGCCAAAGAAGCCCGCAGAGCCAATTACCGGTTGACTGACTCAAGGAAGGAAAAACTCGGCTCAAAGCTGTTCGGGACCTTTCTCTCCAAGGCGTGAAAAGCACTGAGAGCGTATGATGGCTAAATGATTCCAGGATTCCAGGTTCGGAGGGCGCCCCCAAAAGAACATCCTTGAATCATGAAAGCGCTCCGGCAAAGACTTCTTTTGCCACAGCGCCAAGTTGCCCCAGGTTTTCGGCTACCGTTATCCCTGCTTCGCGCATTGCCTTGATTTTGCCCAGCGCCGTACCACCCGTACCGGAAATGATCGCGCCGGCATGGCCCATGCGGCGTCCGGGGGGAGCGGTCAGCCCGGCGATGAAGCCGATTACGGGCTTGGTCACGTTTGCCCTGATAAATTCAGCGGCCTCTTCCTCCGCCGTTCCGCCGATTTCGCCTACCATCATGATGGCTCGAGTTTCCGGATCGGCCTGAAAAGCTGAGAGGCACTCTATGAAATTCGTGCCGATCACCGGGTCTCCGCCGATTCCCACCACTGTGCTCTGACCCATTCCAAACTGCTGGAGCTGGTGTACCGCTTCATAGGTAAGCGTCCCGGAGCGTGACACGACGCCAACGCTCCCTGGCGAGTGAATGTGGCCCGGGTGAATGCCGGCTTTGCACTGGCCGGGTGTTATGATGCCGGGGCAGTTTGGGCCGATAAGGCGGCTGCGGCTCGCTTTGAGGTAGTTCTTGACTTTGAGCATGTCTATGATCGGGACGCCTTCGGTAATGACTACGATCAACTGCAATCCGGCGTCGATCGATTCCATCATGGCGTCCGCGCAAACCGCAGGAGGAACAAAAATCAGCGCGGCGTTGGCGCCGGTTTCCCCGACAGCTTTTGCCACTGTGTTGAAAACGGGGATTCCTTCAACACTCTGGCCTCCTTTTCCAGGAGTAACTCCTGCGACAACGTTTGTCCCATAATCCCTGCATTGCAACGTGTGGAACCGGCCTTCACGGCCGGTGATGCCCTGGACCAATAGTCTGGTATTGCGATCCAACCAGATGCTCATGATGCTCTCCTATCCCTTGGCGATCGCAGCTATCTTGACAGCGGCGTCAGAGATGTCGCTTGCCATTGTCAAATTCAGTCCCGATTCGGCGAGGATTTTGCGGCCCTCTTCAACATTGGTCCCTTCCATACGGATGACTACAGGGACTTTGATTCCTACCTTTTTCGCCGCTTCGACGACTCCATGGGCCAGTCTGTCGCATCGCAGGATGCCGCCGAAAATGTTTATGAGCACACCTTTGACCGCCGGGTCCGACAAGATGATACGGAATCCATTTTCCACCTGCTCGGAGTTGGCGCCGCCACCGACGTCCAGAAAGTTCGCCGGCGCTGCTCCGGCCTGCTCAATGACATCCATTGTGGCCATTGCCAGACCTGCCCCGTTAACCATATTGCCGATATTGCCGCCGGGCATCTTTATATAGTTCAGTCCGAACCTGGAAGCATCCACCTCGAGGGGGTCTTCTTCGTCCGGGTCCCGGTATGCGGCAATGTCCTTGTGGCGGCAGAGTCCATTATCGTCAAAATTGATCTTGGCATCCAGGGCCACTAATCTTCCCTCTTCAGTCAGGATCAACGGATTGATCTCCACAAGGGAGCAGTCATAGTCCACAAAAAGATCGTATAGTCTCGAAACCATCCCGGAGAACTGTTTTACTTGATCGGCCGGCAGGCTCAACCCGAAGGCCATTTCATTTGCATGATATCCCTTCATGCCGGCCAGAGGGTTTATATATACCTTTATAAACCGGTCGGGTGTTTTGGCGGCAACTTCCTCGATATCCATGCCGCCTGCCTCGCTGGCCATGAAGACGATCTTTGCGGTGTCTCTGTCGGTAAGTATGCTCAGGTAGATTTCTTTCTTGATTGGAAGAGCTTCTTCGATAAGAAGTTTCTTTACGACTCTGCCCTCGGGACCGGTCTGGTGAGTTTTCAGGGTCATCCCAAGAATTTCAGATGCATATTGCCTGAGTTCTTCCGCGCTTCGGGCGAGCTTGACTCCCCCTGCCTTGCCCCTTCCCCCGGCGTGGATCTGGGCTTTCACCACGACCGGAAAAGACCCCAGTTCGGCCGCAACACCCTCAGCCTGCTCGACGCTGAAAGCTGCTTTCCCCAGTGGGATAGGAATTTCATACTTCCGGAATATTTCCTTGGCTTGATATTCATGAATTTTCATCTTTCCCCTTCCATGCTCCCGAACAATTTCATCCTCTGCCGGCCCATTACCTTCAGGAGATCTGATTCGACCTGGAAGCGCGGATACACCTAGAATAGACTCACTCTAAAGTCAAACACTTTGAGCGACGGGAAAAATCGCAGGTGTACAAGCAAACGATGGAAATGGCGACATCCAATGTGATAGACTGTCGGAAGATCATGGGTTTCAGTCATGAATCACCTGACCATATATTAAGTTGTTTGGAAGGAACTGAGAATTCCCCGGCTCAGTTTTTCCACTATTTTGAAAGGGACGCCGCCGTCGATGGAATACGAACCGGTAATGGGACTCGAAATTCACGCTCAGATGAAAACCGAGAGCAAGATTTTCTGCGGGTGTTCAACCAAATTCGGCGCAAGCCCCAACACCCATACCTGCCCTGTGTGCCTCGGGATGCCGGGAGTGCTCCCGGTACTCAACCGCGGAGTCGTGGAATTCGCGATCAGGATGGCCCTGGCTACCCACTGCTCGATTGCCCCGCTTGCTCAGTTTGCACGGAAAAATTACTTCTATCCGGACCTTCCCAAGGGATATCAGATTTCGCAATACGAGCTGCCTCTGGCTCGTAACGGGTGGGTGGAAATCGAAAACTCCAATGATTCGAAGCGCGTCAGGATACACAGGATACACATGGAAGAAGACGCGGGCAAACTTGTCCATGACGAGCACCAGCCGGTAAGCTATGTGGATTTCAACAGAACGGGCGTGCCCCTCATCGAGATCGTCAGCGAACCGGATATAGCCACACCTGAAGAAGCGGCTGCTTACCTGAAGACCTTGCGGGAAATTCTGCGCTACCTGGAGATTTGCGACGGCAATCTGGAGGAAGGCAGCATGAGGTGTGACGCAAACATCTCGCTCAGGCCGGCCGGAACGAGTACACTCGGGACCAAGGTCGAACTGAAGAATATGAATTCGTTCAAGAACGTTCAGAAGGCCCTCGAATTCGAGATTCGAAGACAGAAAGCTCTCCTTGAGCGGGGCGAATCGTTGGTTCAGGAAACCAGACTTTGGGATGCGGGGCGTAATGTAACCCTTAGTATGCGCAGCAAGGAGGAAGCACACGATTATCGCTATTTTCCCGACCCGGACCTCATCCCGATCGTCGTAAGCGAAGAATGGGTCGAACAGGTTCGAGACGGTTTGCCCGAACTGCCGGAAGCAAAACGGGACAGATTTCTAAGAGACTACGCTCTTCCCGCCTATGACGCAAAGGTTCTGACGTCATCAAAGCCTCTGGCAAACTACTTCGAAGCGGCGGTGAAGGAATTTGAACGGCCCAAGGCGCTCAGCAATTGGATAATGTCCGAGCTTCTGCGCGAGCTTAACCGTGACGACAGAGAAATCGAGGAATGTCCGGTATCCCCGGAGAACATGGCGGATCTCTTGCGATTGCTCGATTCCGGGGTGATCAGCGGCAAGATTGCCAAGGCGGTTTTCGAGAAGATGTATGCAAGCGGCAAGTCCGCCCGGCAGATCGTGGACGAAGAAGGGCTGGTGCAGGTAAGCGATGAATCGGAAATAGAAACCATCATTGAGCAGATCTTTTTGGACAATCCGAAGGAAGTTGAACAACTGAGAACCGGAAAAGACAAGCTTTTCGGTTTCTTCATCGGTGAGGTCATGAGGAAGACGAAAGGAAAGGCAAATCCACAGCTCGTAAATCAGATTCTCAGGAAGAAACTCAACCGGTGAAACAGGACCGAGTGCTGAGGACTGAGTGGAAAATAGCAAGTCCCCTCGTGTTCGTGGCTCAGTTAAGACATTTTAGGAGATTTACATGCAGCAACAATGGTTACCGCCGATTCGCTGGGATGGGGAGGCGGTGGCGATACTCGATCAGAGGATATTGCCTCACCGGGAGAAGTTTCTTCGTTGCACAACCGCTGAACAGGTGATAAGGGCGATAAAGACAATGGCAATCAGAGGCGCCCCTGCCGTGGGGGTTGCCGGAGCGCTTGCCCTGGTCCTTGGCGCCAGATCCATCAGAACATGTGACCCGCAGGAATTCAGGAGGAAATTCGCCAGGTTTTGCGATAAAGTGACGGATGCGCGCCCAACCGGCGCAAACCTTGGTTGGGCCGTCGAGAGAGTCTATTCCATTGTCGTGGAACACCCCAAGTCAGACATTGCTGAACTCCAGGGACTCATTTTTGCAGAGGCGAACGCCATTTTGACCGAGGATATCGTCTCAAATCAGCAGATCGGCAAGTGGGGACGCGAAGTTGTGCCCAAGGGGGCAAAGATTCTTACGTACTGTAATGCCGGCGCGCTTGCCACGGCAGACTACGGAACCGCCGTGGGGGTAATTCGCGCTGCTTTTGAGGCAGACCCTTCAATCAGCGTATTCTCATGTGAAACCAGGCCGTTCCTTCAGGGCGCCAGGCTGACAGTGTTCGAACTCATGCGGGCCGGAATACCTGTTACCCTGGTTACCGACAATGCCTGCGGAAGTATGATGAGCCAGGGAATGATCGACCTGGTAGTGGTCGGCGCAGACAGGATTGCAGCCAACGGAGATACGGCTAACAAGATCGGGACTTACATGGTGGCGGTCCTGGCAAAAACCCACGATATCCCCTTCTATATAGCCGCCCCGCGTTCGACCATAGATCCAGGGCTGCCGGACGGCGGTGGGATCCCGATAGAGCAGAGGGACCCAAGGGAAGTCACGCACGTCTGCGGAAAACAGATAGCGCAGGACGGAGTGATTGCTCTCAATCCTGCGTTCGATGTCACCCCGAATAAGTATATTTCCGGAATAATCACCGAGATAGGCATACTGAGAAAACCCTTTGCCAAAACGATACGCAAGGCTTTGCAGATGTAAAGAGTCCTGAATGTCAGGTCTTGGCTTTCGCTTGTTTGCCTTCCTGTTTCCGTTTCGTTGCCGTTGATTTTCTTTTTTCGGTCGGAAGTTCTGGCGGCTCACTGCGATCCCTGTACAAATATTCCCTGGTCATGGGCAGATCGTTATTGAGTCCATTTGTGAATAGTATCTGGTAGATCCGTAGGCCGCTGTATTTGAACGACGCTGATGAGGCGTTGAGATAAAGCCTCCACATGCGAATGAACCTTTCATCGAACAGCTGTCCTATTCTGCCGATATTTTTCTCAAAATTGGATATCCAGCAGTCAAGCGTCCTGGCGTAATGCATTCGCAGACCTTCGACGTCGAGAACGCAAAAGCCCGCCCGTCCCATTTCGCGAATTGTCTCCGGAAGGCTTGGAATGTATCCTCCCGGGAAGACGTAGCGAAGCGTCCATGCGTCGGTGGCTGACTCCACTTCTCTTGAGATCGTATGTAGCAGGCCGATCCCGCCCTTCTTCAAAAGCGAGGCCGCACGTCTCATGAAAGTCGGAATGAACCGCTTGCCCACGTGCTCGAACATCCCTATGGAGACAAACTTGTCGAATTTTCCGGCAAGCTGCCTGTAGTCTGACAGTTTCACCTCCGCGCGCCCGCCGAGGCCGAGTTCTTCTATCCTCCGTCGCCCATACTGATGCTGATTGCTCGAAAGCGTTACGCCGACCCCGCTTGCCCCGTATTCAAGAGCAGCGTGCAAAAGCATTCCGCCCCAGCCGCACCCGATGTCAACAAGCCTGTCTCCGGGACTAAGCAGGAGCTTGCGGCAAATATGATCGTATTTACGGCGCTGAGCCTGTTCAAGTGAATCATCCTCTTTTGCGAAATAGCCGCAGGAATAAGTGAGTGTTTCATCCAGGAAAAGAGAGTAGAATTCAGGTGTGAGATCATAGTGATGCGCAATATTTTTACGCGATCTTGCCTCAGTAGCCCTCGTTTTCAGGATAAAGGGAAGAAACCTGATCTTTTCACGCAGCGAGAACGCAGCCTCATCAAATTGCACCATCAGGCCCAACCGCAAAAGTTTCTGAAGGTCTCCTTCGACTTCCAACCCGCCTGACATGTATGCTTCGCCGAAACCCAGGAATCCCTTGCTGAAAAGTTCCCTCGAAACCTCCGAAGAATTGATAACTAAGACCGCGTCGGGACTGTTGCCATATCCTATGATTTCTCCATCCCACAGTCTGAAAGCGAAATCAGCGGTCGGATCCGCCTTGTTTAGCGAGGCGGCGAGTTCTCTGAGCGCTCTTTTCATTGGCATACCCCGGTTATCCGACATTCTTCGCAAACCTCGTTTTTTGCCTCCGTTCGGCTCCGGCCCCCTACTGAGCAGCAGTGCCGTCCGAAACGGTTTCGACCGCTGCCGGCGGCTGCCTGCCCCCTTCTCCAGGCAAACCTCCCGGAAGTCCCCTGATGTGTTCGAGTTCGTGCCGAACGAAAAGGACCAGCGGGATAGCCAATACCAGGCCCGGGATACCCAGCAGAACCTCGCAAAAAATCAGCGCGCCAAGAGAGGCTGCCATCGGCAGGTTCACGATTCCACCGATTATTCTCGAATTGAGAAAGTATTCCAATTTGTGAACGCCTACGAGAAGAAGCAGGCAAACCAGAGTACCCACGAGCCCCGCGGACACGAACGCATTGATGGTCAGGACGCTGTTGGACATCAGGTTTCCCACTACTGGAAACAGTCCGCAGAAAAAGACCACGAAAATCATCAGAAACGGATGGCGAAGTTCGAGTGCGAAGATAACTACCGTGGAGATAATGGTGTTGATCAGGGCGATAATCACCTGCCCTCCCATGACCCGTCTGAAATAGACGTAAAATATTCTGAGCCTCATCTGCAGGAACTTGAACAGAAAGGTCATAAGGCTGTCCGGATTTCTGGTAAAAGTCTGCTCGACCCTTTCCGACTCAAGGTATAAGAACAGGTTGATGGCGAGCGCAAACATGAACTGAATGATTCCTTTGTAGAGTGGAGTCAGACTTGTGGCAAGAAAATGCAATATCTCCGTGCTTGCCTTCAAGATCGAGCCTTTGAGTTCATCGACGTCAACAAATGCAGGCAGGTTCCATTTTTGACCTGCCAATTTGATGTCTTTTGCAATCTCGGTCTGAAGCTGGTTGGAAAGTTCCGGAAGGTGTGTCACCATCATCGGAATCACTTTAGAGGTAATAAGTATGATGGCCCAAATGACCAGGCCGTACAGGATCGAGAAAAGCAGGGCCTTTGGTATAAAGGGAGCGATCCGGTGAACGTCTCCCGTCATCAAATCGGATATGAAAAAGAGGAAAAGGAACGAAATGGCGAAAACCATCAAATGGGCCAAAGTGAATGTCAAAGCCAGACATAATAAGAAAACGTAGCCAACGAGAAACGGATGGTTTTCGAGCAAGGAGTTGGGCTTGTTTTCCCACTTGCCTGTAAAATCGGACAGATTGCGGATGCAATCGACCTTTTCGTCCAGTTCATCCCTTTTGCAATCGTCCTTCTGCATACCGGCAACTCCCTTCATTGCTCTATTCCTAAACCAATGAATTTTAATTGACAATTGAAATTTAACCCGCTATTGGTTGGATAATGATTCCAGTGGTCTTGAGGTGGCTATGCGAAGCGAAGCGCGTTGTGTCAGCCTCTTTTTCGGCAGGTTTATTTTTTGAAAGCCTGCCCGTGGAAAGAGAAAGGTAGAATCAACCTTAACTGAGATCGACTTAATACCATGGGTGGGCGACTAAAGCCGCGCGTCCATGGTTTTTTCTTTAGGGCTGTGGATCACGGAAATCCGCGGCCTTTTTTGTTGCCAGCCTTATGTGGTATTCTTCTCAGCACGAGAGGAGACAGGAAATGATCTATAACATAGAATTCGAAACAATGCCCAGGGAAGCGCTCGAGGCTATCCAACTCCGTCGCTTGAAAGATACTGTGGAAAGGGTTTACGCCACTGTCCCCTTCTATCGCCGCAAATTTGACGAGGCTGCAGTAAAGCCCACCGATATAAACCGGCTGGAAGATCTCAAACGGCTTCCATTTACCACAAAACAGGATCTGCGCGACAACTACCCCTACGGGCTGTTCGCTGTGCCTATGGAAAACGTGGTCCGGATTCACGCCTCTTCGGGAACAACAGGCCAGGCGACGGTAGTAGGCTATACAGCGCGTGACATAGCGATGTGGTCGGAACTGATAGCCCGGGCACTGTCGGCAGGCGGGACAACTCGTGGTGACATCATACATAATTCATACGGTTATGGCCTGTTTACCGGTGGACTCGGGATACATTACGGGGCTGAAAAACTTGGTGCATCGGTGATCCCGATGTCAGGTGGAAATACCCGGCGCCAGATTGTCATCATGAAGGACTTCGGCCCTACGATCCTCACATGTACGCCTTCTTACGCGCTTCACCTGGCGGAAGTCGCCGAGGAGGCAGGTGTGGATTTCAAAACGCTTAAATTCAAGTCGGGTATTTTCGGCGCCGAACCCTGGTCTGAGGAGATGAGGGCTGAGATTGAGGCAAGGCTGCACCTGGACGCCATAGACATATATGGTTTGAGCGAGGTTCTCGGGCCGGGTATCGCCGTTGAATGCCTGGAAGCCAAGAAAGGGCTGCACATTGCCGAAGATCATTTCATCCCTGAAATAATCGATTCCAAAAGCGGCAAAACACTCCAAAACGGCGAGCAGGGGGAACTGGTGTTTACCTCCATCACCAAGGAGGCTTTCCCTGTAATTCGGTACAGAACACGTGATGTCGCCTCGCTTGATCGTAACCCGTGCATTTGCGGACGCACTCACATGCGAATGACTAAAGTGAGGGGCCGCAATGACGACATGCTCATCATCCGGGGGGTGAACGTCTTCCCCTCCCAGATCGAAAGCGTGCTTATGGAAACCGAAGGGGTCGAACCTCACTATCAGCTTGTGGTGGACCGCATCGAAAACCTCGACACCCTCACGATCATGGTCGAAATCGGCGAGTCCTTCTTTTCCGATGAAGTCAAAATTCTCCAAAACATCGAAAAGAAGATATCCAGAAAAATAAAGGAGTTCCTTGGAGTTTCGGCAAAAGTGAAACTGGTTGAACCCAGGACGATAGAGAGAAGCGAGGGCAAAGCCAAGCGTGTGATTGACAATCGAAAGATTTAGTTCGTGTCCGTCTCTGTTTCAAAAAAGGAGAAGCTCAATGGAGTATGTTGAACAGATTTCCGTTTTTCTGGAAAACAAGGCCGGGCGGCTCGCTGAGGTAACCAAAATTCTAGCCGAAGCCAATATCAACATTCGTGCACTCTCACTTGCCGATACTTCCGATTTCGGCATTCTGCGGATGGTGGTGAACGACTACAATAAGGCAAAAGGAGAACTGAGGAAAGCCGGCTTTACGGTGGCCAAGACCGAGGTGGTTGCAGTCGAGGTCTCCGACAAGCCGGGCGGGCTCTATCATATTCTGCACATGCTGCAAAAGGCCAATGTAAACGTTGAATACATGTATGCCTTCGTTCAGCAAAGCAGCGCCAACGCAGTGCTCATATTTCGTTTCGACAACCTGAGTGAAGCTCTGAGGCTTCTTAGGGACAACGACGTACGGGTCATAGAAGGCGAACAGCTATACGGAATGTAGGCGGAAAAAGCTGCCTTGCAGCTTTTCCGCCTAAGCTGACAACGAACATTGGGCAGGCTCATGTCTACAAGCCGTGCAGCGTTCCCTTGGTTCGCCTCGCGGGAGTCTGGCGCACATTTCGTCGGGAACGTCTATGCTGAAGGAGGACATAAGCTTTTCCACTTCGCCGCGGCACTTCGGACACTCTGTCGGCTCGCGTTCACCCAAGACCAAATGTTCGAACGTGTTTCCACACTTTGTGCATCGATATTCGTAAAGAGGCATTACTCCTGACCTTTCTTGCCGGATAAGCTTTTCCGGGAGCGCGACCAGGTTAGATCGCCGGATTAAATCCATCGAACGGGTATCCCTATATTTTAATAACCATCCCCGACATTGGATTCAAATTTATGTTAAT
>Ga0326728_10024306_pt1 | contig 10992 bp, 14 predicted proteins | sample MB3enrmetagenome_FD_207602 | JGI IMG/M metagenome (GOLD analysis project Ga0326728, IMG submission 207602) | Lab enriched peat soil microbial communities from McLean, Ithaca, NY, United States - MB31MN | ecosystem: Environmental > Terrestrial > Soil > Wetlands > Peat | place: USA: New York...
GGTGAACTTCAGCAATTGTTGAATCGCCGGCCCCTTTTGTGCGATCATATGAATGTAGTTTGACAGTCCCGCTGATTCAGGCATTTCTTAGCCCGGCACAACCGTCCTATCCTGCCCGCGATTCGCTGTTCTGCAAATTTCAGAAAGAAGATTAAGTGAAGAATATTTTCGTAGGAAATCTCAGCTTCGGGGCTACCGAAGATGCGGTTCGATCCATGTTTGAGGCGTACGGCACGGTTGACCGTGTGAGCGTCGTGACAGACCGGGAAACCGGACGGGCCAGAGGCTTTGGGTTCGTGGAAATGAGTGTGAATGATGAAGCGGAGCGCGCGATTGCCGCTCTGAATGGCAGGGAGCTTGACGGCCGGTCCCTGAACATCAACGAAGCGCGGCCGAAAGAAGATCGCGGCGGCGGCGGTGGATACCGCGGCAACAGCGGCGGCCAGCGGCAGAACAGACGCTGGTAAGCAGATCGGGTCGGATCAGATCGGATCGGAATGGGGGACGGCAGTCGCAACTGCCGTCCCCTTTTTCTTTGGTTACGCGACGATCAGCTCGATGCCCTGCTTACGGCCCAGGTTGCGCGAATATTTCCGGTCGGTCGCGTTGTTCCAGTGCTCGTGCACGCCGAGGCTGGCCAGCACGCCGCTCTTGTCGGGATTGTACACCGTCCCGGACGGGGGCCTGGCGGCCTGCGCGGCTTCATGCAGGTAGTTGTCCGGGTTGCCCCGGACCTGGGTCGCGCGCGGCTCGTTCCGCAGGATGTCGATCCCCACGGAGTCGATCGCCACGGGGTCCTGTGATACCAGCAGGCTGGAAGCCCAATGGTCGCCGAAGGAGGCCCACTTAAAGACGTTGCCTTCATTCTGCTCGGCGGTATACAAGCCGTCCAGCATGTAAAGCATGGTCTTGCCGCCCAGTTGCCGGTGCCCCATCAGGTCCACCAGGGCGTTGTAGGATCCCACCGGCAGAGTGCGCATCACGTTGGGGTGCAGCGGGCTGGGGGTCCAGCCGCCGTTGTTCGGGAAATGGACGGAGCCGAAGTGGTTCTTGCCGATCAGGGTCACGCCGGCCATGCCGTGCGGCCGCAGCAGCGCCATGTTGATGATGTACTTGGCCGCGGTCACCTGCTTCGCCAGATAGGCCACCGGCACGCCCTCTTTCGAGAACTGAATCGGGTTGGCCATGTCCGGCTCGGCGAAGATCCGCCCGCCCAGGTTAAAGTCGGCGCCCACCAGGAACTTCACGGCCTGGAACTGAGGATTGGAATTCGCCCGGATCCTGGTGAAAATGGGCTGGCCGACATTGCGGCCCCCGGCGACATCGTAGATCATGATGTCTTCGCCGCGGACGCCGCCCGCTTCGATCAGTTGCGTGACCAGGGCCACCACGGCGTGCGGGCTCGGCAAACCATTCAGCGGTCCTCTTTGCATGCCGCCCCGAGCACCCGCGGGAGGGCCACCACCGCGGTCTCCCGCGCCCCGGGCCGCGGCGTTAGGAGGCCCGCCGCCGCGCGGCCCGCCCGCGGGAGCAGCCGCCACGCCCCACTCGGGGGTCCGGTCCTGGTTGCAGTTGACCTTGATCGCGATCGTCTCTCCGGGACGGTATCCGGACCTCCCCAGCTTGTGGGTCTCATTGAAGCTCCGGAACAGCGCGTCCCATGCCTGCTTATCGTTCTTGCGGCCCGTCAGGTCCTGGACCATCCGGGAGGTCATGCCTTGCACCACTTTCTGGTCGGTATTAGCGTCGTCCCACCAGTGCCCCGTGGTGCCGTCCCAACTTGTCGCCTTCGCATCCTGGACCCACACCACTCTGCCCGGATGGATTCCCTTGGCGACACCCATGGGGCTATTGGCCGCATCGGTGGGCTTGAAGGGATCGGCCGCAGCCATGCCCATGCCCCCACCCCGCTGCTGCGCCATCGCCTCCCTTGTCAGCAAGAGAGGAACATTCACTAAGCCGGCAGCCGGAGCCACCGCCAGCGACCTTAGGAAACATCTTCGATCCATACAGTCTCCTTCCCAAATTTCGTATCGAGCATCCTGCCCTGCGAGACGCGCCGACGGCAGGCATCCGCCGGTACCACTGGGCCTTCCGGCGTCTGCTGTACACATTCTAACTGCATGGAGGGGGATTGGTAAACTGCTGGTGCCCGGGGCGGGAATCGAAATCAGGGAACTCACTGATTCTTTGGAAGTTATTGAAAACACAAGAAGCAGGTTTTGCCGCTTTCGCCGGAGTAGGGGTTGAAGGTACAAAACAGGTACAAAACGGCGCGGCGATGGACTCGGCTCTCAACGCGCGCTTAAGCCAGTTGGCTCTTCTCCCGCTTCTCGCCAGAGCCGGCGACGATCAACTCATCAACCATGGCGCTCCGCACCAGTCGTTCGAAGAATTGGCTTGACCTGGCGGAGTTGGATTGAGGAGTGAGCCATGGGCGTCGGGCGACAAGATCGCGCTTCACCCGTTCATAAAGGGCCTTGCGGTCTTCATCGGGCATGCGGTCGAGTTTGGCGCGGGCTTCATCCCGGCGCGCCTCGTCAACGCGCTTCTGAAGTTCCTCCCACTTGCGCCGATTCGCCGCCTGGGCCTTGTTTCGGCTGGACTCCTCAATTTCGCGTTGGTTCGCCTCATAGGCGGCAACGGCCTGCGAGGTGTACTGAAGGATTCCACCAAGCGTCTGGGGCGCATAATTGGTCTGTGCCGCCGCGCGGTGGCTGAAATCGACAATGTACCGAGCCTGCTCCACTCCGTGGGAGGCAATGAGGCTTATGGCTTGGTTTACTTCCTTGGATTGGGGGTAGACGCGGCTCACCTTGTGGAAGAGCTTATGGAAATGCACGACCAGTTCTTCGGCCTGCAGATCAATGAGGCTTTTTGAGTTGGGCGGCAAGGCGATCACCTCTCCCCTACTGGCTCCCTGCGTGAGCGGTTTCCCGAAAAGCGCGTTTGCCTTGACGAAAACGACCTTGTAGTCCTTCTTGTCCTGCGTTTTCTCAATGGTTGCCGAAGCGACGACGCCCGTTGTAAGCGGAACCCCTTGCAGTTCCTCAAGCGCCCGCGCAAGTATGCGCTTCCGCTCGTAGAGACGGGCGTATTCCTTGCCCTTGAGTCCGAGGTTCTCAAACAGCTCTCGGCTCCGCCGTTCGTAATGTCGCTTGTCCGCCATGAGAAGATCAACGTGCGAATAGACAAGCTGAGCCACTTCGCTCTGGAACTTCAAAATGGTTTCAAAGAGGACGGGCTTGGTGTGCCGCGCCAAGAGATTCCGGGTGATGAAATCGTTGAACCGGAAGTACCCGGCTTCCTTGGACACGTGCCCGTCGGTCTTCTGCCGGATGATTTTGAGTTCGGAAAGAATGCTGAAGGTGTCAATGACCTCCAAGGTGTCCTTGCTCACGCCGTCGCGGTAGGCGTTCTGCCAGGTGAACGGGGTGGCGCGAAGCCGCCTGAGCGACTGCGTTACCGCGTCCACAACGTTCGTCCCCCACTTCTTGTTGAGAAACCGCGCGAGGCCCCGAATGGAGAAGAATGTCTGCTCCTTCGGGCGGCCGGAGATTTCCCATTGCTTGACCAGCGCATAGTAGGTTCGCTGATCCTCGGTGGTCAGTTCTCCCAGGTGTGTAAACCCAAGCTCCACGCGGGCGGTCATCCGTCCCCCACCGGGCAGCGCGATGTCCCGCTCCAAGACCCGCACGGCCGGCCGGTTCTTGGACTTGGCGGGTTTCCACATCCCCGGCCATTTTTCAATATTGAGTTCCGACCTCACCAGATCCCGACTTTCTGGGGTGAGCGCGCTGGTTGCGACCCCTGCCGTCTGGAGGTCGCGGTCTGTAGGGTCTTGGGTTGTTGTGGTTTTTGGCTGCATTCTGATTTTCTTGGAGATTTGCCCACACACACCGCTCGCGCCTGCTGTGTGTATTTAAGAAAAGTATCTAAATCGTATTCCGCTCCCCCGCCAGTCGGGAAATGCCGCGTTAAATCTGGCGGGAATGGCGATGGAAGGCCGGGCAAAGCGTTTCATCAGCACCAGCTCAGCGTTTCATCAGCACCACTCGGAGCGTTTCATCAGCACCACCTCAGCGATTGAGAAGCACCGGCAGCAGCGTTTCATAAGCACCACCCAGGTCTCCTCGGGAAGAGGCATGACACCCAGGGAAAGGCGGGCCTTTGGGCGGCGCCGGAAGGGTCTCGCTGATGGTCTTGTTTTAACAGGGAGAGCGGGTTGTGAGGACGAGATCCGCGCCTGCAACGCGGCGAGGCGCGCATTCTGGCAGAAGTATACGCAGGAACCGCTCGACAATAAAGTGGATAACTGGCGCCGGGCGCTGGCGAGCGGCGGGCCGCGCGGCCCGAAAGAGCCCTGACCACAGTGTATACACTGCCTACACTGCCCAGTGTGGCCAGTCTGTAGGGTGTGCGGGTTAATGATGGTCTTTCAATCGACCGTCATTTTTGATCGCCGCATCATACGCCGCCAAAAGATCGGGCCCGGTCTTCGCAGCTCGAAGCACCGCCTTGATGACCAGGCTGTCGTTAATTCGCTTCCGGTGTGGGACGAGCCACACCGCAATTTCGCGGATGAGTTTCTCGTCTTCCTCATGCAGCCAAAAATGTATCGCGCGGCCCCGAGTCCGCGTTTTGGTTGTGGCCCGCTGAACCGCAGGATTCGGGTTTCTGCGCGGTTTCGCGCGAGAAGCAGGCGCAGAGGAGGAGGGGAGTGTCCGAATGGCCGCGGGCAGAACTGCGGGTTTGACGGGAAAGTGCGGCTTTTGCCCCGCAAGAACCCTCAAAAGATCCGCTGTTTTGCTCTGTTTTGCCATGGTGTGGATTCACTGCACACTCTGGGCAGTGTGCACAGACTACTGGGTCTTGAGCGACATGAGAAAAACCGCAAGTTGGAGGACTTCTTCGCGCGCATTGGCGTCGAGAGCCGCCCACCCTCGGCCTATCGCGTGCTGGTAACATTCCCGAGCGCTGAGGTGGACCGGTACGGGCGGGATGCTGATCTGCTTGGCAGCCTCGTCAACGAGGCGCCCGAGGATCGTTCTCTTTCGGACCTTGTTGAAGAGCACCATCGGGACGGCCTGGCCTCCTTTGGCTCGAATGAATTGCACCGCCTCCTCCGCTTCCCACACGTCCGCTGGAGAAGGGGAGGTTATGACGAGTGCGATGTCCGCCGACCGAACAGCGGCGGCGGTCGCGGGATGCTCCAGGTTTGGGGGAGTGTCGTAAATGAGGATGTCGTAGCCGTCGCCGCCCGCTTTTTGGCCGCCGATCTGGTCAAGCGCCTTGTTGCTCGTTCCCTGGGCGTCCCAGTCCTGAATGGCGACCCGTTTACCGGCGCGTTTGAACGCCTCGTGAAGCAGCACGGAGACGGTGGATTTCCCGACGCCTCCTTTCTTGGCCAGGACAGTGATGGTCATCGGGTGAAGTGTGTTGAGTTCATTTTACGGAAACGGAGCAGAATGTCCAGAGTGGGCAGTGTGCACAGACTGGAGGGAACCCGCGCTGTGGAAAGGGGAGTAAAAAAAAACCACTCCCGGTGTGAAGGGGAGTGGGGGATTAGTATTCCTCGGGCAGCAGGAACGTGGTCGCGGAGCGGTCGGCCTCGGTGATGACCCAAAGGCGGGAGCCGTCCGAAAGTTTGTATGCCGAGAGAAGTCGGAAGCCATGCTGCACCGATAGCTCATTCTCTTGCCGATCTTCTGCGTCCAAATCGCCCCAGTCCCCGGTCTGGTGCCGGGCTAGGAAGGCGAAGGGCGTCTGCCCGTTGCGTTCCAGGGCGGCGAGTGCGCCGGGGGTCGCGACGATGCGGCCGAGAGGGAAGCGGGGCGTCGGCATTACGGGTCGCCTCCGGAGCGGAGGCTCTCTCGGGCGTTCTCCAAGCTGAGGACGTGGGTTGGATCTTCTTTGTGGATGTCTGTCCAGACGTGAAGGGTCAACTGGCCATGACGAAATTCAATGAATATCGGCCGGCCGAACCCCTGCGCGCTGGAGTAATCGCTGTACCCTGCGAAGCCGAGATTGATTCCGGATTCGTCGGCGTCAATGGTCGCCAGAAGTGTGGCGTTCGTGCTCGGGTCTTGGAGGGTCACCTCTGTCGTCATACCGCCCTCGCCGTCAGGAACCCGGCCAGCTTGGCGGTCGCCCGGTACTGCGGGATGGGCTCCAGCTCTTTGAAGGCGGCGGTGAACGCATTGGAGAGGCTCCACATGGTGCGGGGCGCGAACTCCTCATGCTGTGGGTTGAAGTAGAGATCGTGGACGCGCCGATCAAGGTGGCGGGGCACTTCCAGTTCGCTTTCAACGAACGCGCGGTAGATGATGAGCTTGGCGGCAACGTCGGTGAGCTGCGAATCTTTCCAGCGCTCCACGGCCTCCACCATCGGCTTGAAGTTTCGCATCATGTCGTCAACGCCGACCGACATGGCGTTCAGAATGGAGAAACCCTTCGTGTGTTTGGCGAGCACCGGGGAGTAGTCGCCTGAGAACGCGAGGTTCTCGCAAACCAAAACTTTGTATCCGACAGTGACGGCGAGGCGGAATTGCTTGGAGTTGGAGTTTCGGACGCCCAGCGCGAAGCGGGCGCCCTCCATTCCCTGGTCGATTTCCATGACGCCGAACATGTTCATGCCGTCCGTGGAGACTGCGTACTCCTCGGCGGTGACGCCGATTTTTCGAAGCCCCAAGGTGTCAACCAAAGCGGTGACGACTTCGGCGTGTGGAATGGGTCGGTGGGTCGCCGTCCCCAAAGGGGTTGGGACCAAAGCGAGCTGTTCGCGGGTGAGTTTCCGTTGTTGGGCAATCAAGATCGTTTCAGACATACGTGCTCCTTGCGGTAAGGTTGTGGGTCTTCTGGTGTCCCGCTGCGCGGCGGGGAGAGGATTACTACCGCGAAGCGTAAAGGGTTAAGGGGAGAAGGTCAAGGGGCGGAGGGCACCCCGCGCGGAGCAACCCAGGCGGGCGCACGGGGAGCTGGGCTCGGCACGGGAATTGACACGGGGAGCGGTCGCAATTTGCGACCGCTGAGGGCGTTGACAACCGTGCGACATTCGCTACCCTTTAAGAAATGCCGAAGAAGAAGACGGACAGCCGCAGTCTGATTCCGCTTGAGGTTATCGAGCGGCGGATTTTCGTGCTGCGCGGCCATCGGGTCATGCTGGATCGCGACTTGGCGGAACTGTATGGGGTAGAGACGAGGGCGCTGAATCAGGCAGTGAAAAGGAATCGCGACCGCTTCCCCGAAGATTTCATGTTCACGCTGTCGATGGACGAGGCCGCCGCCGTACTGGCTTCAAGATCACAAATTGTGACCTTGAAGCGCGGGCACAACGTTAAGTATGCCCCGCATGTTTTCACCGAGCATGGGGCGGTGATGCTCGCGAACGTGCTCAGCAGCCCCGTGGCGGTCCGGGCGAGCATTCAGGTGGTGCGCGCCTTCGTGCGGCTACGGCAGATGCTCGCGACCAATGATGACCTGGCCCGCAAAATAGAAGCACTGGAGCGGAAGGTCGGGAAACACGACGCTGATCTGCAAGCGATCCTGGATATGCTGCGGAAACTGCTTCAGCCGCCGCCGGTTCCTCCCCGTCGCCCCATCGGGTTCGTCGGGGGAGGGGAGAAGAAATAGCCTCGCGGCGCGGGAGCTGCCAAGCGCAACGCCGAAGCCAGCGCTCCGCTTAGAGGCCCTTTTCCACGCGCCTCAATATCTCTGATGCGCGAGTCCCCAGGACCTTCGCGAGGCACACAATGGCGCGGAGCGAGGGACTCTTCTTCCCGCGCTCCAATTGGCTGATGTAGGTCGGGTGGTAGCCGCTGTCAAAGGCGAGCGTCTCCTGCGAAAAGCCGCATTCCTTGCGGAGTTCCCGAAGAACTCGGCCAAAGAGCGCCTCTGTGGTGAGGCTGGCAGTACGTCGGCTGCGATGCTGTTGCATACGCAACCCAATACTGCTACGATACAGACTATAGTACCAGAGACTATAGTATAAGATTGCCTGACGGCAGAAGGAGGTCGCGATGCGCTACGGTGTTGACCAAACCGGCGGCGGTGGCGGTGGCGGCGGTGGGGGATAGTGGCCGGTGACCCTGGCTCCTCGACCGGGTACCCTTCGAGCGCGTTCAGGGTCCGCTCTGCACCTTCCGTCACGCTCAGCGAGCCGCTCGGCTGACAGCAGGGCGGCTCGCTCCCGCCAACATGAACACATCCAAGGACTCATTGGCCTTCTGGGCCAGCATTGTTGGCACAGTAATCGCGGTTCTCGGCCTTGTTCGGTCTCGCGCGTGGCTGATCGGCTTCGGCGTTCTTCTTTTTCTCGTGTCCGTGGGGGCGGTGCTGTACGCCAGGCGGCAGCGGCAGCTTCTCCTGTCGGCTGCCATCAAGGTAGACGGTCGGAGTATCGACGCCCTGAACATTGCCAGTCTGCGGCGACGGCTCAATCGCAGCCTCGTGATTCAGGAGGCCCACCACCTCGCGGAAATAGACGGAGAAGACCTTTCCATCACATGGCAGTATTCCGGCTACTGCCGCGCGGCCTGCGAGACGGCCATCGAGTTCAGCATTGATACGGACAACAACATCCCGTTTGAAAACCTCAGGTGCTTTGGCTACGATCTGGGGCACGATCCTCACCGCAAACACCCAATCCGGCCCATCCTCATCGGCCCAGAGGGGCTATCCAAGAAAATCGCGCTGCCGTTCCTGGAACCCCTGACGGCGCAGCATCCATTCAGCGTGCTCCTCACCTGTGAACTGCCCGGCTGCATGAAGGGTGGGTGGGAATATTACACCTCGACAATGTCCTTCGATCAGGAGCGGGTAAACCGCTATGCAACGCGCCTCGTGTTTCGCCACGGCGCTCCGTTTTGGCTCCGCGTCTACGATTGCGATGATCTCGGTGGTGTCCGCTTGCTTCGTGATTTGCGCCCCGCACGGGCAACCGACGATCTGTCCGAGTATCTGGACGCCGCCGAAGGCGTGCCGGCAAGGTCGGCAAGAATCTACGTCTTCGAGCGGGCTAGGCCGCTTGGGCGGTCGCTGCAGGCGAGAAGTCAGCGGGCGGCGTGACGAGAGGCCGACTACCAACTTGAGATTCCAAGTTTGCCTTCCACGTTCCCTGGGGGCCAACACTGCCTGCATAAAATTGGTTGCAAAAAGGAGAAATGCATCCTCCTCACTCCGGGGCCTACGCACCCTGCCTGATTTGGCGATTGAGCAATTGACACGGCGCCATAAGGGCGTAGTATCGGTATCAAGATGCCTGAAATCCTGACCAAGCATCTGGAGTTTATCCAAGCCGCCATTTCACGGATGGCATCGAACTCGTTCTTATTGAAGGGCTGGACTGTGACTCTCACCGCGGGGCTCTTTGCGCTTGCTGCGAAGGATGCCAAACCCGCATTTGCTGTCATCGCCCTCTTGCCAGCTCTCGCGTTTTGGGGACTGGACGCCTATTACCTCCGCTGCGAACGCCTCTTCAGGGCGCTCTACGACGAACTGAGGATTGGGTCATCCAGTGCTGCAACTATTGTGGAGCCATTTTCCTTATCAACCAAGGCATTCGAGGCAAGAGTTCCGAGTTGGTTTCGCACCCTCTGGTCACGGTCGATCATCGCTTTGCACGGTGCCGTCGTGTGTGTAGTACTGTCAGCAATTACGCTTCTGTTCGTCCTTAATAAATGAGGAAACACAATGGCCAGACGAATTTTTTACAGCTTCCATTACAAGCCAGATAACGCCCGCGCTGCGCAGATCAGGAACATGGGCGTTATTGAGGGCAACAAGCCTGCCAGCGACAACGACTGGGAAGCGGTGGTTAAAGGCGGGGACACGGCGATTCAGAAATGGATCGACGGTCAACTGGACGGAAAATCGTGCACCGTCGTTTTGATCGGTGAAAACACTGCCAGCCGCAAGTGGATCAAGTACGAAATCGAATCGTCCTGGAACAACGGAAAGGGTGTAGTTGGAGTCTACGTCCACAGGCTCAAGAATCTCGACGGCGATCAGTCTCAGAAGGGCCGAAACCCATTTGACGATTTCACGATGAAGCGTGATCAAAAGAAGCTCTCATCGATCGTCAAGGCATACAACCCGCCATACTCTGACAGCAAGGATGTATACGCGTACATTAAGGAGAATCTCGCCGATTGGATCGAAGAAGCGGTTGAGATCAGGGAGAACTACTGAGCCTCAAAAGCGGCGTCGGTGGAACGAGGCACTCTGGTGCTTTCCTACTGAACCGGCCAGCTTGGTATCGATTCGTCAATCTGTTCCATCAAGCGGATTGTCTCGCTAAGGACCAGGATCACCTTCTGGTAGTGGTTGAGCTCTTCGTAGGAGAGCTGACGCCCACGGCGATCTTTGAGCCACTTCTCGCACACCCGGTAGCTGCCAATTTCGAATTCCCAGACTTGGTGCTGCGCACCCTCAAAATACTGGCGTGAATTGATGTAGATTCGAGGCTCTTCGAGCGGCTTTCCTGTGCCGGGTTCTGGTTCCCCGGCGTCAAGAAACTTCGGATACCCACCCTGGATCTTGTTCTCTCCTGAAATTGGGTATCGCGTGATGGACGGTAATTCCGAGGCGGATGAAAACAAATGGAGACGCTCCAGTTCCGCCCCTATCGCGGCCAGAGTCCGGAAAAGCTCCTGGTCCGTTGTGAGCGGGACCTTTGGGAAATCCCTTTTTAGAAAACTGGCGTATCGAAGCCGGTAGGCGGGGGAGTGAAGGATTGCATAGATGTAGTGAAGCACGTCTTCCGGGCCCACCGTACTTTTGAGATCACCTGTTCCGTCCAGGATGAAGGTCAACCCAAGACGGCTTTCCATTTCCTTTATGAAGGGTTTGCTAAGGTTGGCGACGCGGTGGGGTTGTCCCGTTTCGTGAGACAAACAGTTAAGACACTGTCTACCGTTCGATGATAAATCCTTTCCGCCGAAAGCGGGTAGGATTTATGCTGAAAATGCCGGTGAAGCGGAGACGGGCAATGCT
>Ga0326728_10024308_pt1 | contig 10992 bp, 10 predicted proteins | sample MB3enrmetagenome_FD_207602 | JGI IMG/M metagenome (GOLD analysis project Ga0326728, IMG submission 207602) | Lab enriched peat soil microbial communities from McLean, Ithaca, NY, United States - MB31MN | ecosystem: Environmental > Terrestrial > Soil > Wetlands > Peat | place: USA: New York...
TATTGACGTTTAAACGTCCTGACGTTAGAATTGCCTCATGAAACCAACTCAAAAGCGAGCCACAATCTATTTGGACTCCGAACTCCATCGAGCGCTCAGACTTAAGGCTGCGGAGACGGATCGCACCATTTCCGACCTGGTTAATGAGGCCGTAAGGCTAAGACTTGCGGAAGATGCCGAGGATCTGTCCGCGTTCGATGATCGGGCGCATGAGCCGAATTTGCGTTTTGAAGATGTCCTGAAGGACCTGAAGCAGCGTGCAAGAATATGACATCCTCATCAAACCATCGGCTGTGAAAGAGATCGAGTCCATCAGTTCAAAGAGGGATCGCCAACGCATAGTCTCTTCCATTGCCCGGCTTGCCGAAAATCCCCGTCCTGCTGGATGTGAAAAGCTGTCGGGCCGGGAGAAATACCGCATTCGAAAAGGCCGCTACAGGATCGTCTATTCGATTGCTGACAAGGAATTGGTCGTGTTCGTGGTGAAGGCCGGGCATCGCGGGGATGTGTACCGCTAGGTTGCCGAAAGAATATGAAGGTTCTATTATTCAGTACCGGCTGGTTTTTCTATACGCCTGTTTTGCGCCTGTTTTAGCAAGATAGCCGCAAAGGGTTTCGATAGGCAGGAAGATTCAAATCCCAACCAACCGCTTCGGAAGGTTTTCAATCTCCCACGATGCCTTTGAAGAAACGCTGCCCCCTGTAGTTGAAAACCGCCCCATCCGGCGTGATCTGTTCCAATCTAAGGCCTGCGGAAATCTCCTGGCCCTCCCGTTTCTTGGAACCGTTTATGTTGATCCACCTGTTTTCAGGGTTTTGTGAGTAGATCAACATCGAAACGATAAGGTTCGGAATGGCGTCCCGAGTCTCGGAGGTCAATTCGTGCCATTTTGGGACGGCAGGGGTGGAGGGTTTACTGGATGATGCCTCCAGCTTCGTGAAATCCTCGAGATCCGAGACGATCCCACTCCCTGTCCGCGCCTGCGGGGACTGTTCCGCAGACCCCGCTTGTTTTTTCAGCGCCGCCGGTGATTTTGAACCCTTGGGGCTCTGCTTCGTGCCTGCTGGTTTTGACTCCTGAGGGGGTTTGGAACTGTCGAGCTTTGGCGCTGCGGCCCCGGCTGCCCCCGATTGGCCCGGGGATACGGAGGATAGTTGGAGCGGCGCATGGTCCGGGCGATGAGCGCCGGTTTTCTGATCTTGCTTTGTTCCCGAACCCTTAGCGTGATGTTTGTTTTCGCTCACCTCATCCTGAACAGCCACTTTATCCGGCGTAGCCGGAACATCCGTTTTTGGATGTCCCACCGCATCGGCGCTCTGAGCGGCGCTTTCCGTATTGCTCCGGCTATCATTCTTTTCAGCCCCGGCAACGGAGGAAACAGCTTGAGCAGGATTCGGCCCTGATTGTTCCTTTTCCTCAGGCCTTTTGCCGGATGAATCCGGCTTATCAGCGGTCGGGGCGAGCGGCGCAGGCGGTCCCACAAAATCCGGATTATCGGCGGTCGGCACGAGCGGCGCCGGCGGTCCCACAAAATCCCTCTGCAGCCCGGTTTGCGCTAACTGTACGCCGGAGCGGTTCCGGTCCGTATTTCCGCGGTGCCAAGGATACAGCCGGAAAGCGAAAAAACAGGCGTTGAGGACCAGAACGAATGCAACGATATATGGCCAGCGAGCAATGCTTTTAAGGGACGGCAATGAATCCGGAGCGTCAAGCACAAGGGTCTTTCGAAGCTTTCGCTCCCGTTCGGACTTTTTTAACGCATCGAGAATATACGACATATCTAAAACCTGTCGCCGTTATTTATAATCGTTTTCTCGCTCTCCCGAAAGGCTCCGGCCGATATTGCGGGTTTCCGGGTTTCGAATCTTTCCTGCGGAAGATGACCTCCGGCCGGATTCATTCGCCGGTGACCTGTGCCTCGGGCCCCCGCTCTTTCGGTCCGGGTTGAGCCTCAGCCGGACTTTCCGGCTGCGTCCCCGATGCGCCGGGCTCCGAGGTCTGCGGCATTTCAGGCACGGGCTTCGACACATCGCCGTGCGGGGCCGTCTCCGGACTTTCCGGCTGTATCCCGGGTGCGCCCGGCTCCAAGGTCTGCGGCATTTCCGGCACGGGCTTCGACACACCGCCGTGCTGGGCCGTCTCCGGGTTTTCCGGCTGCGTCCCTGATGCGCCCGGCTCCAAGGTCTGCGGCATTTCCGGCACGGGCTTCGATATGCCGGACATGACCCCGGTTTGCTCGTCGCCTCTGCGTGGTTCGAAACCGATGAGATAGTAGTATAGCAGACCCACTCCGGCAAGGATCAAGATTCCGGTGAGCAACGCCGCCGGCCATTTGTGGTCAGTTCCGGGCAAACGATCGCCGAGCACCTCACCGGCGGCTTTCGTCAGCGTAGCCCTGTCGACGCTGTCCTTTCCCTGCACAAAAGCGCCAAGGAGCGCCCGGTCGCAGATCACGTTTATCAGCCTGGGGATGCCACGGCTATAAACGTACAAACTGTTGAGCGCTTCCGGTGAAAAAAGCTCGGCTTTCCCCCTTGCAACCGTAAGCCTGTGATTCACATAGTTGACGACTTCGGCCTTGGACAGAGGCCCAAGATGACAACGGGCCACGATTCGCTGGGCAAGTTGCCTAAGCTCCGGTCTTGCCAGTTTCTCTCTAAGCTCCGGCTGGCCGACGAGAATTATCTGGAGCAGCTTCCGCTCGTTGGTCTCCAGGTTGGTCAGAAGCCGTATTTCTTCGAGGACTTCCGGGCTGAGGTTCTGAGCCTCGTCAATTATGAGGATGGCCTTTTTACGTCTTGCGTTCAAATCCAAAAGGAAAGAGTTTATTCGGTCTACCAGGCCTTTAACGCTCGTTTTTCTGGGATAGCTTAGACCGAATTCGTCGCACACTGCGGCAAGCAACTCGGCGACCGAATAGGAAGGATGAATGACGAACGCCGCAACGATGTTCCTGGCGAGCGTTTCGAGAAGACGCCGGCAAATGGTCGTCTTGCCCGTGCCGACCTCGCCCGTAAGCAAAACGAACCCGCCGTCGCTCCTTATCCCGTATATCAAGTGCGCCAGGGCCTCCCGGTGCTGCCCGCTCATGTAGAGATAGCGCGGGTCTGGAGCAATCGAGAAGGGCTGTCTTTTCATTTCGAAATGTTTTCGATACATAACTTCCTACACTCGATGCGGCAGGTATGGAAAAAGAATTATACTTGAAGGGCTTAAAATATAACAATTTTTTTCGAAAACGCTTGTGGAAGCCTTCGGGAAAGCAAGAGTTCGGCGGTGCGCAAACAGGCCGGGGGCATCTCCCTTCGCGCTTTCGGAGCACTTCTGAACGGCCGAATGATAAGTCCCTCCGATTCACAACCGCGCACAATGGATTTAAATTTATTGGATGTCCCGTTGGGTTTTTCCGGGAGAGATGATTAACATAGCCGTTGACAACTCCCGGAAGCTATGCCAGTAGTACTTTGGGCAGGGAGATTCGGGACCGTTTGAAGGCGGCCCTTCGAATTTCCCAAGAGAGTAGTCTTTTTGGACCTTTGTATGGAGGTTTCCATAATTGGACAGTCACAGTAGCACCTGCTTGACTGATTAAGACCCAGCGGTTTAGCCTACGAGAGTTTTTGTCTTTTCTCTGCTTTGTTGCTTCCCGCTGGTCCCAAACTGAAAATGGCTGCAGCGAAGCGGGGGTTCACTTTATCCCTTGCCTCATTAACACCAAATCCCTCAGACGTGATCCTGGGCAGAGGTACGGCCCGGCGCTACGGTCGAGCGGCTGCCTTGTAGCAAGGGCAACCCTTCGAGTTGCCCTTGAAGCCCTCTTGACAACTGTCGTGTGTATCACGGATTGGAAAAGGGTCCATATCCTTTTGTGGACCCGATGTTGTGTGAACGGGGGTCATCCTGTGATCAAAATAACGCCCGGGGAAGGCAACAGCTTGTTCAGGGATTTGCTCGACAAGTCTGCCAGGGTTTTCCGTGCCGGCTCTCCAAGTCCACGAATGCTGCAGGAAGATCGCCGATTGATTGATTTTTGCGCCCTCCCGGTCCGGCAGGCGCTGGCTGCTCTCGATACGAGTTTGCGTGGCCTGAGTTCGGAAGAGGTTGAGAATCGCCTGGACCAGTACGGTCCAAACGAACTCTCACATGCAAGGCGTGCGGGTTTCTGGGCCGATATTTTCCAGAGGTGCAAGAGTCCCCTGGTCGTTCAGTTATTGATCATTGCCTTCATTTCCGGCGCCATCGGAGAGATCAAATCGGCAATTATCGTAAGCGCGATGGTCTTCCTGAGCGTCGGGCTCTCATATATCCTGGATCGACGTTCGAGCAAGACGGTCGAGATGCTTGGGAAACGTGTTCAGTCACGAACTCTGGTTCTGCGAGACGGCGAGGAAACGGAAATACGGATATCGGAAGTAGTGCCGGGCGATATCGTGCTCCTGCATGCCGGCTCAATCGTTCCCGCAGACCTGCGGCTGCTCACCGCCAAGGATTTCTTTGTGAGCCAATCGGCGCTCACAGGTGAATCCATGGCAGTCGAAAAGACCGTTTCAGGCAGACGCGCTCAGGACCGCACCGCTTTGGAACTGACCAACGCCTGCTTTCTGGGAAGCAGCGTTACCAGCGGTACAGCGCGCGGTGTAGTCGTGAACACCGGGACACGGACAATTTTCGGCTCCATCTCGGAGAGGCTGACCGAGCGCCGTGAAGAAACCAGTTTCGACAAGGGAGTGCGGACTTTCACATGGCTAATGATTCGATTTATGGTGGTCATGGTCTGCGCGGTTTTCTTTATCGTCGGCTTGACGAAGGGCGATTGGCTGGAAGCCCTCCTGTTTGGCCTGTCCATAGCCGTGGGTCTCACCCCCGAGATGCTGCCGATGATCGTGACGGTAAACCTTGCAAAGGGCGCGCTGACCATGGGCAAGAAAAAGGTCATTGTGAAGCGTCTGCCCTCCATCCAGAACTTGGGCGCCATGGATGTGCTGTGCACGGATAAGACAGGGACCCTTACGCAGGACAAGGTCATTCTCGAGCGGCATGTGGACATCACCGGACACGTCAGTGGCGACGTTTTGAATTACGCCTATCTCAACAGCTATTATCAGACCGGCCTTCGCAATCTGCTCGACCGCGCCGTGGTCGAGCATTCCGATCTGGATGCTGAACAATACTGCACCCTGGTGGACGAACTGCCTTTCGACTTTCAGCGGCGGCGAATGTCGGTCGTAGTCGACTACGAAGGTGATCACGTTCTCATATGCAAAGGAGCGGTCGAAGAAATCTACACCTGCTGCAACCAATATCAGATAGGCGACGAAGTATATCCCCTGATCGATATGATCCGCGAGGACCTTTTTGAGGAAGTCGAACGGCTGAACAAGGACGGCTACCGGGTGCTTGGAATTGCCTATCGTGAATTTCCGCGAACGAGAACCGTCTACACCGTGGCGGATGAAACCGAACTGATTCTTTTGGGGTATATCGCTTTCATAGATCCTCCAAAGGAATCGGCCGGGAAGGCCATCGAGCTTTTGAGGAACGCCGGTGTCGAGGTAAAGGTCGTGACCGGCGACAACGGCCTCGTCACCGCCAAGGTCTGCCGGGATGTCGGGCTGGAACCCAAACGGATCATTACCGGCGCTCAACTGTCGCAACTGTTGCCTGCGGAGTTTTCACAGGCCGTGCGGGATGTCGATGTCTTCGTAAAAGTTACCCCGGCCCAGAAGGAGCAGATTGTCAGGGAACTGCGCAGCAGTGGCCGTGTAGTCGGATTCATGGGAGACGGAGTTAACGATGCGCCCGCCCTCAAAGCCGCTGACGTCGGGGTTTCCGTGGACTCCGCGGTTGACGTTGCCAAGGAGGCCGCGGACATCGTGCTCCTCGAAAAAAGCCTCCTTGTCCTTGAAGAGGGGATTATCGAAGGCAGAAAGGTCTTTGCAAACATCGTCAAGTATATCCGGATGGGCGCAAGTTCCAATTTTGGAAACATGTTCAGCGTTGTCGGGGCGAGCTATCTATTGCCGTTCCTTCCCATGCTTCCCGTGCAGGTCTTGACGAATAACCTCCTCTATGATTTTTCCCAGACTGGAATTCCCGCGGACAATGTGGATGAGGAACTGATCGTTAAGCCTCTGAAATGGAACATCAATACCGTCAAGCTCTTCATGGTCTTTATCGGACCGGTGAGTTCAATATTCGATTATGCGACTTTTGCGCTGATGTGGTTCTTTTTTCATTGCAACTCCTTTGTCGATGCGGGCATAGGGCTGCAGCAAAAAGAAGCTCTGGCAAGTCTGTTCCAAACCGGGTGGTTCGTGGAATCGCTGCTGACTCAGACTTTGATCGTGCATATCATAAGGACCAGGAAGATCCCCTTCATCGGGAGCCGTGCGTCCCTGCACCTGACCTTGACAACCCTGATCATCATGGGCATCGGAGCCTGGTTGCCATATTCACCCTTTGCCGGGAGTCTGGGAATGGTTCCGTTGCCCACCATCTACTGGGCCTGGATTGCTGCCTTCCTTCTTTCATACTCCGTGCTGACACACATTATAAAGACATGGTTTTTCAATCGTTATGGAGGTGAGTAAATTATTATGGATACCTTGCTTGATGCACTTCAAGAAGGACGATTGATAGAACTGCCTGACAATAACAAAGATGACGCCCTGCAATTCCTTGCTCATATCATCGAGGCGATTCCCTCTCTTCCCACCGGCATCGATGTGGTCGGGCTGGTCATGGAAAAAGAGCGTTCGACGATCTCGGCCCTCGGCAACGGCTGGGCCAGTCCCCACGTACGAGTACCGTTCGAGGAGGACCTCATCTGCGTAGTCGGATGGAGCCCGACGGGCATTGAATACGGGGCTCCGGATGGAAAGCCCGTATCGATTATCGCCTTGTATCTCGTGCCAGAAAACCAGCGAAGCCATTTCTTGCGAGAAGTATCCATGCTGGCCAAGGCTTTGAAATCATATCCCGAGTTCAATAAACTGAACGCGGCCAAAGAACTGAACGAAGTTCGCGATCATCTGCTCAATCTGATCAGTACCAGCAGGGAAACGGTAGGTCCGGACACCAGGGCGCGGATGATTCAACTGCAGGCCAGGCAGATCGTTGCGTCAATTCCAGCCTATGACCTGGCAAGCCTTATCCTGGAACCCGTAACCATCATATCCGGCCCCGGTCTCAAGCATGTCGTTCTTGCTCAAGACCCGCAACTCGTGGAATATCTCGACGCCGCTCCCCGTCTGGTCGAACGTCTTGCCTCCGAAGGTGTTTACCAGAACGGCGGATGGCGCATTCTGAAAAGGGGGGAAACAGCCTATCAGGGAGACCGTGTCCTGTTCGACTGTCTGGCAATAAGGGTTGCGAACGTCAATGCATCAACAACCACAAAGTTCTGAGAAATCGAATTACAAAGGAAATGACGAGATCCGTTTAGCCGTTGTTTGTGGACCATCTGATGGAGATGTCTCGTTTAAGCCGGGCAAATATGAGGAATGGAACCCCTTTATCGGCGGACAGGGAGCGTCGACATGCGCATGTCGCAAGGGCGATTTTGCCTGCTCCGGAGAACCGGACGTATCGGCGAATATCCTTCCGCGCACGGTCGGCTATTTTGTAATCAGCCCCTTTTCCATGGCGAATGCTGTAAGCGATGAGGCGCTGTGGAGGTCGAGTTTTTTCATCAGGTTGGCGCGGTGTTTTTCAACTGTCTTGGCACTGATGCAAAGGTAATCGGCAATGTCCTTGTTCTTGTAGCCCTCGGCGATCATTTTGAGGATCTCGCGCTCTCGCTGGGTGAGAGTATCCCACGAGGTGGATGATTTAATCGACTTTCTTCCCTCGAGATATCCTTCGATGACCTTTTCTGAAATTCCGGGACCCAGGTAGCTCTTGCCGGAGAAAATATTCTCGATTGCCAGCATAAGTTCCCCGTGAGTCGTGTCCTTGAGAATGTAGCCGTCAGCTCCGGCCTTAAGGGTGGTGAGAATATATTCTTCGGTCTTGTGAACGGTAAGGACGAGGATCTTTGTGGAGGGACTCTGCTTCTTGATTTCCTGAATGGCCCCCACTCCATTCATCCTCGGCATCGAGAGGTCCATGAGGATAAGGTCCGGCTTCAAAGATTCGACCGAACGAATAGCCTCGAGGCCATCTTGCGCCTCACCAACCACCTCGAAAGCGGGGTTGAAAGATAGGAGCATCCTCAGCCCTTCTCTAAGAATTGTGTGGTCTTCGGCGATTACGATCTTTTTTTTCTCTCCCATAATCTAAACCCTTCCCTCTTTAGGGCGTACACACGCGCTCCTCCCGAACGTCTCGCATCCGGTCCGTCCGGACCCGGTCCCCATGGAGGCTTACTTTTTCCGGTAGCTATGCTTTTCGGCAAATCCGCTCACGCGCAAAACCGCTTTGAACGGAACGACGGCTTTCAGGACTGAAAATCAATTATAATGCTTTAATTCTCTATGTCTCTGGATTCGCGCAACTTTTTTGCCGATTCTGGCAAAGGCCGTGTAGAACCTAAGAAGGGAAATACAGTATTTCCCCGAGGCTATTACTGCAAACAATGTATTTACCTGCATACGGTACTGTCACAAAATGCAAACCACTCCGCAACTATAATAGCTGAATTTATTTCATTTTCAATAGCAGGCGTTAATTCTCGGGCGGAAAAATGTGTTTTGTGCTTCTTGTGGAAGATAATTCGACTTTTCGAAACTCGCTCAAAGAAATGCTGGCGTATCGGTTTCCCAATTTGCTAATCCGGGAAGCGGCCGACGGGGACGAAGCTCTGGAGCAATTGGAGAGCGCAATTCCCGATATCGTTTTCATGGATATAAGGCTGCCGGGCAGAAACGGGCTGGAACTCACCAGAATGATCAAGGAGGCCGATCCGTGCATAGAAGTGGCCATCCTCACGAGCTACGATATTCCGGAATATCGCGAGGCTGCTTTCCAGTGCGGAGCAAGCCGGTTTTTTACCAAGGGAGACGTCGGCAGCGATGAAATATCGAACTTCGTAAGGTCCACCCTCCTGCAGAGAGGCAAAGACCCCGGGCTGCGCATCCATTTCTGGAGCGCAGAAATCATGTAGCTATCGTCACCATCATTCACTACCCTTTTTCTACTATCGCCATTTAAAAATACTATCTCAACATACACTCATTAGGTAAACCACTCTATTTAGATTTCGTTTTTTTCGCAATATAAATGGGCCTACGAATAACAGCGGTTAATCGGAATATATATCCGATGGTCAGGAGGGGAACATGAAGAAGACACACGTAAACGATGTCGGGGGTTATTTGTCAGCCGACGAGGTCAGGATGAAAATGCAAAAATCATCCGGCTTTCTGAAGTTGCAGAAATGGCTCGTAATCTACAACGTGCTGGTCGATCCCAGGCCGTTGGCCGAAATCGCCAGACACACGGGCCTGTCCGAATCGAGTGTCTACAGGATTATTTCCGAGTACAACAATAGCGGTCCCGATTCGATCGAATCCCTCAGGAAGATGGGTCCGCAGGCATGGTTCGAACAGACCGGGACTTCTTCGATATGATCCAGGCGCCTGCGGGTTCCGGCATGCGCCCTGCCTCTACTGAACCAAACACATTCCCCTGGCGGAACTGACATCCAAGAATAAGCTTGACAAGCCGGCCGCGGTCTGCACCCGGAGCAGTGAGCGAGGCCCCGGCCGGACATGCGGGCCGCACAACCCTTCGCCGTACCGCACCCGAACGAATCAAAGTCCCTGCAGGCCCCTCAGGAACGCAAGCACGTTTTGCCCCAGCACTCTGTGGTTATAGCCGCCTTCGAGCAGGCCGAAACAGCCGATCCCCAGCTTCCTGCACGTACTGCGGACCATCCCGCCCATTTCCTGGTAGTCTTCCGTATGGAGCACTTGGCCCCAGTCGTCGATATGATTGTCAAACCCGGCGGATACGCCGATTATATCCACCTTGACCGAAGCAAGTCTTGCCCCCACTTCAATCAGATATTGCCTGCGGTCGCTCTCATCGGGGTTATGAATCGACACATAATCTTTCGAGCCCAGGATGTTCACCGTCCCGTCGCCATAGTGCAGGTCGAAGTCCAAAATATGCGCAGTTTTGATGTGGTTCTTCGACCTCAGGTGTTCCAGCGCTATGGCCATATTGTTGAAGTAGCAAAAGCCCCAGTGGTAATCGGCCGATGCGTGGTGCCCCGGTGGGCGGATGAGCCCGAAAGAGGGCTCCTTCAGTCCGCTGAGAGCGGTCTGAATTGCAGCCCCGGCGGCAAGGGCCGCAATTTTGTAAACTCCTTCCCTCTCCACGCTTTCCACTCCGGATCTGGTGTGGACGGCCAGGATGTCTTCTTCGGCGGCAGGCAAGGCCTGCTCGATTTCGACCTCGCCGCGCACGGCCTTTAGAATCGCTTCGATCCTTCCCGGGGAGGCCGCCGGATCGCCGGCATAAACACTTAGAAAATCGTCATGAGTGAATACTTTCATGATCAGGTCCTCCGATTGTACGGTTAAATGCCCCAGCCGCCGGCCCTATCCGTCCGGAAACCCGGCTGTTTCCAATTCGGACTTCCATGCCGCCAATAAGACTGTGCGCCGAAAATTCCCGGACACCGGGGATGCCGACCCCACCTCTCCCAAGTGAGGCGGAAGGCCCGGATGCTTGGCATGAGACTGGTCCGAAAAGATCTTTGGAATCTTTTCATGGTTTCAGGGTGTCCCAATAGGGACGTGAGTTACTGGTTCGCAATTAACATCCGGTTTGCAAATTCCCAGTTACGAGGCAACAATACCCGGCTACCGACTGTTGTCGCCCCGGCGAAAGGGGCTGTGTCGCAATTCAGAAACATTTCGGTGGATCCGGTAGGGCTTAGTTTTGCTTCCCCCTTTTTTAAGGTTCTTCACGGAAATGAGTACCCGGGGATGGGTTTTTGCCCCGAAGGGGCTGCCTATAACAGCCCAGGGTAAGCGGAGCGCCAC
>Ga0326728_10024309_pt1 | contig 10992 bp, 8 predicted proteins | sample MB3enrmetagenome_FD_207602 | JGI IMG/M metagenome (GOLD analysis project Ga0326728, IMG submission 207602) | Lab enriched peat soil microbial communities from McLean, Ithaca, NY, United States - MB31MN | ecosystem: Environmental > Terrestrial > Soil > Wetlands > Peat | place: USA: New York...
GCGGGAGTGCTTCTGGCGCGAGCCAATCCGGAGGCGCGGCGCCTTTCCCCAAGCCGCTCGGGCCGCTCGTTCACGCTCGCGGTTCCGGGCGTGGCGCGGGGCGGCGGGCGGGGTGTGGCGGCGGGCGTGGCGCGCGGCGTCGCAGCGGGCGTGGGCGCGTGGTGTGGGCCCGTGGCTCAGGCGCCGGGCGAGGGCCGATGCCCACGTCGCGGCGGGGTGACATTCCGGCCCGCCGCACGTTATATACTCGCAAAGGAGGACAACCAAACCACAATGAAAAGCCTCGTCTGCTGCTTACTCTTGACTGCCGGACTCGTAACCGGCGGCCTCATCGCCCAGGACCGTCCGTGGTCCAGAAGGCCCAGCACCGTCAGCCCGGAAGCCAACGCCAAGGCGGACTTCGGCGGCAAGATCGTCAACATCAATTACTCGGCGCCCTCGCTGCGCGGCCGTCCCATTTTCGACATCATGAAGAAGGACCCGACCATGCCGGTATGGCGTGCCGGCGCCCAGGATGCCACCCTGCTGCACACCGATGCCGACCTCGACCTGGGCGGCCTGGCGGTCCCCAAAGGCGAATATACGTTGTATGTCTCGCTCGAGGACACCGCCAAGTGGCAGCTCATCGTCAACAAGCAGATCCATCAGTGGGGCAGGTCATACGATAAGACCCAGGATCTGGGCCGCGTCCCCATGAGCATGAGCAAGCCGCCCGCGACGGTGGAGGTCCTGAAGTGGAGCGTGATCAGCTCCGGCGGCAACAAGGGTAAGATCCAACTGGAATGGGAGAACTACTCGGCTTCCGTTCCACTTACCGTGAAGTAACTCGAAGCCTCTTTCCCGGCGGGACTCGGATGCGCGTCCCGCCGCACCCCTCTGAGTCCAGCCTGTGCTCCCGGGGGATCGGCGCGCCCGATTACGGGCCTGCCGCCGTTCCGCCCGCGCCGCCTAAATCCGGGTATTGACAGTTTCGGAAAACCGGCTATGATTGTAGATGATCTAGGTGTCATATGCCCAAGCCCTCGGATTTACTGCAAGGAACTCTGGATCTCCTGATCTTGAAGGCCATCAGCCGCGAACCGCTGCACGGTTGGGGGATCGCCAAGCGCATTCAACTTCTTTCCGACGAGGTGCTGGCTGTCCAGCAGGGGTCGCTATATCCGGCTTTGCACCGCCTGGAGCAGCAAGGGTGGATCGCGGCCGAATGGAAGGACACGGAACTTGGCCGTCCGGCCAAGTTCTACGCGCTGACCCGCGAAGGCCGGCGGCAACTCGAACGCGAGCTGCAAAGCTGGAGCCGCCTATCCTCGGCGGTGCAGTTGGTCCTCCAAAAGGCCTGACGGAAGGTGGATGGTGCGACTGTTTCGTGTTTTTGCGCAGCGCGCCCGGTCGTTATTCCGCGGCGCGCAGGTGGATCGCGAGCTCGAGAACGAGCTGGCGTATCACCTGGAACTACTGACCCGGGAAAACATCGCGTCGGGCATGGATGCCGGCAAAGCGCGTCTGGCGGCGCGGCGCGCGCTGGGCGGAATGGCGCAGATTGAGGAGCAATGCCGCGACCAGCGCCGCGTCGGATGGCTTACGGACCTGCAAAAGGACGCCGCCTACGCCTGGCGGATGCTGCGCAAGTCTCCCGGTTTCACGGCTCTCGCCGCACTCACCCTGGCGCTCGGGGCGGGCGCGAGTATCGCCGTATATACGCTGGCCGAGTCCCTGCTGCTGCGATCGCTTCCCTATCCCGCTCCCGAACGGCTGGTGGCCATTTATTCCGTGCACGTCCAGCGCGGCCAGCCGGAAAGCGTCGGCCAGGAGAACTTCCGCGACTGGCAATCCGCCAACACCGTTTTCGAACGGATGACGTTCACCGAGTTCTCGCAGATGACGCTTACCGGTCTGGGGGACGCCGAGCGCGTCACCGGGCGGGTGGTTTCCGACGGCTTCTTCGAGACGCTCGGCGTGCCGCCCGCGCTTGGACGGTGGTTCACACCCGAAGAACAGAAGCCGGGCGGCGATCGCGTGATCCTGCTCAGCCACGGATTATGGGTGCGCAAGATGGGCGCTCGGCCGGATGTGGTGGGCGCCACCATGTTCTTCAACGACCGGGCCTACCGGGTCACAGGCGTGATGCCCGAGCGCTTCCGCTTCAACGATGGCGCCCTGGCCGAGTACTGGACGCCCATTAGGTACCGCTCGTCCGGAAACCGCAAACAGCACCAGTACGCGGCTTACGCGCGCCTGAAACCGGGAGTCACGGTCGCGGCGGCGCAAACTCAGATGAGCCAGATTGCCCGGAGCCTGGAACAGGCCTACCCGGACAACTCGGGCTGGGGCGTTCGCGTCGCCAGCCTGCGCGGGGAGCTTCTGGAGACGATCGGCCCCGGGATCGGGATCTTCGCCGCCGCGGCGCTGATCGTGGTGCTGGTGGGTTGCGCCAACGTGGCCAGCCTGCTGTTGGCGCGCGGCATCGGCCGCCGCAAGGAGATCGCCGTGCGGATCGCCATCGGCGCCAGCCGCCGGCGGGTGGTGCGGCTGCTGCTCACCGAGAGTCTCTTGCTCTCCGGTTTGGGCGCGCTGGCCGGACTGGCGGTGGCCGCGTGGCTGGTCCGGTTGGCCATCGCCGCCGCGCCTCCATGGCTGCAACTCGGCGCCATGGTCTCGGTGAGTCCCACGCTGGTGGTCTTCGTTCTCGCCCTAACTCTCTGCACCGGCTTGCTCACGGGAATGTGGCCGGCGCTGCGAGGATCGCGCGCCAACCTGCAAAACGACCTCAAAGAGAGCGGCAGTTCCCTGGTTGCCGGCCGGCAGCAGCACCGCGCGCTCGACAGCCTGGTGGTGGTGCAAATCGCGCTCGCCGTGGTACTGCTCACTTTCGCGGGCCTGCTTTCAAGGAGCTTCGTCTTCCTGCTGCACACCGATCTCGGGTACCGCACCGACCACCTGCTGAGCTTTCGAATCGCGCCGCCTTCCTCGCGTTACCGCAACGACCCGGCGCGTCTCCAGTTCTGGAACACCCTGCTGCCGAAACTCGCGGCGCTGCCCGGGGTGGTTTCGGCTGCGGCGGCGGACGGCATCCCCCTGGGCGGAACCTACAACGCCGACGGGGTGGAGGTGGAAGGGCAACCCCCCTCGCGCGATTGGGCCGAACGCACCAGCCGCGTCTCGAGCGCGACTCCGGACTATTTCCGAACCATGGGCATCCCGTTGCGGGCTGGCCGCGGCTTCACTTCGCTCGACACCGCGGAATCGGAACCGGTGCTCGTCGTCAATGAAGCCTTCCGCCGCAGACTGATGCCGGACGCGGATCCCATCGGCAGGCGAGTGCGCTTCGGCAGTGGGAAATGGTCGCGGATCGTCGGCATCGTCGGCGACCTTCGATACCAAGGTCCAACCCAGCCGGTGGAGGCGGAGGCCTACACGCCGTTCACCCAGGACCCGTGGATTGAGTTCGTGGTGCTTCGCACGGCGGTTCCCGAGGAGGGCTTGCTCTCCACGGTCCGCAATGTCGTCCGCGGAATGGACCCCGGCATTCCGATTACCCAGGTCCGAACCATGCGACAGTCGCTCGATCTGGACACCGCCGTGCCGCGGGAGATGATGACACTGGTGGTCGGATTCGCGGCCATCACCCTGGGCATGGCCACGCTGGGGCTGGCCGGCGTGATGGCCTACACGGTCTCGCGAAGAAAGTGCGAGATCGGGCTGCGCATGGCTCTGGGCGCCCGCGGCGGCGACATCTCGCGAGCCGTGATCCGTAACGCCGCGCGGCTGATCTTGGCCGGTTCCGCGATCGGAGTCTTGTGCGCCTACGCGGGGGTGCGCGTGCTCGAATCGGTGCTATACGGCCTCCGCCCGCACGACCCGGCAACGCTCGCCGCGGCTCCGCTGGCGCTCGGAGCCATTGCCCTGTTGGCCTGCCTCTGGCCGGCGCGCCGGGCGGCGTCCATCGAGCCCATGGCCGCGCTCCGCCAGGACTGAGTTCCCGTAGGACATGCTGCAACCGCATAAGGACCGCGGAGCCGATACGGCACAGGCCCAGAGTGAAAACCGCAAAGGTGCGGTCAAGCGCCTTGGACCCGTAACCGATAGCGAGCGGTTTCGCAATCGTACCGAATCTCGCGGTCAGGGACCTAGCGGCCTCGCCGGGATTTCGAAACGGTCCAGCCGCCCAGCTCCAGGGCGACATTTTTCGCAGCCTCCCGCAGCCGGTCGCCGAGCCCGCGGTCGTTCATCGATCTGGCGACCACCATGCCGCCGACGCAAAGAGCCGCGATTGCCAGCGCGCGATCCTCGCGCCGGCGTCCGCGGGCCTTTACGTCGCGGCCCAGGAAATCCACCATCGCCTGGAACACGTTCTCGAACGCCGCCTTGACCCTTTTATCGCAGCGCGCGACGTCGCTGGGGAGGGCAGTCATGGGACAGGAATTCTCCACGTCGTCGAAATGCTGGCGTGACAGATATGCGTGGACAATCTGCGAGCCGGCGGCGCCCGCGGAGAGATCGACGGTAACTCCCTTCCAGCGGCTTTTCCAGTTCGGGTCGGTGAAGAAGCATCCCAACGCCTCGGCGTAGAGATCGCTTTTGCTGTCGAAATAAGTGTAAAACCCTCCGCGGGTCAGCCCCGCATCGGCCATGATGGAGTCCACCGACACGCTCTCGAATCCGCTGCGATTGAACAGCCGGCGGGCGCTCTCCACAATCCTCTTGCGAACCCGCTCGCGATGACCGGCCGGATAAGGCATGGGCTGCACCTCCCGAAAGATTATCTTGATCATATTTTGCGCTCATGATTTAATGCAACCCATGACTGAAAAAGTAACGCGGCGGCGAGTAGGTTTGATCCTCGGGGGTGTCGGGGCCGCGGTGGCCTCGGCGGAAGCCCAAACCAACCAGTTTCCGGCAGGCATCCACCAGGAAGTCGATCTTCCGGCGAAGCCCGCGCGCCTTTATGAAATCCTGCTCGATGCGAAAGAATTTGCCGCCTTTACGAAGGACGCGGCCGAAATCCAGCCGCGGGCCGGCGAGGCATTCACGCTTTTCGGCGGGCGCATAACCGGCCGCAACGTGGAGCTGATACCGAATGAACGGATCGTGCAGGCGTGGCGTCCGGGATCGTGGCCGGCGGGCGTTTATTCGATCGTGCGGTTCGAACTGGCGGCGAACGGCTCCGGGGCCCGGCTCGTGTTCGATCACACGGGATTCCCGGAAAGCGAAAAGGAACACCTCGTGGCCGGCTGGCCGCGCATGTACTGGGAACCGCTCCGCAAGTACCTGAGCGCCTGATTCGCTGGGGTTCCGGCCTCAGCCTTCCGTCTCAAACCGGTATCCCACGTCGCGGACCGTCTGAACGTACGTGGGATTGTGCGGGTCGGGCTCGATCTTGGCCCGCAGGGTGGTGACGCAGCGGTCGATGCTGCGCGGCGTCACGAACACCTCGTTGCCCCATACGGCGTTCAGAATGTCGTCGCGGGTCATAGCCCTGCCGGCGTTACGCGCGAAGTGTTCCAGCAGGCGGAACTCGCGGGCGGTCAGCTCCACTTCCCGGCCATCGCGGAACAGGCGGTGGGCTTTGAGATCCAGCTCGTGGGCGCCGAAGCGGCACACGCTCTCGCGAACTCCGCGCCGCCTTCTCAGGAACGCGTTGACGCGCGCCACCAGTTCCTGGCGCCGGAACGGCTTGGCGACGTAATCGTCGGCGCCCAAATTCAGCCCCAGCACCACGTCCTCTTCCTGACCCTTGGCGGTCAGCATAATGATGGGCGTGTCGAGCGAGTGCTCGCGCATGGCGCGGCAGATTTCGTAGCCGTTGACCTTGGGCAGCATAATGTCGAGCAGCACCAAGTCGGGCTCGGCCGAGAGCGCCAGGCGCAAACCGGCTTCTCCGTCGGCGGCGGTGAGCACTTCGCAGCCCTTGGCGGTGAAGGTGTCGGCCAGGCCGCGCAACAGGGCCGGCTCGTCTTCGATAATCAGGATGCGGCTTCCATTCATGGCATCACCACCGAGAACGTGCTGCCCTTGCCGGGCTGGCTTTCCACTTCCACCGAGCCGCCGTGGGCGCGCACGATGAAGTCCACGATGCTCAGTCCCAAGCCGCAGCCCCCGGACTCGCGCGCCAGACGGCGGTCCACCTGGTAGAAGCGGCGGAAGATCTTCTTGCGGTCGCGCGGTGCGATTCCGATCCCGTTATCTTCCACGGCAAACACCACGTGACCATTTTTGCAGGTGGCTCGCAAGGCGATGCGCTTCTCGCCCGGCGTATACTTCCAGGCGTTGTCGAGCAGGTTCAGCAGCACCGTCACCAGTGCGTCCTCGTCGGCACGCACGGTGGGAAGGCCGGGGCTCACGGACACGTCGAAGCGGCAGTCCGGCGCGTGCAAACGCTCTTGCGCGGATTCCACCACGGATGCCACCACGCGCTCGGGCGAGGTGGCGCGGATGTCGAACTTGCGCAGGTTGCGCTCCAGCCGCGAGAACGTGAGGAAGTTGCCGATGAGCCGGCTCAGCCGCAGGTTCTCTCGCGCGATCATTTCCAGGTATTCGCGCGTCTTCCCCTCGGGCCGCTCGTCTTCGAGCAGCGTTTCCACCAGCAGACGCACGGAAGCCAGCGGCGTCTTCAACTCGTGCGATACCGTGGCCACCAGGTCGGTCTTCAAGCGCGCCAGGCGCCACTGGCGGCGCAGCGCCTGTCCGGCGGCCAGCGCGGCCAGCGCCACCACCGCGATGGCCAGCAGCGCGATCCACAGGTAGCGCGAGATGCGCGGGGCGGCGGCCATACCAGAAGCGTCGCGGGCTACAAACGGATCGGTGATGCGCCATCCGGGGAAACGTCCGCCGATGGCGGTCCACTCGCCGGAGGACTTTGCCGCGGGCGGCGCGACATCGAAGATTCGCGCGTTTCCGCCGATCCGCTGGCGCATCGCGGCCAGCACCGTCGCGGTACGGAACAGCGCGACTATGCGTCCGCCCGGGGCTCCGAGTTTCCAGATGTCCGGCAGGCCGCTGGCTTCGAGTACGCCGCCCGCCGCGCGCGGCCGCTGTGATTCCAGAAACTGCGCCGCCAGCCGCTCGGCCGCGTGCGTGGGGAAGCCGCCGCCCAGTTCGTCCATGGCGAACAGGCGCTGCGGAGCGGGGATCGGCAGCCCTTGATAATCGGCCACCAGGCTGTGCAACCGCTGGGCCGCGAGCGGGTACCGAGGATCCTGGCGATCCATGAGCGTCAGCGCCAGTAGTTGCTCGTCGACGGCGACGATCCGGCCCGCCGTATCGGTTCCTCGCATCAGCCGGCCACTGGAGAACTGCTCCTCGATGGCGCGGATGGCCGCGGCCTTGTCGCCGTCGCGCACCAGGCAGCGGATGGACGCCTGCATGGCGCGCGCCGCCACGGAGACATCGGGGTCGGCTTTGGAGATGGCCGCATAGGAATCGGCCGCCCCGGAATAGAACCGCTGGCTTTCGAGCGACCGCGCGGCGATCCAGTCGGGGCGCGTCTCGAGCGGATCGGCACGCAGTGGGCTCGCGGCCGAGGGATACGCCAACGATCCGTCCGGATTCAGGACGACCACGGCCTCGGCCAAGCCGTTGCGGACGCACCGTTCGAAGACCGCCGGAGCGGCGCCCGAAGCCGCTTCGCGGTCCAGATCCGTCGCGCGCTTCTCCCAGTCGGCGTCCAGGCGGTCGCGCACCAGTTGCAGTTGGCCGCGATATGCCTCGGCCAGTTTCTGGCGCGCGGCGTCGCGCTGGTTGGTCATGGCCTCGTTCATGAACCAGAGAACGCAGGCCGCCGGGGCCAGGACGCCGAGCGCCAGAAACAGCAGCACGAGCCAGCGGCTGAGGTCGTGGCCCGTGCCGGCGAATTGGGGTCGGAAGTTCACGGGTCAGGGAATGCGGATGGCGTCGACGATCGGGTCGAAACGCCAACGGAAGGTGGCGACTTCCCCCCTATCCAGGCCCGCCTGGAGTTCCACGATGGCAGTTTCCGTGCCGATCCAGACGATGAACAACGTTCTCAGCCGCAGGGTGGTCGTGTCCGCGGCGGTCAGCGGGCCGTCTTTATAGTCCAGCAGGCAACTGAGAGCCGGCTGCCCGCCGATCGAGCGCGTGCGCAGACTTCCAGGACGGACCACGTAATCGTTGAGCGGATTCAGGTGGCGCTCGCCGGTCTTCTCCGCCAGAGCGCGCTGCAGGGCCTGCGCGATCTCCGCGGGCGGGGTGTGAATGTTTTTGGAAGTCATCCGGAGCCTTCCGATGTAGGGGAGATGTATGGTTGCGACGGCGGATTTGCCCGGACCTACTCTGGAATTCTCTATCTTCGCGCCAGCCACCTTGGCGATCGCCGCCAGGGAATCTAGCACTGGGTTCTCCGGTCCCCACACTTTCACCAGCTCCGCTTGCACGGTTCCGGACTGGAATTTCACCAGCGGGCGCGCGCCTTCGACCCCGATCCAGAAGGTCTGTCCGATGGCGGCGAAGGCCACCTTGTAGCAGTTGAATTTGCCAGCGGGCGTCGAGACGGTCTCGATCCCGGCGACGGCCAGTTCCAGTTGGCTGGGAGCGTACGAATTGGACGTAACCGGCAGCGTGGTCTTATATCCCACGGCCAACGGCAGCCGGCGCATGAGGAAGACCGACTGCTCCAAGTCGGTTGCCGGGCCGGTGAAAGGGACCGCCAGAGGGTCGCCGAGGTCATCGTCCGAGTTGAAACCGATGCCGCCGTCGTAGATCAGGTTCTCGAAGGGGCGCATGGTGTTGCGGTCCTCACGGGCCGTGATGCTGCGGGTGGAGTTCGCGGTTTTCAGCTCCCATCCAAAAACGGTGGCTTGCAGAAGCGGCCCACCCCAAGTGACGCGGGACCCGGTGGCGCCCTGGAGCATGCTCTCGTCGGCCGAGTGGGCCCAGCTATCGGCGGAATAGTATAGATACTCTCCGGTCGAAACGCCTGCGCGTTGGATGTCCAGTTGGGCGCACTCGCGGTCGCCCCAGGGCTCCGGCAGCAGCGCCGACGTGGCGGGGATCAGCTTGCGCGCCTTCGAGACCAGCTCGGGCATGTCGGCGAAGTTGCGCTCCAGCGCCCCCAATTCTCTGGAGGCGGCTTCGCGGTCGCCCTTTTGCAGCATGCACAGTACGAGTTGGTATTGCGCCTGGGCGGCGAGGGCTTTGTTGGTGGAAGAGGCATTCACCACCTGTCGGAAAATCGCGATGGCGCCTTCCAGGTCGCCGGCGGCTTCCTGGGCGTGGATGCCTTTTTGCAGCAGGTCCGAGGCGGTTTGCGCGCTGCCGGGAAGGCTCAGGAGCAGCGCCGCGACCGCGACGACCACAATGTGTTTGGTTGTCATGAGTTCAAACTATTAGCCCAATGTTACCCAATTGTTACCGCGGTGTCCTGGTTCGCGCCGGCGGGCAGGGTGGAGACCTGCCCCACGGCGCCTTGTGAGAGAATGGCGTTGCATGGCAGAAACACCGATTGTCACGGAACTTACCGCGACCGCTCTCGCGGAGAAGATCCGTACCCGCACCGCCCAGGTCGGCGTGGTCGGGCTGGGATACGTGGGCCTTCCGCTGGCCGTGGAATTCGCCAAGGCCGGATTTCAGGTCACCGGAATCGATATCAGCGAACCGAAAACCCGCCGCGTGAACGCCGGCGATTCATATGTCGGCGATATCCCCAGCGCCACGCTGGCCCCGCTGGTGGAATCGGGCCGGTTGCGCGCCACCACCGATTTCGCGGCGGTGCGCGATCTGGACACCATCAACATTTGCGTACCCACGCCGTTGCGCAAAACCAAGGACCCGGACATGAGCTTCATCGTCTCGTCCTGTCAGGAGATCGCGCGCTATTTCCACGCGGGCATGCTGGTGATTCTGGAATCCACCACCTATCCCGGCACGACCGACGAAGTCGTGCTGCCCATGCTGGCGCGGCCGGGGCTCGAAGTGGGACGAGATTTCTTCCTGTGTTTCTCTCCCGAGCGCGTGGATCCGGGCAATCCGCAGTACCAGACGGCCAATATCCCGAAAGTGGTCGGCGGAGTCACGCCGGCGTGCACCGAAATGGGCCGCCTGTTCTATGCGCAGGCCCTGGAGCGCGTGGTGCCGGTCAGTTCCACGCAGGTGGCCGAGATGGTCAAGCTGCTGGAGAACACCTTCCGCATGATCAATATCGGGCTGGTGAACGAAATCGCCATGATGTGCGGCCGCATGGGCATCAACGTCTGGGAAGTGATCGACGCGGCGGCCACCAAGCCGTTCGGTTTCATGCCGTTCTATCCGGGGCCGGGACTGGGAGGCCACTGTATCCCCATCGACCCGTTCTATCTGTCGTGGAAGACCAGGCAGGCCGGCATCGAAGCCCGCTTTATCGAACTGGCCGGTTACATCAACGGCCAGATGCCCCAGTTCGTGGCCGATAAGGTGCAGAACGCCCTCAACGACCTGGGAAAGCCGGTCAAGGGTACGCGCATCCACATCCTGGGCGTGGCCTACAAGAAAGACATCGACGACCTGCGCGAATCGCCGGCGCTGGACGTGATGCTGTTGCTCCAGCGCCGGGGAGCCGTGGTGAGCTACAGCGATCCGTACGTGCCGCGGGTGGCGCTCGACGGGCTGGATTTGCAATCGGCGCCCGAGGAATCGGCGGCGGCCGCGGATTGTGTGGTAATCGTCACGGACCACACCTGCTTCGACTATGCCGCCTTGGTGGAGCGGGCGCCCCTGATCGTCGACACCCGTAACGCGCTCAAGGGATTTCGTTCCGAGCGCATCGTCTGTCTGTAGAGCGTCCGCGATAAAGTCTTGTCGAATTCGACCACCGGCTCCAAATGGCTATCCGAGTGGGCATTGACAAGCCACTCAATCCCCCTCAAGCTAAAGACAGCGAGGTGGATATGAAGCCCGTTCGGATGCTCGTGCTGGTTGCCGCGATTCCGGTTCTGGGAATTGCCCCGGCGATGGCGCAGCCGGTGACCTCAGCCAAGTCTGGTGTGGTTGCGTACCTCGAAG
>Ga0326728_10024311_pt1 | contig 10992 bp, 9 predicted proteins | sample MB3enrmetagenome_FD_207602 | JGI IMG/M metagenome (GOLD analysis project Ga0326728, IMG submission 207602) | Lab enriched peat soil microbial communities from McLean, Ithaca, NY, United States - MB31MN | ecosystem: Environmental > Terrestrial > Soil > Wetlands > Peat | place: USA: New York...
GGAGAAATGGTATGGATGCCCCCATCCAAAAGGTGTTTTTAGAGCAACTCTTAAAATGCCAGGGAATTTTTTGAATGAAGGAATGTATTATATAAATTCCTATATTATAACATTGGGGCCACTGGATGTTCATGTAAGATCGGAACAAATACTATCGTTCTCAATTTTTGATACTGGCGAGATGAGAGAACCTGGTGCAGGAAGTTACTGGGCGGGAGTGGTACGTATCAAACTACCATGGCAGACAGAATTCATAGAATCTATGGGAAATTTAGGTTAACTAGGTAGAGGGAAAAAATGAGCCTCGAAGATTGCAAACTTATTCAATTGCCAAAAATTACCGATCAGCGGGGGAATTTGACCTTTATTGAGGGTGGAAATCATATCCCGTTCCTCATCAAGAGAATATATTATCTCTATGATGTTCCTGGAGGGGAATCCCGAGGCGGTCACGCTCATAAGAAACTGGAGCAGTTGATTATTGCGGCCAACGGGAGTTTTGATGTTATCCTTGACGATGGAACTGAGAAAAGGACGTTTCATATGAATCGATCCTATTATGGATTATATATAGCACCCATGACTTGGAGAGAACTGGATAATTTTTCATCAGGATCTGTCTGTCTTGTTCTGGCATCAGAAAATTACGATGAGGAAGATTATATAAGGGAGCATCTGATTTTTAAAAACTTAGTTTATTAATATTTTATTGTATCCTTTTGATTAAACCTATTTTTAGAGAAATGAAAATTGAAGATCAACTCATTAAATTTATTGATCAATTCAATAACACGTAATCTTTTCAAAATCTATCAAACTTTATATGTATAAGGATTAATAAGATAATTGAAACAATTATGGCGATAATTCATGTAGGCGGTGCGGGGGGAGCACCGTCAAATAATTTTATCAAATCGTTACGTGCTTCAAAGAGAAATGATTATATTATTGGTACTTCATGTATTGCGTCAGATCTATTCCTTGCGGATGTCGATGAAAAATATTTAATTCCTCCTGCGTCATCCCAGCAATATCCCGAAAAAATTATTGCCCTCTTGAATCGAGTGAAACCGGACTTTTTACATGTTCAAAATGATTACGAGGTAAGAGCAATTTCACGAATTCGAGAAAAAATTGAGAGAACCGGGGTTAAATTATATCTTCCGAAAAAGGAAACAATTGAAAATTGTGTTGACAAACAAAAATCCTATTCTATCTGGAAAAAATCTGGAATTAAAGTTCCTGAAACTATTTTATTGAACAATTTAAGTGATTTAGAAGAATCTTTTAATAAATTAGGCCATAAAATTTGGATTCGTGCTATAGAAGGGGGAGGGGGGCGTGGAGCGCTTCCTGTAGAAAATTTTGAATTTGCAAAAAATTGGATTGACCATTTTCATGGATGGGGAAGTTTCACGGCTTCAGAATTATTATCTGAAAAAACAGCAACATGGCAATCGATTTGGTATAACGGTGAGTTGATCGTTGCACAATCTCGAAGGCGCTTGAGTTGGAATTTCGGTAACAGAACACTTTCCGGGGTTACAGGAATAACTGGTGTTGGGGAAACATTTTCTGATCCCGTTATTGATCGTGTAGCACAAGATTCAATTTACGCTATTGATGACAACCCAAATGGAATATTCTCTGTTGATCTGACCTATGACACCAGTGGTTTTCCAAATCCAACCGAAATCAATATTGGACGATTTTTTACCACTCATTATTTTTTCACAAAAGCTGGCTTAAATTTCCCTGAAATTTATTGCGATATTGCGCTGGAAGAAAAATTCCCGCTACTCCACAAAAAGATAAATCCTTTACCAGACGGATTAATTTGGATCCGGGGCATGGATACCGAACCTGTGATGACAACAAAACAAGAATTAGAAAAACTTGAGAGTTCTGGTTTATGAAAGAATTATCAGGAAATACGGTATTAGTAACTGGGGCAACAGGTTTTATTGGACAAAATTTGATTGAACGCTTGAAAACCATCCCGGATATTCATTTAATTCTATTATCCCGTAAATTAATCGAACAATCTACACAAAATATTGTTTGGGTCAAGTCTTCTTTAGATAAATTAACCCGATCTTTCTGGCAATCCAAAGATATAGATACCATCGATTATATTTTTCATTTGGGAGCATTTACTCCAAAAAATCATAACGAAGCAAATGATGTCGAAAGCGTGTACCGGGACAATTTGATGGGTACGCGAAGATTATTAGAGAGTCTTCCCAGTTCTCCTAAAAAATTCATTTTTTCTAGTACGTTGGACGTTTATCAGTTTTCTCAAGAAGATACAATTCTTGACGAATATTCCCCTATCAGACCATCGGGCCTCTATGGAGCATCAAAATTTTTTTGTGAGCAATTAATCCAAAACATGGCCACTGAAAAAAACTTTAACTACGCAATTTTGCGATACGGACACATATTTGGTCCTGGTGAAGAAGCGTACTCCAAATTAATTCCGCAAATAATAAAAAATAGTCTGGCCGGAAAACCTCCCGTCATCTATGGTGATGGGACTATTGAAAGGGATTTCTTATTTATTGATGATGTCATCGAAGCAACTTTAAGGGCTGCAATAGTGAATAAATCAAATATTGAACCTTTGAACATCGTTAGTGGAAGCTCAATTACGGTAAACGATATTGTCAATAAAATAATAAAAATAACACAAATTAATCAGAAAATTCATTATGTATACCAAAAAAGGGGTGGGTACTCCATTAAATTTAACAATCAAAAAATGATTGAGGAATTAGGTCGATGGAAGTTCGTATCTATTAATGATGGATTAATTAAGGAAATTGAATATTTTATGAAACTGAATAAATAAAAGAATAGGTCTCTCTAGAATTATGTCTTATTAGTTGGGAACAAATCATGAATACGCAAATTGATGGAACTGGAAGTTTTGTTCTTGGCAAGTTTTTGGCAATGCTATTATTGCATACATCCGGCAAAATTGCAAAAAATCGAGGGAATTATGAGGCATAGATTTAATTATATTATTTTAGATTTAGATGGCCCTATACTTGATGGAAAAATGAAGCACTATAACTGTTATAAAGATATTTTATTATCTTATGGATATCCTGTTTTACCGATAGATGAATATTGGAATATGAAACGAAATATGGAAGATCGGTATCAACAATTATCCATGACGGGAGCTGTAGCAATATATCAATTTTTTTTATGTGACTGGCTAAAAAAAATTGAAACTAAAAAATATCTCCACTATGATAAATTACAGGAGAATGTCATTGCAACATTACAACATTGGAAAGAAGACGAAATTCAATTAATCCTTGTTACAATGAGAACGAATCCCGAAAATTTATTTTGGCAGTTAAATGAAATAAAAATTTCACATTGGTTTGATAGGGTTGTTGTTGTCTCTTATGACCAAACAGGACACAATAAAGCAGAGAGTGTTAAACAAATTTTGAAAAGGAATAATTATAAATCTGCCATTTGGATAGGCGATACCGAAATCGATGAACAAGCTGCACGAGAATTAAATATTAAAATTTGTCTTGTAAGTTGTGGTATTAGGTCACGTGAGTTGTTGGAAAAAATGCATCCTGATTATTTAGTCACGAATATTGATTCATTCTCTAAACTTATTGAACCGTCTATTTAACCAATAGAAGCGGATGTAATATCATCCCAATTACCAAAAATACTTGAAATGACTTAAACCATGTCAATACGGACACGCCAGGAAATTTCGGCATTGGTGCATCTCCCCGTCAGTGCGGCAATTCTCGATAATGAGATAGATAGTCTATAGGTACTGATTTTCAGAATACCGGGTAAGCCCGACCTTCAAACAAACATCAATAACCTGTTAAAGTCAATTATATAACACTTATATGATCCCATTGGTTAATTTGCAAAAAGAATACAGCGTAATCAAACCCCAGATTGATCAAGCGATACAGAGAGTTCTTGAAAGCGGCCAGTTTGTTTTAGGAAGAGAACTTGAACAATTTGAACTGGCTTTCGCCCGCTATACCGGTATAGATTATGCAGTCGGTTTTAATTCTGGATCAGATGCCCTTTTTCTTGCCTTGAAATCTTTGGGCATTCGAAAAAATGATGATGTGATTACGGTATCCCATTCTTTTATTTCAACAACTGATGCCATTTCAAGAACTGGGGCTCGTCCAGTTTTTATCGATATCGATCCAGAAACGTATTGCATGGACCCAACTAAAATAGAAGAAAAAATTAATGAAAATACAAAGGCGATTCTTCCGGTTCATCTGTACGGTCATCCTGCAGATATGAAATCAATTATGGATATAGCAGAAGAACATAATCTAAACGTTGTGGAAGATGCCTGTCAAGCGCACGGAGCATTATACAATGGAAAAAAGGTGGGATCAATCGGAGACATTGGTTGTTTCAGTTTTTATCCAACTAAAAATATCGGTTGCTGCGGGGATGGAGGAATTGCGGTTACTAATAATGAAACTCTCGCAGAGAAAATGCAGATGTTAAGGAATTATGGGCAGTCAAAAAAATATTATCACGATTTTATGGGATATAATAGTAGATTAGACGAAATTCAGGCTGCAATTCTACAGGTAAAACTATTATTTCTTGATTCATGGAATGAAAAAAGGAGGGGACTGGCAAAATTTTACACAAAAAATCTCGAAAATTGCGGAATTGTCCTACCCTTTGAAAGATCTTATTCTCATCATGTGTATTACCTTTATGTGATCCAAATAGAGAACCGGGATATTGTTCAGAAACAACTGAATCAGGCCGGCATTCAGACTCTTATTCACTATCCCGTTCCAATACACAAACAAAAGGCATATGTAACGAGTCATTCACAAGATATTTTGCCTATTACAGATAGTGTCTGTTCGAAGATCCTTTCATTGCCATTAAATCCTTTCATGGAAAAAGAAGATATTGAAATGATTTTCAGGGAATTGCGAAGTATTTCTGTAGGATCAATATGAATTCAACAGAAATAATATATACAAACAAATCTTTTTTTGATTTGTTATTGAAAAGACTCTCAAAAGAAAAAAGGATCGATCAAAAGATATGTTTAGGGGAAATTGCTGCAAGATTTGCTACTTTTAATCATTGTGGTATTTTTGTATCTTACACGTTGGAGAAGGAACTTATTTCAGTTGCTAATCAGATAAAAATATCTCTTTCTCCTGGATTTCAAAAAAATTCATTTTTACATATTATGACTACGTGCTACACAGCAGGAGGTCATACAGCTGTTGTTGAGAACTGGATTAAATTTGCGCCTAAAGATCAAAAACATTCACTTGTTCTAATCGACCAAGGGAATACACCGGTTCGAGAAACCCTTTTCGATGCAGTTAAATCTCAAAATGGAGAAATTATTCAACTTAAAAATCTAACCCCCCTTGAAAAAGCTATCAGACTCAGAGAACTAGCATCTTCATATGAATTTGTAATACTGCATGTTCATATGTTTGATCTCATCCCCGTTCTTGCATTCGGCACTGAAGATTTTGAAAGACCCGTTCTGGTATACAATCATGCAGGTCACATGTTTTGGGTTGGTGCTACGATATGTGATTTACTATTAAATTTAAGTTTGAGCGAACAATATTTTTCTATTGCTCAACGTAAAATTACTAAAAACGCAATTCTCCCCATTCCATTGTCCCCTCCGAATCTTTCAACTTTAAGTACCCCCCCCAATATATTGAAAAATAAATTGAAAATTCCATCAAATAGCAGAGTTATTCTTACTGTAGGATCTTCTGTAAAATTAAAACCACTAAATAATCTTAATTTTGTATCAGTCGCATTAGATCTCTTAAAAATTAACAATAATTTGTTTTTTTTAATTATTGGACCTAATAAAGATGAAAAAATATGGGTCGAAGCAAGCGAACGAGGTGACGGACGGATTAAAGTATTAAACGTCGTTCCTAGATCAGAATTGGATAATTATATCGGATTGGCGGATCTGTATATTGATAGTTTTCCTATGAATGGGGGAACGATAGCTCTGGAAGTTGCATTATCAGGAGTTCCGATAATCTCCGTCAAAACAGGATTTTGCCAATTTGATTCAATTTTAGATCATACTATAACATTTGATAAATTAGAGATTGAAGTTATAAAAAGATTAAATCCCCAATCAGAGAACTTAGAAGATTTAAAGGCTAAAATTACTGAATTGCATTGTAAAGACGGATGGTTAAAAAAATATAAATTTATTTTTGAAGAAGCCCCCAAAAAGCACGCACTCTATATTAATTTTGATGATCCGCAATCTATGGGAGATTTTAATTACTTAATTTTACATTTTTGCAATTCCCATACGGAATTATTCGAAGAATACTCCTTGTACTCTACATTAAATCCACCCAATCTCATATATTTTTTTACAATATATCTTAAATCTTACAAGTTTGAAGGTTTACCACGTTTATTAAAATTTACGGCATCATTATATAAACAGAAAATTATACGTTTTCTAAAGGATATTGGTTCGTTCTGTCACACTAAATGACATTACATTTAACTTATCTCGGAAGTATTTCCTCCGGAACGCTGAGAAAAGATATGAAGTATCTATCGTCTGGAATGATTTGAAGGAAGGATCTAATGTTCAAAAAAAATCGATCTCAAACAATGGTTATTAATATGTTGGGTAATCCGTATCCCTTTGAAATCAATGAAAGTGAAGCCATCTGTATTTTTAAGTATAAAATATCAAATAGATAAATTGAATATATGAAAGGGAGAAGTGAAAAATCGAATCTGGAAAAATCATTGAGAAAATAACTCTGATGTCATCTTTAGGCAAGAAGTCTGTCGAAATCGTTACATCATATCCATATGCGCTTGGGCATCTCCCATTATTATGCGATAGTTAATTGAGAATGTTGGCAAAGAATAGGATAAAACGGGTTTTTCAGTGATCAACAGTCATGGCCCAGATGGCATTAAGAAAGCGTGTTAGCTTTAATCAAAAGGGATGTTTAAACAATGACTTATCCCAAGGTATCCATCCTTATTCCGACTTATAATCAGCCTGAATATCTGCGACATGCGTTAGAGTCAATTGTACTTCAAACGTACAAGGATATTGAGGTTATTATTACAGATGATTCCACGGATGATTCTCTCTTCTCTGTAGTTGATGAATTTTCAACAAAGCTAGATATAAAGTATTTTAAGAATTCAGTTCGCAGGGGATCTCCGGAAAACTGGAATGAATCTATTGGCAAATCTAATGGACAGTATATAAAATTTTTACATCACGATGATTGGTTTACCACTGAACATAGTTTGCAGGCATATGTCCAGGCATTAGATGAGAATCCTCATGCAAATTTTGCATTCTCCTGTACGAATGTCTGCGATACGAATCGCACTATCCTCTACACCCATTGCCCGACCAAACGTAATTTAATCCAGTTAAGAAAAAACCCGGTTAATCTTTTTCCCTATAATTTTGTCGGAGCCCCGAGTGCAACCATTTACCGGTGCAAAGTGAACAAATTATTTGATAAAAATCTCAAATGGGTTGTTGACATAGATTTTTATATCAGTATTCTAAAGGAAAATCATAAATTCATATTCATACCTGAAGCCGCGATAAGCTGTACCTATGGAGCCTCCGGACAGGTAACCTTAGAATGCCAAAATAATAAAACGATAGAATTATTTGAATGGATTTACTTATTTAATAAAATTAACAGATCAATAATTCCAAAGTTTTCCAATCTACTCTTTTTCCGGAATCTTTTATTCAAATACCATATAACTTCAATTCAGGAAATCCATAAATGTGGTATGGATTCTTATCCTGTATGGATACCATTTTTAATTGCAATCAATCGCATCTTCATACCCGTTGCAAAATTTGTTAAATGTTTAATACGAAAAAAATAGAAATCATGAGTGGCACTATGAAAGGAATAATACTTGCCGGGGGATATGGAACCCGACTTTATCCCATTACAAAAGCGATATCAAAACATTTACTGCCGGTTTATGATAAACCATTGATCTATTATCCATTATCGGTGCTCATGCTTGCTGGAATCCGAGATATTCTTATAATATCCACAGAACACGATATTCCCCTCTATAAAGATCTTTTAGGGAACGGAAATCAGATTGGGCTATCTTTTTCCTATGCCATTCAGGAAAAACCTGGTGGACTTGCAGAAGCCTTCATTGTAGGAGAGAAGTTTATCGGTGAAGATAAAGTTGCACTGATATTAGGAGACAATATCTTTTATGGTCAGCATTTTTCGGAACTTTTACGCACTGCAAAATCTTTCGATAAAGGCGCCGTAGTATTTGGATATAGTGTAAGTGATCCACGCTCCTATGGTGTAATCGAATTTGATTCAACAGGAAAGGCAGTCTCAATAGAAGAGAAACCGAAGAATCCAAAATCGCATTATGCAGTACCAGGACTTTATTTCTATGACAATGATGTTGTCCACATTGCTAAACAGTTACAGCCATCAGGCCGAGGAGAACTCGAGATTACAGATTTAAATAAGGAATATCTATCAAGGGGACTGCTAAAGGTTCATATATTGGGTCGGGGGATGGCATGGCTCGATGCAGGGACACATGATTCCCTTCTTGAATCCGCAAATTTTATTTCAACAATCCAAAAACGACAGGGAATGTTTGTAGCATGTATTGAAGAAATTGCGTTTGGTTTAAAGTACATAACTCGCGATCAATTAAAAATACTTGCGCAATCACTCAGTAATACCGAATATGGAAAATACCTTGAATATATTGCACGCGAAAATAATGAAAACAATTCGTAACATTCAAAGCGGTTCTTATAGTTGCACTTGAACATCAGAACTGGCTTAATTGTCAAGTATTTAGGTAGAAATTGCTTAAGTTTGAAGTCTTTGCATTTTATCGCTTTTAGGGATCTTACTTTCCAAAGTTGTAAAAGCATATGTGAATTCTTCTTATATCTTAAAAGAGGATTAATCAAGATGAAAGAGAGTGGGGTATCTTGGAATCCAATGAGATTGGACACAATGGGAGATTATGGAAACTATTAACGATATCGAGAGCTAATTTAAGGTTGAAAAATCCAGAATTTGGAGTATAATATTCTGACCGGAAGAGCGCTAAAAAGGATATGATTATCACTCAACTTATTGGAGGCCTTGGCAACCAGATGTTTCAGTATGCAGCAGGGCGCAGCCTCGCTAATCATCATAACACTGCATTAACATTAGACACAACCCGATTTTCAAGAATCAGGAGTATTACTCCACGACCGTATTGTTTATCCAATTTCAGGATTAAGGAAACTTTTGCGTCAGAAAAAGACCTTCATTGTGTGAAAGAGCCCTCATCCCATCTGAAAAATTTTTATGCTGAAATATACTGTGCATTAACCGGAAATCCCGTTATCTCCTTTAAGAAAGAGCCACATTTTCAGTATGATCCTGATTTTTTTTTAATACCAAATAATGTATACCTTGAAGGGTACTGGCAATCTGAAAAATATTTCAAAAGCGTCGAAAATGCGATCAGATCAGAATTTACACTTAAGGAAGATCCGGATCCACTGAATACGCTTATGGCAAAAAAAATTCTGGAATCAAACGCAGTTAGCATCCATATTCGAAGAGGTGATTATGTTACAAGTCCCGCCACGTTTGAGGAGCATGGCGTTTGTTCATTGGAATATTATCATAAGGCAATAGACAATATCATAAATAAAATACCTGATCCTCATTTCTATATTTTTTCTGATGACCCTCAATGGGTTCAGCAAAATCTCCAGATACATTACCCGCATTCGTATATATCCCATAATCTGGGGTCAAAAGACTACTTGGATTTGTGGCTTATGAGTCTGTGCCATCATCATATCATTGCAAATAGTTCATTCAGCTGGTGGGGCGCGTGGTTGAGTACATATCCGGAAAAAATGGTTATTGCACCCAAACAATGGTTTAACCAATCAAAAAATGATACGCGGGATTTAATTCCTGACTCTTGGAATAAAATATAAGCGATTGCTATGCTTTCAGGCCCTCCGCTCGTATCGGTTGTAATGCCGGTCTATCATGCAGATGAATATCTACCAGAAGCGATTGAAAGCATCATGAATCAGAAATTCAGGGATTTCGAATTCATCATTATATGCGATGATCCGTCTGAAAAAACAAAGGAAATTATCGACAAATACCAGAATACTGACAAGCGGATAAATGCTATTTATCAAAAAAGGGAAGGGCTTGTTGCTTCGCTGAACAAAGGATTTTCCATGGCCCGGGGAAAATACATTGCAAGGATGGATGCCGATGATATCAGTTTACCTCAGCGATTCGAAGGGCAGGTAAAATTTCTTGAAAACCATCAGGATATCGGGATTTGTGGCACGGGAATATTGATGAAATATCATTTTATCAATAAAAAATGGTTATATCCCAGCGACGATGCATCAATCAAAGCCAAATTATTATTCAGTTCTCCTTTTGCACATCCCACTATTATGATCCGACGTGATATTCTCTCCAAAGTTGAAATTGTCTATGATCCCGAATATAAACACGCCGAGGATTATGAATTATGGGTAAGGTGTAGTGAGTTTACCCGATTTGCAAATCTTAAAATACCATTGTTAGTTTACCGGTTAAATAAATCGAATATCAGCAGAATTTTTCAAAAAGAACAACGGGAGAACTCATATCGCATTCAATTATCACTCTTAAAAAAATTTGGTCCCCTCTTCACTTTAGATCAACTCAATATTCATTCCTCGATGATATTTCAAAATTTTGAGAAGAGTAAAATTTCGGTTGAGAATATTGAGTCATGGTTAATGACATTAAAAGAAATCAATGAAAAACAACATCTCTATCCCACTATTGCATTTAATAAAATATTGGCTGAACAATGGTACGAAGTATGTTGTTGTACCACTAATCTTGGCCAGTGGAATTGGAAGAAATT
>Ga0326728_10024313_pt1 | contig 10991 bp, 8 predicted proteins | sample MB3enrmetagenome_FD_207602 | JGI IMG/M metagenome (GOLD analysis project Ga0326728, IMG submission 207602) | Lab enriched peat soil microbial communities from McLean, Ithaca, NY, United States - MB31MN | ecosystem: Environmental > Terrestrial > Soil > Wetlands > Peat | place: USA: New York...
TCATCGTCGCCTTGAGTTCGCGATGCAGCTTGGCGAGCTCGACGCGCATCTGAACGCGCAGCGCGGCGTCGAGATTCGACAGCGGCTCGTCGAACAGGAAGACCTTCGGGTTGCGCACGATCGCCCGGCCGATCGCCACGCGTTGGCGTTGGCCGCCGGAAAGCTGGCCGGGCTTGCGCTCGAGCAGCGGCTCGAGCTGCAGAATCCTCGCCGCGGCGAGCACCTTGGCGCTGCGCTCCTGGCGCGCGACGCTCGCCAGCCGCAGCGCAAAGCCCAAGTTGTCGGCGACGGTCATGTGCGGATAGAGGGCGTAGGACTGGAACACCATCGCCAGGCCGCGCGCGTCGGGCGGCACGTCGTTGACGCGGACGCCGTCGATCAAAACCTCGCCGTCGGTGATCTCCTCGAGCCCGGCGATCATGCGCAGCAGGGTGGACTTGCCACAGCCGGACGGGCCGACGAAGACGACGAATTCGCGGTCTTTCACCTCGAGGTCGACGCCCTTGATGATTTCCAGGGCGCCAAAAGACTTCCTGACGGTCCTGAGTTCGACGTGAGCCATGGATAGTCCCTGGAATTCCTACTTGACGGCGCCGAAGGTGAGGCCGCGGACGAGCTGGCGTTGGGTCATGAAGCCGAAGATCACGATCGGCGCGATGGCCAGAAGCGATGCGGCGGAAAGCTTGGCCCAGAACAACCCCTCGGGGCTCGAGAACGAGGCGATGAAGGCGGTGAGCGGCCGCGCCTGGGTCGCGGTGAGGTTGATGCTCCAGAACGCTTCGTTCCAGCACAAGATGATCGACAGCAACGCGGTCGAAGCGATGCCCGGCAAGGCGAGCGGCACGAGCAGCATGGAGACCTGTTGCAACGGCCTCGCGCCGTCCATGCGCGCCGCCTCCAGGATCTCCTTCGGCACGTCGCGGAAGAAGGAATAGATCATCCAGACCACGATCGGCAGATTCATCAGAATATAGATGAGGATCAGACCGTAGGTCGTGTCGAGCAGGTGGGCGGCCTTGAAAAACAGATACATCGGGATCAGGACGCCGACTGCCGGCATCATCTTGGTCGACAGCATCCAAAGCAGAAGGTCTTTGGTCCGTTTCGACGGATGAAACGCCATCGCGTAGGCCGCGGGGAGGGCGAGAAGAATCGCTACCGCGGTGGCGCTGACCGAGATGAAGATGCTGTTGGCGGCGAAGACGGGATAATCCGCCCGGCTGTGGACCTCGGCGAAATTCTCCAGCGTCGGTGAGAAGAACAGCAGCGGCGGCGTCGCGATGGCGTCGATCTCGGTCTTGAAGGCGGCGAGCGTCATCCAGAAGATCGGGAAGGCGACGAGCAGCGCCACCGCCCAGCCGAGGACGGTCATGCCGATCTTGCGTTTGGTCTTGCGGCGCATGGCCATGTGCGGGCGCCCTAATCGAGATTGCGTGCGACCGTGCGCACGAGGAAAAGCGCGACGACGTTGGCGAGGATGACCGCGACGATGCCGCCGGCCGAACCGCCGCCGACGTCGAAGTCGAGCAGCGCGGTCTTGTAAACGAGGTAGGTCAGGTTGGTCGAGGCGTCGCCCGGGCCGCCGTTGGTGGTGACCAGAATTTCCGCGAAGACCGAGAGCAGGAAGATGGTCTCGATCATGATGACGATGGCGATCGGGCGGGCGAGGTGCGGCAGGGTGATAAAGAAGAACATCGAGACGGACTTGGCGCCGTCCATGCGCGCCGCCTCCACCTGCTCGCGATCAAGGGACTGGATCGCGGTGAGGAGAATGAGGGTCGCGAACGGCACCCATTGCCAGGCGACGATGATGCCGACCGAGGTGAGCGGCCAGCTGCCGAACCAGTCGATGACGCCAAGATGCAGCGAGCGCGTGATGTAGGCGATGAGCCCGTTGACCGGGTGCATCAACAGGTTTTTCCAGATCAGGGCGCTGACCGTCGGCATGACGAAGAACGGCGCAATGACCAGAAGCCGCGCCACCGACCGGCCGTAGAACTCCTGATCCAACAGAACCGCGAACAGGCAGCCGAGCCCGATCGAAGCGGCGAGAACGCCAACGACCAGCGCCAGCGTGTTCCACAGCGCGTCGAGCAGCGAGGGATCGGTCAGCAGGTAGGAATAATTGTCGAAACCGGCGAAGCGGGTGATCGGGTCAAGCAGGTTATAGTGGAGCAGCGAGAACCACAGCGAGACGGCCAGCGGCACGAACGCCCAAACGATCAGCGGTAAGACCGCCGGCGCGATCAGCGGCCCGGTTCTGACCTCGCGGCCACGGCCACGCTTGCGGCCGCCGGATTGCATGACGTTGGCCATAGTCGTCAGGAACCCTCTTTCCTGAAGCGGGCGGGCTTCCGACGATTGGGCGCATGACCGCGCCGACCCGAAGACGCGCCCGGTCGCCCGCAATTGCCGAGCGGCACAGTAGAACTGAACCCGCCTGACCACAACGGGTCGCGAAACCGACGCGGCGAGCCGGGATTCGCTTTGGCGATGACGTCGACCCGCGAGAGTCCGCGAAGGAAAGTCGGGGGGAAGAGAGAGGGCGAGGCGGCCGAGGCCGCCTCGCCCGATCGATCACTTCGGATAGCCGGCGGCCTTCATCGCCCGCTCGACTTCGGCCTGCGCCTTGGTCAGCGCTTGGTCGCCGGTCTGCGAGCCGGCCAGAGCCGCCGCGATTTCCTGCCCGACCTGGGTGCCGATCGCCTGGAATTCGGGGATCGCGACAAACTGCACGCCGGTATAGGGCACGGGGTTCACGGTCGGATGCGCCGGATCGGTGACCTGAATCGCCTTCAGCACCGTCGCCGCAAATGGCGCCGCCTTGATGTAGTCGGGATTGGCGTAAGTCGAGAGACGCGTGCCGGGAGGCGCGGAGACCCAACCTTCGCTGTCGCCGACCAGTTTGACGTATTCCTTCGAGGTCGCCCACGCGAGGAACTTCTTCGCCGCGTCGGCCTTCTGCGAGGAGGCCGGAATGCCGAGCGCCCACGCCCACGACCAGCCGGAGGCGTTGGGGTTCTTGTCGGTGATAGGCGACGCGGTGAAGGCGGTCTTGTCGGCCACCTGCGAGTCCTTCGGGTTGTAGATGTAGCCCGCCGCCGAAGTCGCGTCGATCCAGATTGCGCACTTGCCGGTCGCGAAGAGCGCGCGGTTCTCATTGTGGCCGTTCGCCGTCGCGCCGGGAGGTCCGGACTTCGCCATCACGTCGAGATACCAGTTGGTCGCGGCCTTCCACGCGTCCGAGGTCAGCGTCGGGTTCCACTTCATGTCGAACCACTGTCCGCCGTAGGCGTTCACCAGCGTGTCGAAGAACGCCATGTTCTCGCCCCAGCCTGGCTTGCCGCGCAAGCAGATGCCGTACTGCTCCTTCGACTTGTCGGTGAACTTCGCGGCGTATTCGGCGATCTGCGCGTAGGTCGGCTTGTCCGGCATCGTGATGCCGGCCGCGTCGAACAGATCCTTGCGATAGAAGGTGAACGAGCTTTCGGCGTAGAACGGCACCGCGTACATCTTGCCGTCGGCGCTGAGGCCCGCTTTCACCTGCGGAATAAGATCGGCGTAGTCATAGGCGTCGCCGAGATCGTCGACCGAGTCGAGCCAGCCGAGCTTGCCCCAGATCGGCGCCTCGTAGGACCCGATGGTGATGATGTCGAACTGTCCGCCCTTCGTCGCGATATCGGTGGTGACGCGTTGGCGGAGAACGTTTTCTTCCAAGACGACCCAATTCAGCTTGATGCCCGTCGCCGCCTCGAACTTCGGCGACAGCTTCTGCATGATGATCATGTCGGAGTTGTTGACGGTCGCGATGTTCAACGTCGTTTGGGCCGAAGCCGGACCGACGGTCAGCGCGCCGAAAGCGGCGAACGCTACGCTGGCTCCCGCCAGCAACATTGCCTTTGTCATCTGTCTTCCTCCATAGGGCGGCGCTTCCCGACTGATTTTTGTTGCGCCCGCGCCAGCTGCAGGCTGGTCGCGAGACCACCATCGTCCGCTCGCTTGCGATCGTCAATCGCGATTTTACGAGCGACAAGAATATTGTTGACACGAATTATGTTTTTGTCACCCGCGGCCGAGCCGCCCGCGTCCGCCCTCGGCGCGTCGCGCGGAAACGGACGGCGCCGGCGCGCGCGCGCGCCGCTCCGATCGCGACGTCGCCGATCGGACCCGCGGCCGGCGCCGGCGGAGGCGGTCAGGCGGACTTGCGGAAGACCAGTTCGCCGTTGAGCAGGATGCGCCCGCCTATCGGCGGTTCGCCGAGCTTGGGGTCGACCTGGCCGATCTTTGAAAACACCAGGCTCAAGGCGAGCCTGCCCATGCGGTCGCAGTCCTGCGACACCGTGGTCAGCGACGGCGAGGTGTAGGCGGAAAGCGGCTGATTGTCGTGGCCCGCGACGCGATAGTCGCATTCCGGACCGATGCCGATTTTCGCTCCCGCCTCATTGAGAGCGGCGAGCACCCCGAACGCGACGCGGTCGTTGGCGCAGAGAATGGTCCTGGTGGAGAACCCGCCCTCGCGGATGATCTTCCCGGCGGCCTCGTACGCGACGCGCTCGAAATCCCAGGACTCGCAGTCGCCGGTCGCGGCGAAAGTCGGCTCGAGGCCGAACCTCTCCATGGTCGCGACATAGGCCTTGCGCCGCTCCACCACGTTGTAATTGACGGCCGGCAGGTCGAAGTAGGTCGGCCGCTCCCCCGAGCGGCACAAGTATTCGGTGATCAACGGAATGCTCTGATGATTGTCCGTGCCGACGAACGGCTCTTTGTCGTCGAGCGGCGAATCGACGAAAACGATTGGAATTCGATCGCCTAGCGCCTTGAGCCTGGCGCGATGCGATTTGATCCCGAGCGGCGCGATGATGGCGCCGCCGACGTTCAGCGCGGTGATCGTCTCGATCGCCCGTTCCTCGAATTCGGGCTGGCCGTGAGAACTCAGGACGAGGGAGAGGTATCCGGCTTCGTTGGCGCCGGCTTCGATGCGGCGGCTCAGCGCCATGTAGAACGGGTCGGTCGGATCGGGAATGATGATGCCGATGATCTTGCTGTGTTTGCGATTCAGATTCACCGCAAAAATGTTGGGGCGAAAACGCGTGGCTTTGAGAGCCGCCTCGATCTTGGTTCGCGTCGTCGCGCGGACCGAGTTGGGATCGTGAAAGAATTTCGACACCGTCGGGCGCGAGAGACCCACCGCCCGCGCGAAGTCCTCCATCGTCTTGACGTTTTTCTTGGCCAAGCGACCCGCCATTTCGATCCCATCGCCGCAGAGCGTCACAAGGTTGTCATCGCCCCGCGACGGCGTCAAACGAAATTGACAAGCGCCAACAATAAATTTGACACGAAATATGTTTCCGGCAATTTTGGCGAAGCGTTGGGGGCGCGAGGGGCGAGCTATTGTCGCCGCTCGACGCGCTCGATCGGACCGAAATCGACAAGAATCGAACGCGCGATGATCGGCTGGCGGCGCGGGCGATTGTCTGCGGCGCGCCCTTCTAGAGCGCGCAGCATTGGCTTGGAATCGCTTGCCGCCCACGCGCCTCGTCCTGAGGCGCCGCGAAGCGGCCTCGAAGGACGCTCCAGAGCGCGCGGCCGCCGGAGCCTTCTGGAGCATCCTTCGAGGCCCTCGCTGGCGCGAGGGCGCCTCGGGATGAGGTCCGCGTAAGCCTAAACGCAACGCGCCCTTCTACGTTGTCTCGTCGACGACGCGGTTGCGTTGAACGCCGAGATCAATCGCCCGATCGGCGGTCGCGATGCGCGATTCGACAATGTCTCCAGGCTGCAAGTACTGGCTGCGGCGCGCCTGGATGCTCTCGAACAGCTTCCATTTCATCGCCTCGGGAAGGAGCGCCGCGAAGCGTTGGCGCATGGGCGAGGGGACGCTCAGCGCGCAGCCGGCGGGGGTGCCCGTCGACAGCAGGTCGCCGACGTCGAGGTCGTGCACGCCGGAAAGTTCGGTCAGCGTCTCGGCCGGCCAATACACCAGATTCTCGATGCAATCGCTCTGGCGCACCGCGCCGTTCACGGTCAGGGTCAATCGCAGCTCGCCAATCTTGGCGAAGTCGGCCGGCCTCAGCAGGCAGAGATAGGGGCCGACCGGGCCGAAGCTGCGAAAGCTCTTGCCCTTGTAGAATTGCATCTGCGGGATCTGAACGTCGCGGGCGGAATAGTCGTTGACGATCACGGCCCCGGCGACGAATTCGTGCAGGTTGGCGTCCGTCACGCGCTGGCCCGACGTCATGTCGCGCTTGAGCACGAGGCCGAGCTCGATTTCGTAGTCGAGGAACCGCACCCGTCGCGGCCGGACGACATTGCAATTGGCCGGCGCGATGCAGCTCGGCGCCTTGGTGAAGATCATGTTGAAGGTCTTGGCGTTGGGGTCGAGGCCGGACTCGATCATGTGCTGGCGGTAGTTCGCGCCCTGACACAGGAACTGCTGGTTCTGCGTGACCGGCGACATGAGCTCGACCTCGGCCTCGGCCAGCGTCGGGCCGCTCAGCTCGGCCAGCGCATCGAGCCCATTCGCCTCGAGGAACGCGCGGGTCGTTTCGAAAGCCCCGGGGATCGGCGTGATCGACCCGTCGCGCACGACGCCCCACTGGGCGCGGCCGGCGTGTCTGAATCGGAGGACGTTGAGAGCCATCGGCAAACCTCGGGGTTCGAAAGGGGACGAAAGCGAAGGCGGCGAAGAGGAGGTCGCTAGCCGAACAGCTTCAACAGGGTGCGCAGCTTGCCGACGGTGACGTCCGGGCTATTCCGGAGGCCGCGAACGAGCGCGAACAGCGTCGACAAGGCGACCTTCGGCCTCGTGAAGCTCGGCGGCATTGGTTGTCCCCATTGCGCCATGCCGGCGCGGCTTGCCGGGTGGACGCCGGTCGGCTGGTCGGCCGTGAACAGATCGCCGTCGCAATAATGCTCGTGCTTGTCCCCCCAGGGGTCCTGCCAGTAGTCGAAGATCTGGCTGCCGAGAAAATGCCGACCGATCCCCCAGGCGGGTTTCCATCCCCTATCGCGCAACAGGCGATGGCCCATCCCGATCGCATCCGGATCGACGACCTCGAACGACGCGTGATTGAGCGCGGGCGCAAAAGTCTGCGCCAGTGCGAGCGTGTGGTGGTCGGCGGGCTTGTCGCCGCGGTCGAGCCGCATGAACGCCACGGCCGGAGAACCATCGGGCAGCACCTGGACGTCGCTCGGAATGAAGCCGAAGTGTTGCGTGTGCCACGCGCTGGTCGCCTGATAGTCGGCGAGCTCCAGCGCGACATGGCCGAGACGGATCACGTCCGGGGGGGCGACCGGCGGCCTTTGCGTTCCGTTGACGCGCGCCCTGAGATCGATCGAGTTCATCGCCAGCGGCGGCCGGTGCGGCAATTCAGGGGCCGCCGATCGTCCGAACACGGCGTCGACGCGGAACCCCGAGGGGTCCGTCAGGCGGACGCAATGCCCGCCGCCCGGCAACGCGATCGGCTCGATCGCGGAGGCGCCGGGAAGCCGCGCCAGCGCTTCGAGGTCGGCGAGCGAGTCGACTTCCAGGCCGAAGCCGACGAAGCGCGGCGTGGCGGATTTGCGGACGACGTAGCAGTAAGGAGAAGGCGCCGCGCCGCGCATCAGCAGCAATTCGCCGTCCTTGAAGGCGCGGCGCAACCCGAAGTCGATCAGATATTCCTCGGCCTTGGTCAGGTCGGGGCGCTCGAACGTCACATAGGCGAGCGCCGAAGCCTTGGCGGTCGGGTTCGGATGGCGGGCTGGCTGCGGGGTGGTCAGGCGCATGTTCGAGACTCCCTCAGACGGAAAAGGCGGGAACGGCGCCGTAGGGCGCCTCGGCGCGAACCGGCGCGCCCAGCAAGGCCAGACTCTCGCGCACCAGCCGTTCAGCTTCGGCGGCGGGACCATCATGAAGAACAGTGCGATCGGGACGCACGACCGCGGCCCAGCCGAAGGGCGCCGCGCCGGGCATGAAAACGCCGCCGATATCCTCGCACCAGCCCTCGCGGCGAAGATGCAGGGCCTGGCCGCGGTGGACGACCTGGACGACCTTGCCGCCGCAAGCGAGAAAGGCGGCGAGCGTCGCGGCGGCGAGCGCCGCGCCGGGGTCATGTCCAAACCCGACCAGAGCGAGCGTCGGCCCGAGCGCATCGTCGCTGAGAACGACGCGGCCGTCGGGAAGCCGCACCCAGCCCTGAGGAAAGGGGCCTCCCCGCACCAGCTTGGCGCGCGAGCGCCCGGCGACGAACAATCCCTTCGGGAATACGTTTTTCGGCTTGATGCCGAGATCGTCGAAATAGCGGCGCAGCGGCGGCGCAAGCCGCAGCAATCGCAGCAGGCTGTGCGTCAGCAAAGCGATTGGCGCGCTGCGCGGCATGATCAGCTTGCCCATCAGCCTCGCGAGATCGATCATCGCCTTGGCGTGCGGCCGGCGCTCCTCGTCGTAGCTCGCGAGGATGCGCGGAGAGGCGCGGCCGCTCAGCGTCCAGGCGATCTTCCACGACAGATTGGCCGCGTCGCGCAACCCGGCCACGAGCCCCTGACCGACGAAGGGCGGCGTGACATGGGCCGCGTCTCCGGCGAGAAAGATCCGCCCCTTGCTGAACGCTTTCGCCACGCGGGCGTGAAAGCGGTAGACGGCCTTGCGCTCGATCGCCATGTCGGCGGCCCGGCCCCAGGGCGCCAGCAGCTTGGCGACAGCTTCGTCGCTCTCCATCTGGGCGCGGGATTCGCCCGGCCGCAGCATGAACTCCCAACGCTCCTGGCCGTCCGGCGCCGGCATGTGCGGGACAGGCCGGCGATGGTCGCAGACGAACTCGACATGGTCGATGGGGCGCGCCGCGCCCCGCGCGTCGACGACCAGCCAGTCCTGCGGATAAGTCCTCCCCTCGAATTGGCGACCGATGAGCTGGCGGACGAGCGAGCCGGCGCCGTCGGCGCCGATGAGATAGCGGGCCGAAACCGTGGCGGCGGCGCCGCCGCCGACGTCGAGCGTGGCGGCGACGCCCTCGGCGCCCTCGACGACTCCGGTCAACGTGACGCCGAGCGCGACGCGGATCGCGGGAAAACGCGACAGGCGCGCTCGCAGCGCCGCCTCGAGTTTCGGCTGATAGAAGGTGACGAGCTTCGGGTGTCCATCGATTTCGCCGAGCGTGTTGACCCGTCCGAACTCGCCCAGATACGGCGACGACATCCGCACATAGGGGATTGCGACCCGATCAAAGTCGCCTTCTTCCAGCCCGGCGAGCTGCAGCGCTCTCAACCCCTCGTTGTCCAGCGCGATGGCGCGCGGCGCCATGAAGATCTCGGCGGCTTTGTCGACGACCAGCGCGCTCGCGCCGTAGCGTCCCAGCAGGTTGGCGATCGCCGCGCCGACGGGGCCGAAGCCCACCACCAGCGCGTCGACTTCGGCGGGAAGCTCGATCGGCGTCGCCGCGTCGGCGACTAAGGTTTGCGATGCGCCCGAATTCGCCTCTGAGACCACGGTCGGCTTTCTCCCTTGCCGCGGCTCTTGGTTGGCCGCTATTCGGACGCGTTCGCGCCGCGCCGCCCAATTGGACGATGTTGACTATTTTTGTACATATATGTTCAATGCTGTCAATCGGAGCTGGAAAAGATGTCGCTCGCCCCTGCTCAGGCCCGCATCTACGAGGCCGCGGTGCGCGTGTTCGCGCAGCACGGGACCACGCACGCCAACGTCAGCGAGCTCGCGCACGCTGCCGGTCTCGCCCGCGGCACGATTTACAACAACATCGCCGATCCCGATTCGCTGTTCGAGGAGGTGGCGGCCGTGCTTGCCGACGAGATGCACGCGCGCGTCGACGCGAGCTTCCAGGCGATCGACGACCCGGCGCGCCGCCTGGCGTCCGGGATGCGTTTCTTCGTTCGTCGCGCCCATGACGAACCGCATTGGGGCCGCTTCATCGTCCGCTTCGCCTTCTCGACGGCGTCGCTCCGGGCGATGCTGGTGGGCGAGCCGTTGCGCGATCTTCAAGCCGGTCTCGAAAAGGGCCGCTACCGCTTCGGCGCCGAGCAAACGCCGTCGGTGGTCGCGTTCGTCGGCTCGACGACGCTGGCGGCAATGTGGCTCGTTCTCGAGGGCCGGAAGTCGTGGCGCGAGGCGGGTTCGGACGCCGCCGAGCTGATGCTTCGCTCGATCGGCGTCACAGCGGAGGAGGCCCGTGCGCTCGCTACGATGGAGCTGCCGCCGCTTCCCGAGTGGACCGCCTGACGACGACTTTCGCGAGCTAAATCAAAAGGGGGGAACGCCGTGTCGGAACCTGCATCGACAGACAAGGGCGAGGCTTGAGCGATGTCAGTCGCGACACTCGACGATGTCTTGGCGATCGAGCGCGTTCCCTTCCCGGAACGCAAAGTTCCTTCGACCACCTACCAACTGATGAGGGCGGGAACGGCGATCGCGCCGGACGCGCCGGCCCTGTCGTTCTTCGCCCACATCAGTCGCTTCGCCCGGGCGACGGCATGGACTCATCGAGAGTTGTTCGAGCGGATCAACCAGGCGGCCAATCTCTTCCGGCGCCTGGGGGTAGAGCGAACGGACGCGGTGGCGTTCGTCCTGCCCAATCTGCCGGAAACCCACTTGGCGATCTGGGGCGGGGAAGCCGCCGGCGTCGCCTTTGCGATCAGCCCCCTGCTCGAAGCGCCGCAGATCGCCGCGTTGCTGAGGGCGGCGAAACCGAAACTGTTGGTGACGCTCGCACCGACGCCGGGGACGGACCTCTGGCGGAAGGCGACGGCGGCGGCGGCCGGCCTCCCGAGCTTGCGCGCGGTGCTGACCGTCGACATGGCGCCCTACGTCTCGGCCTCGCGGCGGCTGGCGTTGCGGCTCCTTGCGCCGCGCCGTGGAGCTGGTCTCGAGGTCCCGGTCCTCGACTTCCGCCGCGAGCTGCGCAAGGAGCGGGCAGACGCCCTGAACTTCGAACCGCCGACGCCGGACGCCGTCTCGTCCTATTTCTGCACCGGCGGCACCACCGGTTCGCCGAAAATCGCCA
>Ga0326728_10024314_pt1 | contig 10991 bp, 9 predicted proteins | sample MB3enrmetagenome_FD_207602 | JGI IMG/M metagenome (GOLD analysis project Ga0326728, IMG submission 207602) | Lab enriched peat soil microbial communities from McLean, Ithaca, NY, United States - MB31MN | ecosystem: Environmental > Terrestrial > Soil > Wetlands > Peat | place: USA: New York...
CAGGGCGACTAAAATAGCGAGATCTACACTAGCGTTGATCATAGTGTTCGAAAGCCAAACAACCGCATTCCCGCTTCAGACACACAAGCGGCAGCCAAACCAAGCACGCAAAGAAGATCGGGAGACGATCGGGAGGCCTTCATAACATGTGGCCCTATATACGTTGGATATATATTAATACACAACACCCCTCTCAGCTCGTCATAATCCGAACTGGCGGCCGCACCGATGGCCGAATTCTCGGTCCATGATCCACGAAGCATGAGCGATCGACTTGTCCACATCATACCCCAGCCGTTGAAATGGCTTCCCCGTCGGTCAAGCCCCAGATCGGGAACGATAAACGCCCAAGGCTCCGGGAGCATCCTCGGATCCCTGCTCGGCGGCAGGGCACAGAATTCCAGTCGCAAAGCCGACATTTCGGGAGTAATCGGCATGGATGAGTGCATTGGCGATTTGTCATTATTCCAGAGCCATCCAAGTTCAGACAGCACATCTTCGAGCTGCCGATACTGCTCAACCGTTAACGGCTCTTTACTAATAGAAACGAGATCGCTCACCGCCTGCCCGAGTTGTTTCTAGCCCGATAATGTATTTTGTCGGGTTAGGAATCAAGCTTCCAAGTAACTCAAATTAGCAGCGTGGCCGTCTTCCAACAACGCAACCTGCGCTGCGATGGAAATTGTCGGGGGCATCGCCCAGGAGTTGCTTCTTGTATATGCAAAGGCAATCTTCGATTTCCGATGGTGCCAGACGCGCGAACGGTTTAGGCAAGATCTTGGGTTCAAAAGAATCGCCGCCAATGCCAAGTGCCCGCGCGCCAACTCTCACACCGGCATGCAAGTACACGCGCCCCGGCGCTTTACCGAAGTAAGCGCCGATTCGATGAGAGATGTCATACACCGTGAGCGCGCCGATTCCCTTCATGCCGCCTATTTCTTGTTCTACTAGACGATGGAGCGCATCGAAATTAGCAGCCTTGGATAGCTTTCGCCGGATCGCTTGAAGTTTTGTCTCGACCTGTTCAAGGAGCCATTTTGGAATACGCCGCTGATGGTCGTGGCGCTTTCCGCTCTTCAATTCACAGAGCGCGGCACGGCGAATGGCTGCTGAAGGACTAGACTCGTTCGCAAAGTCTATTACCTCTGTACCTGTATGAGGGCGCTGAGTGCGGATGTAGTCGTTGACTATTTCATCGAACGTCATATTCGGTCCTTAAGGTTTCGCAGTCGCACGAAGCTCCTCATAACGATTGATGGAATTAGCGAGCAGATCTCCACCGGCCGGAAGGCGATTCAGAAAGTCTTCAGTGCCTCCCACGAGCGCGTCAAAGAAGTTGAGAAGCCCGAGTGCGAGGGTACCTCCTTCGAGCCTGATAGTGCTGTTGTCGGCATATATCGATGCCTCGAAGAGGTTCCAGCTATGAACCAAGCTAAGGCGGAACACTTCGTAAATCTGATCTGCATAAGGCCGGTATTCGTGAGGGAAATGGGCGGCGATGAACTTCCCGTTCTTTTTCCCCCTGTAGCCATAGGCGGAAATAGCATCCAGTGCGCACATCATCGCTATCGCAACGACATGGCCACGAAAAGCAAGCGTGCCATTGCTTTTTGTGATGTCCTCGACGACGTTACGGACCTCTCCCAGGATTGACTCTTCAAAGATTCGCTTCAGCACTTCTACGAACTCGTCTGGAGAAGAGGCGGACGCGGCAGGCCAAGTGCTCGGCTGCCATGCCGCGAATAGTAGCGGACTCGTGCCGCTCACATAGGCTCCGGTTATCGGCGGAGAGGCGGTGCTTGCCTTTGGGCTGAAATCGAGTTTGTACTTCATGTGCGTCCCCCCGCTATCGTGTGAATGAGCAGTCCCACCGCAGTCGGGCGATGGATTTGAACTTGCTCACACCCAACGCGCCTCGTTCATTTCTCGATTTTGATCCGGGTTCGGCGAGAACTCTAAGAACGTCCATCCGATCTGCTTCATAGATGGATGTGGCATTGAAATTCTCGTCGAGCAGCACCAAGAGCACCGCATCGAAATCCTTCGTCACATCGATAGAGCCGAGCCTTTGACCGGGTTTGCAGTTCTTGAGCAGACAGCGGCCCTTGATCTGTAATCGCCTCACCTCGCCATTGACGGTTTCAATCGCGTCATAACCTGCTTGTCTTGCTGGGGTAAGTTCCACTCCCAGGATTCTGGACGCCTCGTATTCGGCGACTTCTCCGGTGATCCCCAACGGCTTGCCCGTCAGGGCACGGTACTTCTGCGCCAGCACTTTTGCATCGCCTAAGAGCGCCATGATTGGTCCGCTTTCGATACTTGCCTCCCCAGAGTTTACTTCTGCGACTGCGCACGGATAGCGACCAGCCGATTGTAATTTGTGGTCAACCTTCCCCGCAGTGATTGACACTCTCGTTTTCCGGTCGGACTCTGATCCAAACCAGCTCGAACACTGATGGCCGATCATATGACTGTGGTTACGCGGCTTGGCGACTCCAGGCCAATGCGCTCGTCCACCAGGCTTTCAGCCGCAACAATTACGGGTTCTACCGGATTAGTCCTCTGAAACGTTAGGTTCCTATCGGGACTGCACCGGCAGACGAGGCAGGGTTGAGCTCGGTTTTTTCGTCCGGGGCAGTTTCGATAGGATCGTTTGAACTGAGCCGCTGGCGTTTGCGTCGGATGCGGTGATCTACCTATGCAATTTCAATGGCACCGGCTTGCCGATCGTGGCTATTGTGAGCACGGAACTGAACCAGCGGTGTGGGGAGAGCCGCTTAAGTGAGCTTAGCTGAATGTTGCAAGGTATGAGCGAGTGCCGTATATAGGGTGCTTGGGCAGTTTGTGGGTATACAACAGCCTTGCATGTGCGAGCATGGCATCGGGCGACAGAGGTTGAAACGTCATAGGCGATAGCTGTTTTATGAGCTGTCAACGCAGCACCTCTGTGGGGTAGGGAGGCTCAGGGCTGGCCTGAAGTAAAGTTGAGCACTCGTGATCCGTTCGATGACGAGCATCACGCCGGAGCAAGCGGGACAGCGTAGCTGAGTGCTCTGGTCAGGATGATCGATGGAAACCGTTGTTCCGAGCAGCTCGCGGCAACGTCCGAGCGCATCGCTCCGTCTGCGGTTAGCGAAGAGGCCGAAGTGGCGGATGCGGACGAGTCCTTTGGGCAAAACGTGAAGAAGAAATCTGCGCAGGAACTCATCTGCTGAAATGGTCATGACCTTCTTCTTGTCGCCGTGGGCATAGTCCTTCCAGCGGAACGAGACGCGATCGTTCTCGAAGGCCACAAGACGATGGTTGGAGATGGCGACGCGGTGGGTATAGCGGGCCAGATAGTTGAGAACGTGCTCCGCGCCGCCGAAGGGTGGCTTGGCGTAGACGATCCAGTCCTGCCGGAATAGTTGCCGGAGGAAACTGGAAAAACGGACGGGAGTGGCCAGATGCTGTTGTGAGCCGTGAAACTGAAGCTTGTCCTGCGCGAAGAGTTGCTTGAGTCCAGCGACGAACTTGCCGCGGAAGACTCGACTCATTACCTGGACAGGCAGGAAGAAGCGGCGCGACGAGTCTATCCATCTGGAACCATCGAGAGCCAAGCCCCCGGCGGGAACGATGTAGTGTACGTGGGGATGATGCTGAAGGTTCTGCCCCCAGGTGTGGAGCACGCCAAGACCGCCGATGTCAGCTCCGAGGTGCTTTGAATCGCGAGCCAGTTCGAGCATCGTTGCGGCACTGGTGCGAAAGAGCAGATCATAAAGCAGTCGTTTGTTCCCGAGTGCAAGTGCAGAGAGTTCATGCGGCAGCGTGAAGACGATGTGGAAGTACGGAACGGGCAATAGCTCAGCCGAGCGCGCTGCCAGCCATTTTGCGCGCGCGTTCCCCTGGCACTTTGGGCAGTGTCGTGATCTGCATGAGTTGTAGGAGATGGCCTGATGGCCGCAGCGAACGCACTTATCAAGATGACCGCCCAGTGCTGCGGTGCGGCACCGGACGGTAGCATCGAGCACCTTGCGATGCACCCATGCAAGATGTAACTTGTGCTTCTCCCAGAATCTGTTGCCCGCTGCGCGGACGATGTCGGCCACCTCGAGGGTGGGCCGGCTCATCGCTTGATTTTCCTCCTGGAGCGCTTTACTTCATCGGGACTGGAAACCTCAATGGCTTCGAGTGGACTGGCAACCGCCTGTAGATGGCGGCGGGACAGATGCAGGTAGAGAGCGGTATCGCTGATCTTGGCATGGCCGAGCAATACCTGGATGGTGCGCAGGTCGGCGCCCGCTTCCAGCATGTGGGTTGCAAAGCTGTGGCGAAGCAGATGCGGCGCAACGCGCTTGCTGATACCGGCGCGCTTACCAGCCTCGTTTACGGCCTTCCACACGACCTTCGGAGTGATGGGCACATCTGCCCGCCAGTTGTTCACCGTGCCTGGGAACAGATAGGTCTTGGGCTTCATCCAGCGCCAGTACTCACGCAGAGTATTCAACAGCTTCGGGCTCAATAAAACATCGCGGTCGCGGCCGCCCTTGCCCTTGCAGACATGAATGACCATGCGTTCGCTGTCGATATCGGAGACCTTAAGATGGCACAGTTCCGAGCAGCGTATGCCAGTTGCGTACAGCATCATCACCATGGTGCGGTGCATCAAGTTCTCTGCTGAATCGATCAGCCGCTCAACCTCTTCTGGACTGAGTACAACGGGCAACTGCCTGGGGCGCTTGGGAAATGGAATGTGCTCGGGGAGATACGGGCGTCGCAACGTCTTGACGTAGAGAAAACGCAAAGCTGCGGTGCAGCATGCAATCGTCCCTGCTTGAAGCTTGCGTTCTCGAAACAGATAGGCTTGATACTGTCGGATATGATCAGGTCCCAACCTGTCGGGCGAGCGGTGAAAATACCTGGCAAAGTCATCTACCGCGTGCAGGTAGGTGTAGACCGTATTCTGTGAGTAGTTGCGACGCTGGAGTTCATCCAGCATCATCTGCCGAAGATGGGTCACAAAAGCCTCCTTGTGACCCAAGCCTTACACGGCCTAAAAAACTGGGAGCCCACCGATGCAGCAGCGTCCGCCGCGCCAGCGGCTTAGTTGTGCGCCGGGCATGTTCAACAGCTTGGAGGTGCAAGTCCTCTACCCGACCTGATGGAGGTAAGGGTTAGCAAGAACGCAAGGGCTATCGCCGCGAGGCGGGGTCTGAAGGAAGCGTGGAGCAAATGCGCGAGTCGATGGACAAAAATCGGATACAAGGCGTTAGCGTCGGGCAAGCGGGCAACTTACCGCGAAGCCCATATCCATCAAGGGCGCGAAGCGTAGATCCGGCGGCAGTGCGCAGAAGGCGGTTGAACTTACCCCGGGAGATCTGCTCTGTGTCGTTTCGGCGACTGAGACTGCCGCAAGGCAGTCTGACCGCAGGGCAGAAGTCAGCAGAGGGCATAGTAGGCCATGTCGTCGGCAAGGCTATTGAGGCACTCCAAAACCGAAAGGTGGAGTCAACAGATAGGCCGAGCCGGAAACGGTGGTTGAAGGCCCGAACGAGAAGAGAGGCAAGTAGGACATGAATCTCAGGAGCGACATGCAGCAGAATATTCAGATTGAACTGAACTTTTCTGTCACGCCAGCGGGTGAAGCCCGCGAAGCGGGCAGAGAAGAGACTGAATCGCTTTTGACGATGCATGCACCCGAACGCCCAGCTGGAACAACTCGACTGATGGAGGAGATATGTGATCGAGAGAACATGGAAGAAGCATTGCGACGGGTGAAAGCCAATAAGGGCAGTGCGGGCATCGACGGGATGACTGTCGGTGGCATCGCCGACTACCTGAAGCAACACTGGCCAGCCGTCCGGGAACGACTGCTGAATGGAACCTATGAACCGAATCCGGTGAGGCGAGTAGAAATCCCCAAACCGGATGGAGGGGTGCGCAAGCTCGGCATCCCAACGGTGCTGGATCGATTGATCCAGCAGGCGGTGATGCAGGTTCTACAGAGGCAGTGGGACGGGACGTTTTCCGAACACAGCTACGGGTTCCGACCGGGACGGTCGGCTCATCAAGCGGTGGCCCAGGCGCAGCAATATATCGTCGAAGGCCACGGCTGGTGCGTTGATCTCGATTTGGAGAAATTCTTCGATCGAGTCAATCACGATAAATTGATGGGTCGGATCGCCAAACGAGTCGGCGACAAGCGGCTGTTGAAACTCATTCGGGCGTTTTTGAACGCCGGAGTGATGGAAAATGGGTTGGTCAGTCCGAGCGTAGAGGGCACTCCTCAAGGAGGACCACTTTCGCCCCTGCTCAGCAATCTCGTGCTCGACGAACTCGACCGGGAGTTGGAGCGCCGGGGACATCGCTTTGTTCGATACGCGGACGATTGCAATATTTATGTTCGCAGCGAGCGGGCGGGTCAACGGGTGATGGAGAGCGTTACGCGATTCATCATGCAAGAACTCAAACTCAAGGTGAATGAGGCGAAGAGCGCGGTGGCGCGACCGCAGGAACGGAAGTTTCTCGGGTTCAGCTTTACTGTCGGTCCGGAGGTCAAGCGCATCATCGCGCCAAAGGCTCTGGATCGATTCAAGCAACGAATCCGGGAGATCACACGACGGGCAAAAGGCGTCAGCATGAAGACAACGATAGAGGAGCTAGCTCCGTACATGCGGGGTTGGCGCAGCTATTTTGGATTCTGCGAAACGCCTTACGTGTTGTTGTCACTCACTCGCTGGGTTCGGTTGAGACTCAGGGCTGCAAGGTGGCGACAGTGGAAAACACCCCGCCGCCGCCGGGAGGCTCTACTCGAACTGGGGGTCCGTTTGCGACTGGCAAGAAACACAGCCGGAAGCGGACTCGGCCCCTGGCATCTTGCCAAGGCCAAGGCCCTTTCCGTGGGGCTTTCTAATGCCTATTTCAAATCGCTCGGCCTTCCTTCGTTGACCGAGGAGTAACGCGTAACTTCTCGAACCGCCGTGTACGGACCCGTACGCACGGTGGTGTGGCAGGGGTCAGCGGGCAACCGCTGCCCCTATGCCGATCAAACGCCGATGTCGCCAGGAAGGATTTCAGTGGTCGCAAAGGCCAAGGCGCTGGAGGAACTCATCTCTCTCGTCGGGTGGAGTTTCGAGCGTGCTTTGCCGTAGGGCGTGCTGGTGGGCCTTCATCAGGACAATGTGCGCGATGGCCAGGAACAACAGGGCTTTTAGTAGATGGCCGACGCTGGCTTCAATCCATCTCTCCTGGTGGACGACTATGAAGACGAAGAATGGGAAGAGTACACAATAGCGCACCACCATAAGCGGGAAATCCGTAATGGAGCTGGTACGCAGGTGGGTGAAGGGTGGCCGAATTCAGCCATGCGGCGAAGCGATGCTATGTATCAGGGCACGACTTCAACCGTGTCGTAGATGCCGCACATTGGAAACGGGTTTAGGCCCCTGAGGGAATGCATGCATCGGAATTTGGACACACATGGTCCAACCTATTCGATACCAGCCCGAGTGGTACAATTCGCGCTGGACCAGTGCGGAGAGTCGAAACACCAATGAACAATATCCCTGTTGCTCTGCTGCGAAATCGTTATCGGCAATTCCAATTCCTGCTCACAATGGCCTTCCTCGCCGCCTCCATGGCGGCAGCCACACCCATCCCGCAGGCTCGCCTCTCGCATGCCCAGGCAACGGCCCGCGCCCGCCAGCTTGTCGCCCGCATGACCCTCGACGAAAAGATCGTCGAGCTTCATGGCATCGGCGACGCGACGCATTACCGCTTCGTGCCCGGCCTGCCCCGGCTCGGCATTCCTGATCTCCATATGACTAACGGCCCCGCCGGGGTGGGACCCGGAGGCGCGGGACCGCAGAAGCCCGCTACCGCCATGCCCGCGCCGGTTGCGCTGGCCGCCACCTGGGATCCGGAACTGGCCCGGGTCTACGGCAAGCTGGAAGCCGAGGAGACCCGTTCGCTGGGCAGTGCGCTCTTCGAATCGCCCGACATTAACATCGCGCGCGTGCCCCAGGGAGGCCGCGTCTTCGAGAGCTTCGGCGAGGACCCTTGGCTCGACGCCCGTATCGTCGTGGCCGACATTGAAGGCATCCAGAGCACCGGCATGATCGCGAATGTGAAGCATTTCCTCGCCAACAACCAGGAATCGCAGCGCATGAGCATCGATGAGCAAATCGGCGAGCGGACCCTGCGCGAGATTTACATGCCGGCCTTCGAAGCGTCCATCAAAGAGGCGCATTCTGCCTCGCTGATGTGCGCCTATCCCAAGGTGAATGGCGCATTCAATTGCGAGAACGCTCCGCTGCTCAAAGATGTGTTGAAAAAGGAGTGGGGATTCGACGGGTTTGTGATCTCGGACTGGGGCGCTACGCACAGCACTGTGCCCAGCGCATTGAACGGCCTCGATCTCGAAATGCCCACCGGTCGCTACTTCGCCGACGATCTGAAGAAGGCAGTCGAATCCGGCGCGGTGCCGGTTGCCGTGATCGACGAAATGCTGGTTCGCCGTTTCGCCAAGATGATGGAGTTCGGCTTGTTCGGCCCTCAACCCAAACCTGTTTCGATTCCCGCCTTTGAGCACGGAGCCATTGCGCGCAGCATCGCCGGGCAGTCGATGGTCTTGCTGAAGAATGAAGCCAATCTGTTGCCGCTCGATGGTGCAGCGGTGACGACGATCGCGCTGGTAGGCCCCTACGCCGTGCGTCCGGAGACTGGAGGAGGCGGCAGCTCGCACGTGATCCCGATTTACACCATCACGCCCTACGACGGTCTGCAAGCTGCCGTGAATTCGCGAACCCGCATCGCCGTCCTCGACGGCAACGACATCGATGCCGCCGTTGCGGCAGCCAGCCGCGCCCAGGTCGCCATCGTGATGGTCGGCGATCAGGACACCGAGGGGCGCGACCAGAGCCTCGAACTGCCTGCAGCCCAGAACCAACTCATTGCCGCCGTTGCCAAGGCAAATCCAAAAACCATTGTCGTCCTCAAGAGTGGCTCGGCCATTCTGATGCCGTGGCTCAACGACGTTCCGGCGGTGCTGGAAGCCTGGTACCCCGGCGAAGAAGACGGAAATGCCGTCGCTGATGTTCTGGTCGGCAAGGTGAATCCCTCCGGCAAGCTGCCGCTGACATTTCCGCGCAGCGTCAGCGACACGCTGGCCGCCAATCCGGATCAGTATCCCGGAGTCGGCGGCACCGTGCACTACAGCGAGGGCCTGGATGTGGGCTACCGCGCCTATGCCGCTCACTCCACAAAGCCGCTCTTCCCGTTCGGATACGGGCTCTCTTACACGCAGTTCAGTTTCGACGGCCTCAAGGTCAGCCTGCAACCGGGCAGCGCCAACACCATCGTAAGCTTCCGCGTAACCAACACCGGAAAACACGCCGGGGCCGAAGTAGCGCAGTTGTACCTCGACTTCCCGCCCATCGCCGAGGGCAATGAGCCGCCGCTCCAGCTCAAAGGTTTTCGCAAGATCGTGCTGAATCCCGGAGAGTCGAAGCCGGTTGAACTAAAGCTTGATGCCCACTCGTTCTCCTACTGGTCGGAAAAGGCGCACGCCTGGCAAATCGCTACGGGAACCTTTCAGATCATGGTAGGAGACTCATCGGCAAACACGCCGCTGAAGACGACGCTCACGATTCACTAGGTCTCTGACCGCCTAAAATATGGGCGTCTGTAGACAAACTTCTTACGTGCCTTTCGCCGGGTGAATTGTCAGTTGATTTTTATGCGGCTGCGATTGACTCGCCGGTTCCAGGCTCTGGTTTCTTTGTCCAGATCGGACAAGTCTGTTCAGTTCTGCCGAGACAAGTGGTCCACAACCTGTAGGTTCTTGACCAACAGAATTGAACTCAAAGTGCTGTTGAAAGCAGGCCCGTTGCCCTTGCGAACGGAGGAGGCCTTTCGGACCAGCCGCCTCGTTTGACTATCGAGCCAGCCGCCGCCCTCCTCCTGGGTAAATTCGTCCTGATAACGCCCCCGTATCCAATTATTCTGCCCCGCCTCGATCCTTAGATCACAGTACGCTGGCCGACTTATTGGGAGTGATCCGCCTTTATGAATGCGCGCACCTCATACGCCGATTAATCGACCAGCGTGGCCGAGACGATGGCCACCCGAACACCCATTTCCTGCCTGTGCAGATTTATCCAGTAAGTAAATACTCCGCAGATTCCAGTGTTCAATCGGAATGGCCATCCGGTGAATACAAACAGATACGAGACCACCCCCACATGAACCTCGGTCACACCCCAAAGATCGTCGTGCAGCCGTTTACCAACTGGTCCACGTCGTTGGCTATGCCGGCCAGTGTGGCCAGCCGCGTGGAAATCTCGGTGAGCTGATCCTTCAGCCCGCTCAGCGTCTGCAGCGGACCCTTCACCTCGGCTGCCGCCGCCTGCATCGCGCCGTCCCGCGACAGCATGTCTTCCTGGTTGAGCTGGGTCAGCACGGCCCCGACAACCTCCAGCGCCGTCGACACGGCCTGGCTGTCGGCCAGATTTGTAGGGTTGGCGTTCGCCAGCTTGTCCTCCAGCGCCTGAGCGGCAGCACGAGTCTGCGGAATATCGGTGGGAATCGAAAATTCGGTGGACATGACTTCGCCTCCTTATTTGCTCATCGTCGCCTTGTAGACGGAACCGATCTGCTGGCCCTCCGCCACCAGCTCCGCCAGCAGCGCCCGGAACGCCGGTGCCTGCTTGCTGTTCTTCGTCGTCGCCAGTGCTTCATTTGTCGCGGCCAGCGCTTTCAGTGCCGCCTGCGTCTGGGCGAGCGTGGCGTCGTCCTGCTGTTCGGTCGTAACGAGCTGTGGCAGATTCTCGATCTCGGTCCGCTTCTCGTCCGGGGTCATCTTCGCCTCGTTGGCGTATATATATGTCCGCTGCTCGGCGATCAGGCTGTCGTAATCGTTCTTGAGCTGGTTGCGCAGCCCGCTGCCTTCCGGCGTGCCGATGTCGTCTTCGAGCAACTGGCAGATGTCGTCTACCGGCTTCTGCATCTGGGTC
>Ga0326728_10024315_pt1 | contig 10990 bp, 9 predicted proteins | sample MB3enrmetagenome_FD_207602 | JGI IMG/M metagenome (GOLD analysis project Ga0326728, IMG submission 207602) | Lab enriched peat soil microbial communities from McLean, Ithaca, NY, United States - MB31MN | ecosystem: Environmental > Terrestrial > Soil > Wetlands > Peat | place: USA: New York...
TCGCGCTGATTGCCATTGTGCTTACGGGAATCCACATTGTGGCGCAGAATCTGATTGCGCCGCAGTTGGTCGGGCGTCAAGTGCGGCTGAACGCCGTGGCCATCACCATCTCCTTGCTCTTCTGGGGTTGGGTGTGGGGCGGAATGGGGCTTATCCTTGGAATCCCCATCACCGCGGCTTTACGCGTCATTTGCGACCATACGGAGTCGGCGAAACCCGTGGCGCGCTGGCTTAGCGCTTAACCTTCGATTAATGCGGATGGAAACCATGAAATGCGAAATCAGGCCACTTCGACTCCTCGCCGGCCTTGCCCTTGTTGCGCTCGTCAATTTGGTTGCGGGGACTCCACCCGCTCACGCCTGGGGATGCAAGGGCCATCAGACCGTGGCCCTGATTGCAGAAAAACATCTCACTCCGGTGGCGCGCCAATTGGTTGAGAAACTCCTTGCGGAGAATCCGATTGATCCGGAAGTAAAACGCTATTGCGGTTTCTCTTATCACGATTTGCTGGCTGACGCTTCCACCTGGGCGGACGACGTGCGCGGTGAACGCAAGAATGGTCCGTGGCATTACATCGACATTCCGCGCGGCGCTCCTCGCCATCCGCTCGAGGAATATTGCGGCGCGCAAGGCTGCGTCACAAGAGCCATTGCCGAGCAGGTGGCCATTCTGAAGGACACTCATGCCGAACCACGCAAACGCGCCGAAGCTCTCCGGTATGTGATCCACTTTGTTGGTGATCTGCACATGCCTTTGCATGCCACCACTAACAACGACCAGGGCGGGAACTGTGTTCCGCTTCAGTATCTCCGGCGCCGGCCTCATCAATCGCATGAAAATTTCTCGCCCAATCTGCATGGAATATGGGACACCGCCATCCTCGAGCGCGATATGGAAGGCGCCGATCCCCCGGAATTCGCGGAACACCTCGAGCAGCTTTTTAGCGCTGAACTGGTGCAGTGGCAGAAGGCGGGAATCCATGTCGAAGATTGGACTTGGGAGAGTCACGACGCAGCGGAATCCGTCGCTTACAGCGAATTGACACCCAAAGTCCCGGTGGAAGCGCCTGCCACCGTGCAATCATGCGCCGATGACAATCACATTGGCGAGCGGCTGCTCCAGATGCATCTGACGGCGGGCCAGGCTTACCAGGATGCCGCTGCGGCCGTTGTTGAGAAGCGCGTGGCGCAGGCCGGTGTGCGGCTGGCGATGATCCTCAATGATGCCGCAGGGCCGGCGCCTGCCGGGAATTAGGGCTTCCCCTGAGACTTGGAGCCTGCGGCGGCTGTTCCTAGTGATTTGAGGTAGCTCACCAACTGCCAGCGCTCAGGCTCCGGGAGTTTCGACCACACCGGCATTCTCTTGCGCACCACCCCGTTCGACAAAATCCAAAAAATTGCGCCGGGCGGAGAACTTTGCACCTCCTCGGCTCGCAGACTCGGTGCCTTTTTGCCGCCCATCCCTTCCTTCCCGTGGCATTCCTCGCAGTGTTCCTCAAAGAGAATTCCTCCCGCCGCAACCGCGTCCGCATCGTTGGCGAGCGGATTGGCCTTGCTGCGATATTTCTCGGGAGCCTTTTTCAACTCCGCGTAAACAGAATTGCTCTCGGGTCCTTTTGGTGACTCCTGCGGCCCTGCTGCTGCCACAATTCCACTGAAGAGCACCACGCAAGCGATTACAAATTGGCAGAGCTTCATTCCCGGCGCCCCTTGAACAGTTCGCTGACCATACTGCCGAATCCGGAAAATTCCCTGGAGACTCCCCAACGCAACAGGAATTGATGACTCTTGTCATTGAGACCGAACGTGGGCTCGAGCCGGAATGTCCAGCCGGTCGGAAGGTTCCACGCCAGCCCCGTGCCCAGATAGTGCGAAGTGTTGTTCAGTCCGAAACTGTAACGGTCGCCCAGCCCTCCGTAGAGTTCCACTCCCGCCACAAAATGTTGCCGGCAGAAGTTGCAGCGGTGCGCCGCACCCTTCATCGCCAGCGGCCGGCTGGCTCCCAGCGCATAGCCGAATTCCCACGGTTCATTGCTCAGGTTTTTTGTGGCGATGGTGTTTTCCGTGAAGTTCCAGCCCTTGTAGTTGCTCGAGAGGATGAGTTTGAGCTCCATTTCGCGGGTACGTTCCTGGCGCGCCAGGGCGTTTGGCTCGGCGTAGTCCGACTCCACGTCATGCCCCTCCACCTCTTTCAGGATCTTGTCGGCCCCGTTCGTGTTCTCGAATTCCAGATACAGGACCGGGTTGATTAGGTGCTCGTTCTTCAGAGGGCGAAAGCGGTTCTCCCAGCGATACCCAGTGAAGACGGTACTGTCGCCAAAGGTCGTCTGACCATCCAGGTATAACTCGGTGGTCCACCAGGCGGTTGCGCCGTATTCCAATTCTGCCCAGTAGGCATGAAAATCCGATCCGCCACGCTGCGTTCCAAAAGTGGAGAAGTACTCGACTTCAAGGCTCCCCGGTTCCTCCAGATTGTGGTCATATGCAACGATATAAGGGTTCTCTTGGGAGTAGGTGGGAAGTGAAAGGAGGAGTAAGGCCATGGAAAAGAAAAGAACGAAACAGAGTCGCAGGAGAAACAAAAAGAAAGGGTTAGGATGTGCAGGTGACATGAAATAAGACTAACACGGTCCTATATCTACTGCAAAAAACTTGCAACTGGATGGGCCGTGCTTCTCCCTTCACACGCCTTCTTTATCTTTTCCTTCCTTTCCGCCTCTTCGGTGCTATTCTCGCTCCTACTTTCTTGTTGTTTGCATGCTTCTGCGCCGCCTTGGGCTTCGCCCTCTTGCCCCAGGATTTTCTGCTGCTGACCGCAACCCCACCCACTCGCGTTTGCGTGTATATTCCTAGTTACGAGTCCATCGGGATGAACTATGTCCACCTCGCTGCCCTCTGAATCGCTACTCGAGCATCTGCTCGCCGCGTCTGATGAAGCCCTCGTGGGCTTCCAGACAGATGGCACCATTGTCTTGTGGAACCGCGCCGCGCAGGGCCTTTACGGCTACACAGAGCCGGAGGTCCTGGGAAAGTCCATCACGCAACTTTTGCCCCTTTACGAATTGCCAGCCCTCGAGGAATTGCTGCAAAGTCCCTTGCGCATCGATTCCAGCGAGGGGGAGGCCACGGAACGCCTCCACAAGGATGGCATGCGCTTACCGGTTCATCTCCAGAGGTCTCTGATCCGATCAGCAAGCGGCGAAATCCTGGGCGTCCTCGAAAGAACGCGGATGCTTTCCTCTGCCACTGCGGGCTCTCCCTCGCAAAGTCATTTCCGGCTGATGGTTCAGCAGATGCCCGTGGTTTTCTGGACCACCGACCAGCGCTTGCGCATTACTTCGCATTGGGGCCCCACGCTGGGCCTCCACCGGCGGATGCGGCCGAAGACCATTGGACAGACCATCCATGAATTCCTGCGCTGCCCGCAGGAGGAGGAAGCTCCGGTAAAGCAACACATCGCGGCGCTACGTGGCATCTCTTCCCGGTTCGAGTACAAACGCCGCAATCATGTCTTCGACATCAGCCTGGAGCCACTTCGCAATTCCGATGGCGCCATTCTTGGCTGCATTGGCGTGGCTCTGGACATCACCGAGCGCAAGAAGACGGAAGAGGAAATCCGCCACCAGGCTACCCACGACGGCCTGACAGGACTCGCCAACTACCGCGAGTTCTACTGCAGCCTGGAAAAAGAGGTGCGCCGGGCCGAGCGCAGCCTTCACTCCTTTGGGCTGCTCCTTCTCGACCTGGACGATCTGAAGAGCATCAATGACCGTCTGGGCCACCTGGCTGGCGACCGGGCCTTGCGGCGTCTCGCCCGTGTCATGACGGAGAATTGCCGCGTCACCGATGTGGCCGCGCGCTATGGCGGGGATGAGTTCGCCATCCTGCTGATCGATGCGGATGCGGAGAGAGTCCATCAGATTGCGCAGCGCATCACCAATCATCTGAACCAGCAACCCGGCGAACCTCGCTTGTCCGCGAGCATCGGCTCGGCTATCTATCCGGCGGATGGCCAATCACCCCAGGAGCTTCTGGAAACCGCGGATCGTCTTTTGTATCGCAACAAGAAAGCACCGCGCTGGCAAACCGCTCACGCCGACTGAGACCCCGCCGAGTTTCAACCGGAAAACCAGCATCGCCGCGTGCAATCCAGTGCGCACCGCGTTCCAGGAGTGTGCTTATTCAAAGCGCCCGCACGAAAGCCCTTGCGCATCGTGCTAAATTCTTAACCACAGTGGATGCAAAGCATCTGGGGGGATCGGCATGGACAATAGTGAGCTGATCATGACGTTGCTCGAGGAAGGCTACAAGCGATCCGCATGGCACGGACCCAATCTGCGGCAAGCACTGAAAGGCGTTAGCGCGAAACAAGCGGCCTGGCGGCCTGGTCCTGGGCATCACAACATCTGGGAACTCACGCTGCACGCCGCGTATTGGAAATTTGCGGTGCGCCGCAAACTAGAAAGCGGAAAACGCGGTTCCTTTGTCCTGAAGGGAAGCAATTTCTTCACGCGCCCCGACCAAGGGAAGGCCACGGAAGCAGCCTGGCGCGCCGACCTTGCGCTGCTGGAAAAAGAACATCGTGTGCTGAAGCAAAGCGTGCGCCGTTATTTGAAGACCAAGCCCTCGAACAAAATTCTCCGCTCGCTGTACGGCGTAGCCTTCCACGACATCTATCACGCTGGCCAAATCCGGCTGATTCGCCGCTTGATGGAGCGCTGAAACACCTTTTTGGAAGAGCCAAGCGGTGGGACACACACAGCGTACGACTGGTGAGACACCATCAGCTCAGGTCACGGATTGGATTGCGGTGGAATCGGCGCGGGGCGCGAATTGAACAGGCCGAAAGCCACGAAGATATCCAGCACGCCGATGCCACTGACGATTCCGCGCATCGAGGGATGCAGCAGGATGGGCATCAGCCAGGGAAAGCGGTGCAAGAAAAAGTTCTGTTCCCAGAACGTGGACCATGGCAGGTACAGCAGCAGCGCACCCATCTCAAACAACAACACGACGGTTATGGCGCGCGCAATACGGTTCATCGAGGGATGCAGGGCCCTTGTCTAAGTTTGGACCTGTGGTCAGCGAGCGGGTTTCTGAAGCGCACTGATGCGTTCGGCAACGTCGCGATAGTCAATGTTCACTGCGTAGACCTGGGAAAAGCTCTTGAGTGCCGAATCCAGATCGCCGGCCGACTCCTGGGCCACTCCCAAATCATACCTTAAGGCGAGCTTACTTTCCGTGTCGATCCCGGGGGTCAGCAGGGCGCGTTCGTACCAGATGGCCGCGATGCTCGGCTGGCCCTTTTCCATGAAGGCGAGGCCCAGCAAAGTGCAGCACTGCATGGCATAACGGAAGGCTTTGCCGCGGTCGTTGGCTTTTGCAACTTTCTGGAATTCACCGATGGCTTCTTCCAGCAATCCCATTTCACGGAAGGCAATGCCCAGATTGTAGTGGGTTTCCAGATCCTCATCTTCGGCGCCCATTTCGCCGAGTTCCGCGCGGAATTCTTCGAACACTTCTTTCAGCGGCGCCGATTCTGGATTTACCCCAGCCTTCTCTGTGACCAATTCTTCCTTGCTCGCAACCGGGGCGGCGGGTTCGGCGGCGGCCGGCTTCGTCAGATCGCCCAGGCCCAGTTGATCGATTTCTTTCGCCAAATCCGACAGAAAATCTTCGGAAGAAAAAACGTTTCCATTGGATGGCGCGCCGGCAGGAACTTTTTCCTTCGGTCCGGGCTTTTCCGGAGGCGCGCTCGCCGGCCCCTGTTCCTTTTTCGGGAGCACTGGCACGTGACCCAACATCTCGTGGGCCGGCACAACGGGCTCCGGCTCGATCACCAACTCGAAATCCTGATCCAGTTCAAATTCAGGTTCTGGCGTCAACGGCCCGGGCAAGGCAGCCTGCGGGAGTTCCAGGGCAGGCTCCGGCCCCTCGGCGGCCACTTTGCCATGTTCCGGCAGCGGCAAAGCGGTCAACTCCTCGCCAGGCAGCAATTCCTGGTGTTGAGCAGCGATTTTCTCGGCCGGCGGTTTGCCCGGCGCCACGGGTGGACGCACCGGCGGAGCAGGCGTCTCTGCGGAAATCTCCGCTACTGGGGTGGTCCAGCCTTCCGGATCGTCGGCATCAACGGGCAGCGCAATTCCCGGCTTTCCGATATCCTCGGTCGCCGGCACAAGAGTCTCGTGCGGCAGCAACTGATCCGGAATTTGCACTGGGGTTGCATCTTCCAGCACCAAATCCTGCAGTTCCACCTCTTCAACATGGGAAGGCGCCCCGGCTTTTGGTCCGGGAGCTGCAACATCTGCCTTGGCTGCGGGCTCTTTCGTCTCTTCCAGCAGCGTAGCCCATTCGGATGAGAGATCGACTTCTTCGTGTGCCGCGCCGGCTAGTTCGGGCTCCGGTTCGACGATCTCAATTTCGGGCTCTTCTTCCTTCGCTTTCTTAGCGGTGCGTGGTGCCACCGGGCTGGCTTCCACGGGCGTGGCGGCCACTCCCATGACCGGCTTCACGTTTGCTTCGATGGCAGACTCTTCCACACCACCCGTCGAAACTTCGGCGGCCGCCTCTTCAACAGGCACAGTCTCCACGGGCTGGGGCATGGCTGCGGCCACGGCAGCGGCGATTTCCTCATCCGTCAAACCCGCTGCACGCTGGAACCTGCGGCGTAGTTCGCCAAAGCGTTCGCTGCTGCGCATATCGCCGCGCTCGGCATGAATGTGCTCGAGTTGCGCGGCAAGTTCCGCGGTGCGCCGGTCATCGCCGGCCCCCAGCACGAAATCCAGCAACTTTTCGAGCGTCGGCGTATGCGTCGGCGCACGGCGCAGAATCGCTTCCAGCAGGCCGATGGCCTTCTGTGTCAGACCGTAACTGGCAAACAGATCGACGTCCGTAAGGGATTGCGCGATGAACTTCTGTGTCTCTTCGTCGAGTTCCGGTTCCCCGGGCGCGGACGCTGTTGTCTGCGCCGCCACTTCCGGCGTATCTGATTCCAGGCCGGGGCGCAGCTTGGGTGCGGGTGCTTCGGGCAATTCGGCCTGCAGTGTCTCGTGCACCTCCACCGGCGCGGCTGCGGGCTCGCCCGCAGGCTCTCCCGGCAACTCGCCCAGCTTGCGGAGCACGTCGTTCAGTTTGCGCTTCGGCGAATCACTTTCCGGTTCGCGATCCACCAATTGCTGGTAAATCTCTTTGGCCCGCTGCAGCTTTCCCGCAGCGACCAGCGCATCGCCAAACTGCGCCAAGGCATCGGGCAGACGGAACGAATCGCTGGTTCGGCCGTAAGTGTCCACCAGCCATTCCAGCGGCTCCAGCCGGCCGGGCAAACGGGTTGCCAGTTCGGTCAGCAGGTGCACCACGCCTTCGTGCTCCCCAGCATCAATCATCGGGATACGGATGCGGGAAAGCACGGACATGGCGCGTTCACCCTGTCCGGATTCCAGAAGCGCTTCCGTCACCTTTTGGGTTGCCGTGAAGTTTTTCTGGTCAGAAGAGAAAATCTTCAACGCCAGGGCCGTGGCTTCATCCCACTTGGCGTTCTTCAGGTACAAATCCAACAGCAGTTCAGCCGGCTCGCCGCCCTTTTCCAGGTCTGGCACGCGCTCCAGGATTTCCGCAGCCTGGGTGATACTCCCCGTGGTGGTGAGGACTCTGGCCTTGATTATCAGGGCATCCAGGTTTTTCGGGCTGAGGTGCAGCGCCTTGTCCGCCAGCTTTTCGCATTCCTGCTGTTCGCCGCGGGCCAGGGCTCGCTGCGCTGCGGAAATATACGTTTCCAGCGCCTCACCCGACTGCCCCATGGCCTGATACAGATCGGCCAAGCGGACCTGGATCCGCAGATTGTCGGGCTCCGCAAGCAAGAGCTTTTTCAGCAGCGCCACCGCTTCCGGCTGCTTGTTGTTTTTCAGGTGGAGTTCGGCAAGTTGCAGGAAGAGCGGGCGCGCCTCGCTCATAACCCCTTGTTGCACGTACAAGTCCGCAAGTTTTTCCAGCGGACGAATCTCTTCCGGAGCAAGTTTCGCAATGCGCTTGTAAACGGCAATGGCCTTGGTCAGGAAACCATCGCTGACGAAGAGTTGCGCCAGCCGCTCGAAGTAATCAATGGCCTGGAACGTCTCGCCCTGGCGGATGTACAACTCTCCGACGGTCATCAGGGTGACTTGGTCCCGCGGCTCGTACTTCAGTATCTGCTGATACTCGGCAATGGCTTGCGTCACCTTGCCCTGATTCAGCAGTTTCTGTGCGGCTTCAACGAACTTGCTCTTGTTGTAGGCCATGCCCTTAACGGACAGCTCCCCTACGAAAGCCGTCCATGACTTTCTCCCTGATGGCGTTGCAAATGCTCGTAGTTCTACAACGCTACATTTTCACGCTACAGTCCCTCGCGGGGGGCGTCAATCAAAGCGCGGCAGGTTGTTAGCAGGCAGTTATCCCCGTGGCGGATACGCCACCTCCGGGGAAGAAACGGCGAAAAGGAAATCAGTTTCCGCCGGGCCAGATTCCCAGCGGCAGCGCTTCCTGGACGGCTCCCGCGGCCCAGCACCCGGCATCCCTGACCGGTGCGAACGAATGCCGGTGCAGTGGCGTCGGCCCGTGCTGCCGAAGGGCTTCCAGGTGGTCCGCGGTGGCGTAGCCCTTATGCCGCGCAAGCCCATATTGCGGGTAGACGGCGTCCCACTCTTCCATGCGGGCATCGCGATACGTCTTCGCCAGGATGGAAGCTGCGGCGATGGAGACGCTGCGCGCGTCGCCCTTGATCAGCGATTTCTGCTCCAGCAATAAATCCAGTTCCATAGCGTCAATCAGGAGGTAGTCGGGCTGTATTACCAGTTGTAGTACCGCGGCGGTCATGGCTTGCCGGCTGGCCTGGTAGATGTTCCAGGCATCAATGCGCTGGGCGTCCACTTCGGCCACAGCCCAGGCGACGGCATGTTCGCGGATGCGCTCGGCTAGCTCCACGCGGCGCTCGGCGGTGAGCTTTTTGGAGTCGTCCAGACCAACAATTCTGCGTTTTGGGTTGAGAATCACCGCAGCGGCGACGACGGGTCCAAACAGCGCGCCACGCCCGGCTTCATCGAGCCCCGCAATGCGGGTCCAGCCGAGCTTCCGCGCCGCTCGCTCGAAACGGGAAGAGCAGAGTCGCGTCATGGTGAGAAGGATTTGCGCCCAGATCTTACCACGGCGCAGAAGTAAGGACGCGTGGTTTCCAGTTTGTAGTAGTTCTTCGCTCACTCCGAAAGTAACGCCCTCGAATGGCATTCAAATCGCAACTGAAATGAAAGGTTGCAGGAGGTAGAATGACTTACAGCGGCGAAATGAGACTGGAAATCCCCCGGAAATACTTACTTCTTAGTTGCTTGGCCAGAAGGCAAGGCCCCGATTCTGGGAGACCTTGCTGGTTGTTGGCTTTGTCCTAGCTGGGCCACAGCTGTTGTCCGCTGGACACGCTTGCCCCAATGGTTCCCTAGGTCAAGAACAATCGAGTCTTAATCATAAGTTGGAATTTCATCCGACGCAGCAGTCGGTTAAGCAATCGGGATTGGAGATCGATAAGCTCCGAAGCGAATACAAGAGTGTCAACTCGCAGATGCAGAAGCACATCGTGGATGACTGGTGGATCGATGATGACCCGGAGTCTCCCAAACTATTGGCTCGGCAATGGACCCTGATCGGTGAATGGGTTGCAGCTTGGCTTGAAGCGCATTCAGCCGCCGGGCCCGAGAGCGTGAAGTCGGCGCTTTACGACCTTTTCGGTGAGGAAGGTGAGCAGGAATGCCTGGAGCTGAGCGAGGACACTTTTCTGGTCAATCCAGCCGTTTCTATCGGAAACGTTTTCATCATCTCAAAGTCCGACGGCCACTATCACCTCGCGTGGAGCACTTCCCAAGTCCAGCGCGCTAACGGTGACCAAGAGAAAATCCTGGCCGCGTGGCGACCTGAACATGCCGTGCATGGCGGACGCGGCCCCTACTGGGCCGCGTCTGGGAGTGCCGGATCAGTTTCTGGTCATATCGGAAGGCTCCCGAGCGACGCAAGCGGACATCCGCGCTTCTATATTGACGCAATGTATGCGCAGAGTGCTGGCGGCACCGTTGGAGCACAAATTAGCGTCTGGTCATGGGATGGAGTGACAGCGCGACCACTAGTTGCCAGGGACTACACTTTGATGATTGATCAGGCAGTTGGGACCAGGGTAGAAGGCGATCTGCTCAAGGTCCAGCAGAAGAAGTTCTTCCGAACATTTTATTCGTGCGGAAGTTGTGAAGAACGCCAGACCGACTGGATCGTCCGCATCACCCCCGAGGGCATCCAGGACCTGGGCGAAAGGAGCGTGGCGACAGAACTCGACGCGGTTGATGAGCTTTTTTACCGAGTGATCCATCACAGGTCTGCCACAGACATTGCGGCTCCCAGCGTTGTGAAGAATGCTGAACAGATTGTAGGACACGCGCGAGCTGAAGCGTCCGCGAAGGACTGGAAAGAATTCCCCACACTCGGGATGATGATGGGATCGAGGATTCAGGACAACTCAGGCAACAGAATTCTCTGCCTCTCACTTGACAATGGCGGCACCATCCTTTTCACCCTGAAACCAGCAGGCGAGAAATTCTTCATTACTGACCTCAAGCCAATCAGCGAATCTTGCGACCGACCATAAAGCTGTCGAACAAGGTTTCTATCTTGGGGCCACATCGTCTCGTACATTCGTTCGCAGTTGTCACATCAGCGCGTACAAGTTCCCGTCGGTGCTTCCTACATAAATGACACCATCCAACACCACGGGAGAGGAAAGAATCGTTCCTACCGTCAGGACTTTGCCGTAACCGAGCATCATGTCGTCGTAGAAGTTCGAGGCGAAGGCGGCGTAGTAGTCTGCACTTCCATCGGGTTTGGTGAACGCCGGGCCGTTCTGCTTTGACCCATCCGTTTCAAACGTCCAGGCAATGCTCTGTTTTGCCAGATCAACGGCAATCAGTTTTCCGCCAGTGGAACCT
>Ga0326728_10024316_pt1 | contig 10989 bp, 9 predicted proteins | sample MB3enrmetagenome_FD_207602 | JGI IMG/M metagenome (GOLD analysis project Ga0326728, IMG submission 207602) | Lab enriched peat soil microbial communities from McLean, Ithaca, NY, United States - MB31MN | ecosystem: Environmental > Terrestrial > Soil > Wetlands > Peat | place: USA: New York...
GCTGCATGATTCGGCTCAGGAGCTTCAACATGGTGCTCTTGCCGGCGCCGTTCGGGCCGATGATGCCGAAAGCCTCCCCCCGCTTCACTTCAAACGAGATGTCCTGCAAAGCCCAGAATTCTCTCTTGTCGCTCGCACTCAGTTCCTGCTGCCGGAACATTCTTCCTGTCAAGGCGGGGATGAGGTCGCGCAGGGAGTTGTAGACCTCACCTTTGCGGAACATCTTGTAAATGTGGTCCATGCGGACCGCAACATCAGACATGAGACTCTCTTGCGCTATCCTCCAGGACGCGGGCCATCACCGTGCCCCGAGGTTCGCCCGGATCAGATGCTCTCCGCAAAGGCTGGCTCCAAGTGCTTGAAGAAGAAATATCCGCCAAGAAATACTGCTATTGCGAAGCCGAGGCTGTACCCAATCCACACGAGTTGAGGAGACCGCTGGTGGGCAATGCATGCGCTAAGCCCTTCCAGAATAGGCGCGACCGGATTGAGCAATAGCCACTTGCCCTTAGCGCCCAGCATGCTAACGTCATAAAAGACGGGCGTGAAGAAGATTCCGAAGGTGAGTAATACTTCAACAATATACTTCACGTCGCGGAAGAAGAGGCTTGCGGCGGAGACAACCATTCCGATCCCGGCCGCTAGAAAAACGATATTCAGCAGCAGGGCCGGAGTCCAGAACAGATAAATGCTCGGGCTTGTCCGCACCGCGACCAGCAGGATCAGCAGCGCAGCCGAGGCCACGACGAAATCGAAAAGGCTCGCCAGCACCGCCGCCATGGGAAATATCTCCTTGGGGAAGTAGATCTTGGTCACCAGGTTCGAATTGCCGACCAGGCTGTTACAGCCGAACCGCACGCTCGAGACCAGAAAGGCCCACGGAACTGATTTCACTGCCACGCTTACGACATCGGATGCCTCCAAAGGTTTGCCGGACGCCAACGCGTAGGCGTAACGAACTACCACACCCGCCATGACGATCAGCACGGGCATCAGAATTGCCCAAAGAAAACCCATTACCGACTGCTTGTACCGCACCTTGATGTCGCGGTAGGCCAGCATGTAAAGGAGTTCGCGGTATTTGTACAGTTCGCTAAGTGATTTCCGCATGGGTCGTTGGGCTCACTTGGTAAGTGCCGGACGCACCGCTAATGTGGCCCGCTTGGTCCCTTCGCATCCTGAACTAAACTCGCCGGTTCGTGCGCATACCCGGACGGCGCAGGCTGTCGTGCGCGCCTCTCTTTTCTAAGGCGGCGCAAGCTGTCAATAAAAAGAGTCACGGTCCTCTTTGGGTTCAGCACGATGTCGCCAACGCCCCCAAGAAGCAAGCGCCAAACGTGTGCCGACCGGAAAGAGTACCCCATGCGCTTCAGCATGGCGCGGTGGAACTTCCAAAACTCTCTCCCCTTTAACTCCACCACGCCGTCCGCGAGGGTTTGGAAGTAAGCGCGTTCCCTCCACTGCATTTGTGCCCGGTCCTCATCCGGTGTCAGAAAGTCATGGCCGAATTCGCGCTGCATGAATATCTGGAATGCGATCGGGCAGTCAAAATCCAGGAGCGACTTCATCAGGGATGGATTGTCTCGCCGGCTAAACGTAAGGACCTGGTGAACAAATCCAAAGTTGCAGTCCTTCAGCAACTGGAAGATGGTCGCCGCGTCCTCAAAAGGATCATAGGATTCTTGATAAAAAGGAGTGTGCCTCAGCACCAGGTCAGATCGCAGCAGAAGTTGGGTCGCAGATCCGAACACATAGCGGCTTTCCAAGAAGAACAGACGGCAAACTGCCTTACCGTCAACGAACGAAGAGGGATAGGGCAGGCCATCGAATGCCACGTCGCGGCCCTCGAGGCTGTAGGATCCTACCACACCTATGGAGGGGTCTCTTTCCGCAGCCTCCACCATCATAGAAAGGCACTGCGGGAACAACCAGTCGTCGGCCTGCACGAACTTGCAGTACTTACTCTTCGGTGAAATCAAACTGAGAGCGCGATTATAGTTCTGGAGCTGAGAGAGGAAATCGACGTTGTGCTCGAGGCGGATCTTCTCAGGATAGAGTTTTGCATAGTGTTCAGCGATCTCCGCCGACTTGTCGGTGCTGCGGTTGTTAAGCAGTACGTATTCCCAGTTTTCGTAGGTCTGCCGAAGTACGCTCTCGATGCATTCCGCAAGATAGTCCGCGGTGTTGTAAAAGGGCGTTGCTACGCTGACCAGTGGTTGCTTCGAAATCATAGGGCGTTCGGTAGCGGCGGGTTTACCCCGCCATGTCTCTTTTTCTATCGGCGTCCGACGGCGGCGTAAAGCTGCCGCTTCCCCATTATCATCTCGGTGTAGCGCCGACCTTTAGGTCGGCACGTGCTGACCTGAAGGTCAGTGCTACAGGCGAACGCAAATCCCGCGCGCAGCACTAGACAAAGGTCAACTCCACCGCGGGATGGGGCGCGATGCCCCGCACGGCGCTCCAGAACGTCGCCGCTATTCTGTCTGTGACGGGTGAGGTTGCGGGCAATCTGTAGCTGTCCAGACGGGCGATGGGAGTCAATTCCGCCAGCGTACCTACCAAGCGGATTTCGTCGGCGACGAGGAGTTCTGTGCGATCCACTGGTCGCTCGACGAACGGGATCGACAGAGATTGGGAGATCCTGCGGACGATTTCCAGAGTGATACTCTCCAGCCTGCCTTCAGAGGCGGGAGGAGTGATAACACAACCATCGCGCACCATCACCACGCAGGCTCCGGTGGCCTCAGCCACCCGGCCAAATTGGTTTAGGAGGATCATTTCTTCACAACCGCGCTCTCTTCCCTCGATGCGCGCCAGCCGCGCGACCTGGTAATTAGTGCTGGTCTTAATGCGGGGTGACAGGCTAAGGTCGCTGGACCGCTGCCAGGTGCTGATGCCGATATTCACCGGAGTGGGCGGGTGTTTCTTCTGATGGTAAGCCGTAAGAACCAGGTCAGCGACCGTGCCTTCTCCCCAATGGCCTTCGACCACGTAGAGTGTCGCCCGGATCCACATATCTTTATCCGACTCGAGGAGCAGTTTCAGCAGCTTGGCGCACGCGTCCTTAAACTCCTCATAACTGACTGGAACAGGGATATGCAGCAAGCTCGCAGAGCGAGTTAGCCTCTCAAAGTGCCGTCGAAGCTCCACGATTCCGAATGCAGGACGGTTTTCCTGCCAGTAGCCTTTCAAGCCCTCGTAAACATTGAGTCCCCTGGTCACGGCCTCACAAGAAATATGCAGCGTCGCCTCTTCCCAGGGGCGGACATCGCCGCGAAAATAGACCCACTTTGGCTGCTGCAACCCTAACGCATAAAGCTTCTGTTCGGCTGGCTTGATCATTGTCTATATCCCAGAGGAAATTGCCCGCCCCACTCAGGCGGCCGCCAGAAGGACCATTTTTCGCGCATGAAAGCCCTCGGCGTAACCGCTCGGGGAATTCGACTCCATGCCCCGGATCCGCATCAAGCCCAGAAAGGTCTCGCGGTCGAACCAGGGTTTGGAGCACTGTGATTTGAATGCCTCGAACAAACGATCAACCTTCTCTTGATACAACGGCGCTTCCAGCGGAACGAACAGATTAGGACGCCCCATGTCGCCGTCGTATTTCGCAATCTCGTACTCGAGAATCAGATGGTCTCGAAAGGTGTTCCAGGCGAGTTCTGCTACCAGCCGGTGGTCCTGGTGCGCATCCCCGTGCCAGGGAGTGAAAATCAGGTCCGGGTCAACTTGACCCTTCAGCCGCTCGAAGAAATCCTTCACTTCGCTTCCGCTGTAGGGCAGGAAACCATCTCGGTAGTCCTCGAGGATGACCTCCTTGTCACAACCGGCGGTGAAAAGGTCGGCAGCCTTCAGCGCTTCCTGGCGGCGCGTTCCTGGGCTGCTAAGGACCACCCAGTAAAACCTCACGCGCGGAAATGCACGGCCAAGTTGCAGGACCGTCCCGCCGCAGCCGATCTCGATGTCATCCGCGTGCGCGCCGAGGCAGAGGACATTCAGCGCACCGGTATCTCTTTCTGGGAGGCGCAGTTTGATCACGCGACAACCTGCCTTGTTGATCGGGAGTTCTTCCACACACACCAGGGAGCCTCACCGGAGGCCTCGAGTTCGTCGAGGATCTGCTTGTCTCGAAAAGTATCCATGCACTGCCAAAATCCCTTATATCTCTTCGTCCAGACCCGGCCCTCGGAAATCATCCGCCAGAAAGGTTGGTAAACCAACTCCTCTCTGGGCTTGATGTATCGGAACACATCTTTGCGGAGCACGAAATAGCCTCCGTTCACCCAGACATCGGAGTCTCGCATGCATTTGATCGCTCGGACGGTGCCATCCTCATCCATCTGAACGGTGTCAAGGCTGCTCGTGCGGGGCTGCACGGTAAGAAAGCATGCGTAATCGTTGCGGCGAGAGAATTCCTCAGTCAGCTCGGGCAGAGGGAAATCCGTCAGGCCATCGCTGTAATTGGCGAGAAACATCTCCTCCCCTTGCAGGTAGGGCTCGGCCAGGCGCAACCGGTCCGCAATCGTTGACTGGAGCCCGGTGTCGACGAACGTGATGGTCCAGTCGTCGATATCGCGTTGCATGAAATCCAGCTTTCTTCCGCCCTGCGAAAAAACGAAGTCGTTGGAAACAGACTCCTCGTATTCAAGAAAGTAGCTTTTGATGGCGTTAGCCTTGTAACCCAGTAAGAGGATAAACTCCTTGTGGCCGAAGTGCGCGTAGTACTTCATGACATGCCACAGTACCGGCCGCGAGCCGATGGTCACCATGGGCTTGGGGACGTCTTCGGTATAGCCCCGTAATCTCATGCCTGCGCCGCCGCAAAACAGCACCACCTTCATAACTCACCTCTTGGCCTTCAACAGACTTGGAGTTCCGGAATCGGCACGACGAAACGCCCGCCCCACTCTCGGATGAACTCCAGTTGGGCCATGATTTCATCTTTCAGGTTCCAGGGCAGAATGATGACGTAGTCGGGTTTCGCCTCCCGGATCCGGTCCGGGTGGTAAATGGGGATATGACTGCCCGGGAGGAATCGGCCCTGCTTGTACGGGCTGCGATCCACCGTAAACTGGATCAAGTCTTTGCCGATGCCGCAATAATGGAGCAACGTGGCGCTTTTCCCCGGCGCTCCGTACCCCGCCACCGATTTGCCGAGACGGGCGGCCCCGATCAGGAACTCCACCAGCGCCAACTTGGTCTCCTTGACCTTCTGAGCGAAGTGAGCGTAGCCGTCGGCCGAGCCGAGTCCCGCGCTTTTTTCCTCCGCGATCACATCCCCGACACTCGGCCTGATGTCGTGCCTCTGGCTTTCCGCCCGGCAGGCATAGACCCGCAACGAGCCGCCGTGGGTGGATAGTTCTTCAACATCGAAACCCTTCAGACCGTACGCTTCCAGAATCCGGAGAGTCGTGAGCAAGGAGAAATAGGAGAAGTGCTCGTGGTAGATCGTGTCAAACTCGTTGCGCTCGATCAGCCGCAGCAGGTGAGGGAACTCCAGGGTCAGGACCCCATCCGGCTTCAGAATCAAGCGCAAACCCGCCACGAAATCGTTGAGATCGGGGACCTGCGCGAGCACATTGTTTCCGGCCACAAGATCGGCCGTGCGGCCCCCGGCCGCTAGGTCCTTTGCCACTCGCTCGCCGAAGAATTCCACGAGGGTGGGCACGCCCTTTTCCACGGCTGCCTTGGCCACATTTGCGGCGGGCTCGATCCCCAACACAGGAACCTGCCGCCGCACAAAATACTGCAATAGGTAGCCGTCGTTGCTGGCCACTTCGATGACGAAACTATGCTGAGCCAGGCCCAACTCCGCCACCATCTTGTCGCAGTAACTCTCAGCGTGTTTGAGCCAGGAGTCGGAATACGAGGAGAAATAGGGGTACTCGGTGAATATGTTTTCCGGAGGTTGATATTCTCCCAATTGCACCAGCAAGCATCGTTCGCAGAGTTGAACGTGCAGAGGATAGTAAACCTCCCCGCGTTCGATGTCGCTGAGCGAAGGGTAGGTCTCACAGAGCGGCGACATTCCCAGATCAATGAATGTGCGTTTTAGTTCCGCCCTGCAGAATCGGCACGGCTTCGCGAGGCGCGATCGGGGGTCAGTGGCAGAATGCTGCGTTGTGACTATGGCCATTTGTAGATGCGGTTAAGCGACCGCCGCGGTTCCGGCCACCTGGGGCCGCCACCGCAGAGATGTATCCAGCAGACCGGATTTCAGGAGGCGCTGGATGTGCCTGAGCCGGATGTAGCGGCCAGATTCGACATCCTCGCGCGTGAGGCCGACAGCGCGATAAGCTTCGTAAAGCTCCCGGGCGCCTTTGCGGGCAGTCCACTGGGGTTGAAAACCTGGCACCAGGCGGCGGATCTTATCGCAGTTGATCCGATAGCAGCGGCGGTCCGGACCTCCATCGGGAGCATATTCGACGCGTGAGCCCGGAACGGTTTCGGCGACGATGGCGGCCAACTCCCGAATGCGGAAGTTCTCCTCGGTTCGGCCAACGTTGAAGGTCTGGTTGTAGACGGCCTCTCGGGGCGCTTCCAACACGGCGAGGGCGGCGCTTATGATGTCGCGGATGTGCACGATGGGCCGCCACGGCGTCCCATCGCTCTTGATGTACACTCGACCCGTGGTGAACGCCGAGGCGACCAGGTCATTCAGAACAATGTCCAGCCGAAGCCGCGGCGAGACGCCGTAGGCCGTCGCATTCCGCAAATAAGTGGGCGTGAAGCTTTCGTCCGCCAGCGCCGAGATGCCGTGCTCGACCGACACTTTGGACTCCCCATACGGCGTGAGCGGATGGAGCGGAGAGGTTTCATCATGGAAATCGTCCCCTGCTGCGCCGTAAGTGCTGCAAGATGAAGAAAACACAAATCGCGTAACCCCCGCAGCCTTGGCCAGTTCCGCGAGACGGACGGAGGCCTGATGGTTTATGTCATAGGTGAGCTGGGGATCGAGATTACCCAAGGGATCGTTCGAAAGGGCGGCAAAATGCAATACGGCCTCAAAGCCCAGAAGGTCTTCTCTCGTCAGGTCACGCAGGTCTTTACGGATCTCCGGGATTGGGGGCGCTGGCTGGCCGAACTCGCAGCCGGCAAACAGATCGCTATCCAGGCCAACCACTTCGTGCCCGGCGGACTGCAAAACCGGTCCGGCCACGGCTCCGATGTACCCCTTGTGCCCGGTCAGCATTATCCTCATTCTAATTGAACCCCAATTACCCAGCGGCGCTGCCCGAAGGGAGTGCAGGGCCGACCTTCTGGTCGGCATCAAGGCAGTTCCCAAACTCGTGTAGCCGACTGCTTGTCACTGTCCCGGCCTCGCCTTTCCGCTCGGAAGTCTTGACTTCATTTGCGCAAGAGGTGCGGTTTTTGCTCCTTTTGGCGCCCGATTGGCGCTGATTTACACGCAAAAAGCGAGGAATTTGCAGCATCTGAAAAAGTGATATCCTTTGTTTTCAACCACTTCTTAGCTTCGTTTCCACTATTCTGCATTTTCTCGATGCGTTGCCATCCCCTCGGGCCGGGAGCATACCCTGCAAACCGCGGAGCTTTGTTCGGCGGCGGCCACGCCTACGACAAAGTGTCTCTAACAAGACCACACTTATAGGCTATCAAAGGTCCGTCGGATTGTCAAGCGGAAAATGCGCGTAGCGTGCTGATTTGACTCGTAGCGCCCCGACCTGGCGGTCGGCGCTGCATTCAAAATAGGGTGCCACGAAAATGAGACACAGAACGATCAAAAGGCTAAGCGCCTGCTTAGTTTCCGTGCTGCGACGCCTCTTGGCAGGCGCCGGAACGGCCCGGAATCACTGAAAGCAGGCCTTTTTCGCGAAGCAGATCCGCAGCTTCCTTTACCACCGGAAAGGAGATGCCGGACCGCTCCGCGATGTCCAACAACGAGTTGGTTCCATCGGAGAGATTGAGCACCCACAGGCGCGCCATCATCTCCTCCCCGCTCGCCTGGCCGCCCGCCTCGCCACCCATGGATCGGAAAAGGCCACGCCGTCCTAGCTGGGGCTCGCAGTACGGGTTCTCGTTCCGATACGAGCAATTGCCTTCGAGCACGTCCAGGACGGCTGCGCAGGCACGAAGCGAGCCGGCGAGTTGAAGGGGCCGGATGAAATCGAGGTTGTCGGCCGAAGTGTGATACTCAGGGAAGGTCTCCCACACGCTCCGCATCAAGGAGCCGACGGCCAGATTGAACCCTGGAGAGCAGTATTGCCGCTCGTCGTTCCCGTAGGGGGAGAACTCCAGAATCTCAAAAGGCTCACCGCAGTGTCGAAGCACGTGAGCTGCCGCCCGGTCAATCTCAGTGTCTCCTCGGCGGCTCTTTTTGTAATGGAACCCGCCTGCATCCCCGAGGCAGGTTAACACCAGCCCGTGCCGGATACGGCTTACTGCATCACGATTTCTCGCCAGCCACGTGATGGCTCCAATCGTGGCGGGCACAAACACGAATCGATATGAGTAACGGAGGTCATGTCCGGAAAGCAGCTTTGCCAGGAAGGTGGCGACCGTCAGCCCCGAGACGTTGTCATTCGCCAGCGAGGGATGACAGGTGTAAGTGGAAATCAGAACTTCCTCGCTGGATCGGCCCTGCAAATAGCACTCAGCGTAGGTCAAGTGGCCGTCTTCGAGGTTGGAATCGATGCACACCTCGTACTCGCCGTTTTTGAGTGCCAGTTTCTGGTTATGAGAAAGACAGAATCCCCAGTCCTCTTTGTAGTAGGACGTCCGATTCGGAATCCAGTCGGGGTGATCAGGAATTGTGAAGAGCCGAGGTTGGAGTTCTCTGAGCGGCATGGTGGTATGCACAGGTACGCTGTAGCTTAAGACGTGCAAGTTGCTTTTCTGGAAGTCCACGATCCGCTTGCCATCCGGCGCCTTAATATAGGCGTCCCGGATGTTCCACTCTTTGGGCACGGTCCAGTCGAAGACAGGTGTTCCCGTCGGCACCTCGGAGATGCGCAGCGGGACCTTTCCCTGGATCAGAGCCAATGTCTGCCGCACTCCGTCCCCAGTGATGCTCCGGCAAATGGGGAAAAGTTCCCCGGCGAACTGATACAATTCCCGGCCGATTTCTGCCGTGTCTTTGCGACTCAGATCTTTCAGCAAACTCATGTTCTGTTTGGTAGTGGTACAGCGCGGCGGAGCCGCAATTCGAAATTCAAGATTCCAGATTCAAGAGAAAATCTTTTCAGTGCAAGCAGCTTCGACAAACAAGTGCTACAGTTTGATGCAGAGGCGGCTTTACGCCGCCATCTGGCGAGCTAAACTCGTCGCTACAACATCAAACTGTACCACTGCCTTCTGTTTGGGATCCGCGCCGTCCCTATAGCCCTTCGTTCGCCAACTCTGCCCGCCTTACACAGGTTGGCCGGTCAAGCGCAGTTCGCTGAGTAGTTTCCTCAGCGATAGCGCCTCATCCCGGACCGGCCGCAGGAGTGCCGAGAGCAGATAAGCCGTTCCGAATCCGAGAGCGGCAACCAGAAGCTGCGCGACGACACGCTGCGGAGCGATCAGTTGCAGTGCGGTTTCAGCACCGAGAATGCCGGCCACAGATAATGCAATCGGGCATAAGATGGCCCGCCCAAGGCGCTGCAAGTTGAGGAGCGTGCCGTGGAAGGCGTATTTAAGTATCCAGGGGAACATGCCAACCAGGACCACAGAGCCAGTGAGCGCTACCCCTTTGATGCCGAAAGGCAGGCCTATTGCAAAGCTACCCACGATGATCGGAGAAATGACCAGCAGGAGTTTGAGAAGGCGCGCTGACTCCCCGCGGCTTACAAACAACCAAATGGTCGACTCGTAGAGCAGTTGGCCTAATGCAGAAATGACCAGGATCCGGAAGACGGGCGCAGCCTCCTGCCACTGATGGCCGAGCACGAGGATAATCACCGGTTGCGCCGCGACGAAAAGGAACCCGAACAACGGTGTGGTGATCCACATCATCAGGTTGGCCATGCGCAGATAGTATCGCGCGAAGCGCTCCGGGTCATTTTGGAGCCTGCTGAATGCCGGCACGGCCACGCTGCCCGCAGGGGTGCTGAGCTGCCGCACGGGGAGCATCAACAAATTGTAGGCACGCGAGTAGAGTCCCAGGGGATGGGCTCCCCAATGCCACCCAATCAGGACGCTATCGGCGCTTCGGTTCACGTTGCCGATGACGTAGGAGGCGGCCACTTTGCCGCCGAAGGAAACCATGGAGCCAACATTGGCGTCGCGCCGGGGCAACCCGGGTATCCATCTCACCAGCAACCAGGAAAGCGCCATCTGAGTGAAATTCAACGTCAACGGCAAAGCGATGATTGCCCAGTATCCGGCTCCCCGCCAAGCCATCGTGATGGCAAGCGGGACAGCGATTGCATAGGCGGCAATGTCCCGAATAGCTAGCGCCAAAAACCGCATCTGGCGCTTGAGAAGCGCATTGTGCTGTACCCTCAGGCCGCCAAACAGGAAGGTGAAAGATACCACAAGGGTGATGACCTTGAGGCGCGGCTCCCGATAGAACCATGCCAGAACTGGAGCCGAAGCTGCCGTGGCCAGCATGAGTGCGAGACCGATCCCGACATTAATCCAGAAAAGAGTGCTGACCTGCGCATGGCTGATCTCCTGGCGTTGGATGGTTGCCTCAGAAAGTCCAAAATCTGCAAACGCCTGGCCCAGTCCTGTGATGGCGGTGACCATGGCTACCAGTCCGAAGTCGGCGGGAGTCAGCAGTCGAGCCAGCAGCACGGTGGCGATCGACTGAAAAAGAAATTGGGTACCCTGCGAGCTAAGGGTCAGCAAGCCTCCGCGAAGAGACCGGCCTTTCAAGTTTGCGTGAAGATGTTCGGTGCTGAAGGCGTCGAGCAACTCTTGATGAGTGGACATGATGGAATGCTAAGTGCCTATGCCGCAGGAGCCACGGAGTTCGGCGGCGAGTAACCGTCTTGGTGCTGCCAGACGAAGGGCTACGTCCGTACCGCCGGACCCAAAGGTCTTCCG
>Ga0326728_10024317_pt1 | contig 10989 bp, 5 predicted proteins | sample MB3enrmetagenome_FD_207602 | JGI IMG/M metagenome (GOLD analysis project Ga0326728, IMG submission 207602) | Lab enriched peat soil microbial communities from McLean, Ithaca, NY, United States - MB31MN | ecosystem: Environmental > Terrestrial > Soil > Wetlands > Peat | place: USA: New York...
AGCGATTTTCAAATGCCCGGGATGAATGGCCGGCAGCTCCTGGATAAGCTGAAAGAGAGTCCGGCGACCGCGGAAATCCCGCTGGTGCTGGCGGCCAGCCGCAACGACCTGAGCGAGCTGTTGAAGCCGCTGCAGGAACGGGTGGAGGACTTTCTGGAAAAGCCGTTCTTCGCCGGTGAAGCCGCGGCAAGAATCAAGCGCATTCTGCGTAAGATCGCGCTGGAAAAAATGGCGCACGGCGCTCCGGGCGAAACCACCATGCGCGGCTCGCTGGCGCAGATGAACGTGATCGATTTGCTGCAGTCGCTGGAAATGGGCCGCAAAACCTGCGCCCTCACGCTGAAACAGGGTGACGAAGAAGGCAGGTTGTACTTCCGGGACGGGCAGATCAATCATGCGGTTTGCGGCCCGCTCTCGGGCGATACGGCCGTGTATAAGACTCTGACCTGGACCGAGGCGGAGGGCAGCTTCCAGATCGATTTCTCCGCGGCCAGCGGCGAACAAACCACCACCCGCTCCACCCAGAGCCTGCTGATGGAAGGCCTGCGGCTGCTCGATGAAGCCAATCGCGATGCCGGAGAATAGAAAGACTGAGGAACTGATCCATGTCTGATTTGCCGCCGGGCGCCGCCGCGCCGCCCATCACCGCTGTCGTGCTCACCATCAGCGATTCGGCGCATTGCGGCGAGCGCGTGGACCAGTCCGGGCCCGCTGTGCGCGCCGCGCTGGCGGCGAAGGGCTTTACCGTCGTGGGCGGCGAAGTGGTGGCGGATGATCGCACCGCCATCGAAAATTGCCTGATCGAATGGTGCGAAAAAGCTCAGTTGGTGGTTACGGCCGGCGGTACCGGCCTGGCGAAAACCGACGTGACGCCGGAAGCCACCCAGAGCGTTTGCGACCTCATGGTGCCGGGGATCCCCGAACGGATGCGCATCGAAGGCGCGCGGCGCACCGCCTTTGCCGCGCTCAGCCGGGGAGTGTGCGGAATCCGCGGCCGCACGCTGATCGTCAACCTGCCAGGCAGTCCGGCGGCCGCCTCCGAATCACTGGCTGCTATCATCGATTTACTGCCGCACGCACTGGATCTGCTGCGGGGAAAAACCGAACACAAAACAGAACAGTAGCCGCTCCGCGGCGGGTTTGCAGTTTACAGTTCACAGCTGACAGCCGCGCCGGGGTCCGGTTGGGTTTGCTGAAAACTGTAAACTGTAAACTGCAAACCCGCTCGCCAATGCAAACGGTTATGCGCAGCTTGCTTATTGCTTATTACTAGGGACTGATGAAAACTTTGCTGAAATATCGCCACTGGCTCTGGGCACTGTTGCAAACGTTGGGACTCTGGGGCGTATTCCTTACGGCCGGCTTGGACGGCGCGGGCGTGCCATTGCCGGGCGCGGTGGACGCCGTGGTGATCACATATGCCTATGCGCGTCCCGCCCATGCCTGGCTCTATGTGCTGTTGGCGGCGGGGGGATCGGCGTTGGGCTGCCTGGTGCTTTACGGCATCGGCTATGCGGGAGGCGAAGTGCTGATCGCCGGGCGCATGTCGCCGGAAAAATTCGAAAAGATCCGCGGCGATTTCGAGGATCATCCGGTATTGACGCTGGGCCTGCCGGCGGTTTTGCCGCCGCCGTTCCCGCTCAAGATTTTTGTGCTCTCGGCGGGCGCATTTGAAATGCGCTGGCTGCACTTCCTGGGCGTGATGTTCACCGCCCGGCTGGTGCGCTTCGGCCTGCTGGCCGCGCTGGCCGTCATGTTGGGACCGCAGATCATCACGTCGTTCAATAGTGTGTTTCGCAGACATCCCCTAACGGTGCTCGTGGCGGTTGCGATCAGTTTTGCCGCGGCGTTTCTTGCCCATCGCAGGCAGCAGAAGAAGAAAGCGGAGGCGGCGGGCGGGTAGGGACACAGGTGAAAGCCCGCGAAGCGGGCGAAAAACGGTAGCCCACGGCGTGAGCCGTGGGAAATTCGCAATCATAAATTAAAGCCCTCGAAGAGGGCGTAAGAATGCAGCATACATGCAGCGCGATTAGCGTCCGGATAGTCGTCCCGGTAAACCGGGAGGCGCAGACGCAACGAACTTCATGTTTCGCCGAAATATATCGAGGGGTGCTGAAAACATACATAGGCCCTTCGGCGCGTCGCTGCGCGACTTGCTCAGGGTGACACTCGTATGGGAGCAAAATAAAAAAGCCCCAAACCAGAACGAATCTGGCTCGGGGCTTATTACTTATTACTTGTTACTTTTACTGGTGTTTAGAACGAGAACTTCGCGGCGAGCTGAATGCCGCGCGGTCCTCCGCCGCCGAGGAAAGGGTTGCCAACGCCCACATCGCCGGTGGCCGTAATGGGGTAATAACCACCTCCCACCTCGCGCGTGTGGGAGGAGTCCGAAAAGGCAAAGCCCGCTACCCCCGGATCGGCAATCCAGTTCGGCAACACCGGATTGGCGAAATTGGGGTGATTCAGAAGGTTGAAGAATTCGGCGCGCAACTGCAACTTTAAGCGTTCGGTGATCGTCGTGTTCTTATAAATTGCAAAGTCCCACTGTTTGTATGAGGGGCCGCGCAGTGCATTGCGGCCCAAGTCGCCGAAATGGCGTGTGCCGGCAATGCAATCGGAGGCCGAGCCATTCGCCGTGCCTGGTGCGGTCATTACCCCCTGAGCATTGTAGGTGGCCCCGGTCGTGGCATCGCTAACCGTGCAGGGGATCGCAAATGAGCCAAGGTTGAGGTACTGGGCAGGATTCTTGGTGTTGTACACAATCGGTCCAACCACGTCCGGCCGATCATCGCCTTCGCCGCTACCGCTGTAATCATCCTCAAAGTTGTAGTTGAGAGTGAACGGCTGGCCATTCTGCAAAGACACGGTACTGTCGAACCCCCAGCCATTCTTCACGCGCTGCAGGCTGCCGCCAATCTTCGGCACTTCATACCCAAAGATCCAGGTAAAGCGCTGCGGCGTATCGAAGCTGGAAGGACCGTACTCCATTTGCGGATTGGTGCTGTCGTTGGGCTGGGCGGCGTTGGGGATGAAGTCCAGACCGTCGCTGGAATTATCCATGGAGCGCGACCACACGTAGTTCAGGATCGAGGTCACACCGTGCCAGCCGCTCACCTTCAAGCTGGCCTGCAGCGAGTTGTAGTTGGACTTACCGGTGGTGTTCAGCTGCATGATGTAGTACGCGTCGTAGGCATTGTTGCCGTATACCCGGGGAATCGCATAGCCACCGGGACTCGCGAGCACACCACTGACGCTTGTGGGGACGCCGTTCGCCCGATCGTACGCTTGAATCTGCACCTGCGAGGGCTGATTGATATCGAAATACCGGGTAAGCCGGTGTCCCTCCGATCCCACATATCCCACCTGCAAAATCACCTTGTTGGCCAGTTGTTGCTCGATGTTGAGGTTGTAGTTCTCCATGTAGGGGGTGCGGAGATTACGGTCCACGGCAAAGATGTCGCACTCGTAGCTGGAACAACCGGTAGCACCATAAACCGGCACGCCGGAACTGATAACGGTTCCGGATGCCGAGGCGGGAACGATCTGGACCGAACCGATGGGGTTATATGCCGGCCCAGGATCAAAGGTGGGCGGATACGGCGCTTGGCCCACGAAAAGGTCCTGGGAGAAGGCGTCGTAAAAAATGCCAAAACCGCTGCGGATCACAGTCTTGCCCTTGCCGAACACATCCCAGGCAAAACTCACGCGGGGCGCAAAATTCTTATAGTCCGGCCGGTAAAGTTGGCTCAACCCCGGAGATCCCACCTGGGTCAGCGTAAACGTGCCGTCGCCTGCGTCGAAGTTCGTGATGTTGCTGAGCTGGTTGTTCTTTTCGCCGACCACGCCGTAGTAATCCCACCGCAGGCCGTAATTGAAGGTTAACCGGGAACTCAGGCGGTAACTGTCTTGTCCGTAAAAGCCAAAGCCATTTTCAAAAGTATTGCGATCCGAGTCTCCGGAGTATTGAAGGCTGTTATGAGATGGGTCGGAGGATACCGTTCCCGAAAGAAAATCGTCGAGGTTGTCAAACTTCAGGCTCCCCCGGAAGTCTTTGTTATAGGTCTGGGAGATGCTGGTTCGCCGGAACTCGCCGCCAAATTTTACGTTGTGCTTGCCGAGTTGCCAGGAAAAGCCGTCAATAACTTGATTGTTGCTGTCGACGCGATGTTTGGGATCGCCGGAGGTGGCGCCGAGCTCGGAGAATCCACCATAGTTCTGCTGATCATAAGAGTTACTCGAAGTCGGAATGGGAGACCCATAAATGGTAATGCTGGGCAAACCCTGATCAGATGGACTTCCCGGCGTGCACTGCGCGGTTGTGCTTCCCGCACACAGGCCGATGGAACTGGGCGAAAAACTCTGATCCTGGGGGTAGAAGCCTTCGGCAAAGCGGTTCCAGCCGTAACGCAGTTCGTTTACCTGGGTCGGAGAGACCACGTGCACATAGGAAATAGAAACCAGTTGGACGCGGGTCGGCGTGACTGTGTCAAACCCTGGAAGCTGTCCTCCAGTTGCCGTCAATGCCAAGGGGAACGCCTGGTTGCTGTCGCCGAAATAATAGCGGCCGGTAAGGACGTTGCTCTGGTTGAAGTTGTGATCAATCTTGCCGATTAAACTGCTCAGATTGTTATAGGAGGGAGTAATCAGCGATACGTCCGGACCATTTACGCAACCGGTGGCGCTGACAATTGCGCCGGGAATGTTCGGGGCCGGAAAAGGATTTCGGGCAAGCAGTTTCTGGATTACGGGGTTGGTTGCGCCCTGAAGATCGGCGGTGCTGGGGACACAACCCGTAGTTACCACGCCCACGTCTTCCAACTCGCCTTCATAGTCGAAGAAGAAGAAGGTCTTGTCCTTCTGAATCGGTCCGCCCAGCGAGCCGCCAAACTGGTTGTTATGGAACGGCGCCTGGGGATTATTGGTGGTATTGAAATAGTTCCGCGCATCAAGCGCATTATTGCGGAAGTAATCGAATCCGTTGCCGTGCAGCTGGTTCGTCCCGCTCTTGGTTACAATGCTGATGACAGTACCGGCGTTGCGCCCGAATTCCGGCTCGAAATTCGAAAGCACGCGCACTTCCGATACGGCGTCAATCGGCAGAATCGTCGAAGGCGTACCGAAGACCCCCGGCTGATTGATGGCCGGATCGTTGCGATAGCCGTCGTTCATGTCCGTGCCGTCGAGCAGGAAATTGTTGGATCGGCCGCGCGCGCCGTTCATGGAGAAGGTGCCGAACGAACCGGGCGAATCCGTAATTTGATCGGGCGAACCGGTGATGCCCGGGGTCAGATAGATCAACTTGGTGTAGTCGCGTCCGTTGATCGGAAGATCCTCTACAACGTTCGCGGTAAGCGTGGAGCCCAGATCGTCAGTGGTGGTTTCCACTTGTGACAGCGCCTCGCCGGAGACTTCCACCTGCTCCTGCACCTGTCCCGGCTGCATCACGGTGTCCACGCGTCTGGTCGAGGCCACTTCGACCTTGATCCCCGTGGTCTTGGCCGTCTGAAAGCCGGCCTCCTCGACCGTCAACGAATAGGTCCCGATCGGAAGTTCGGGGAGATTGAAGTTGCCGCTCGCATTGGTCACCGTGGAGCGCTCGGTCCCCATATTCATGTTGTGGGCCGTCACCTTGGCTCCCGCCAATACCGCCCCCGTAGGGTCGCTGACGGTGCCCTGAATGATGCCACGGAATGTTTGTGCCCCTGCCGCGGGACCGCCGATTATGATGGCCAACAACACACCCAACAGAAGCACAATGCCTACACTTCTCCGACACCTTTTCCCCATCGCCGCCTCCCGGACGCTCTGTTGTAGAGCAAGTAGTTTGGGAATAAGGGTAATTGCCAGCAACTCAAGACGCAACTGCCTGGGCCGACATTATTTTCGAGGCTCGAAAGTGGAGGCAGGCGGCCTTGAGGGAAGAATTGGCGGTTGCAAACGGCGAAGCCTGGCGAAGCGATTTGAGCCCGCAACGCGGGCTCAAATCAAAACCGCGAGACCTTCTCAGGAGGCGGATTTGGCCCGGGCTTGGGCGTGAACTACGGGCGGAACGATGGCCTCCAGGGACTCTAGCTTGGGCAACTTCAAGTCCCGGGCCAGTCGAAGCAAACGCAGGAAATAAATCCCGTACCAGTTCATATCGAACTCATACCAGGCCAGGCCATGCCGGGGCGATTGCGGATGGGCATGATGATTATTGTGCCAACCCTCGCCGAAGGTCAGCATGGCAATGAGAAAGTTGTTGGTGGACTTGTCGGTTGTAACAAATCTTCGTGATCCCCACATATGAGTGGCGGAGTTTACCAGCCAGGTGGCGTGCAGCCCGACCACCGTCCGCAAAAAGATTCCCCACATCACGAATTTCCAGCCACCCAGCAGGAAAAGCACCACGGCCAGCACCACGGTGGGCGTCCAATGCCATTTGCTGATCCAGGTGTGAAACTTATCCTTGCGCAGGTCGGGGACATAGGCCAGAAGCTCGGGGGAACCGTTATGCAGGGACCGCCTGGTAATGATCCATCCCATATGGGCCCAGAAGCCACCGTGACGAGGGGAGTGGGGATCCCCTTCCTGATCGGAGTTCTGGTGATGGAGGCGATGTACACCCACCCAGAAGAATGGTCCGCCTTCCAGAGTCAACGTCGCGCAAACCGTGAGCAGATACTCGACCCATTTTGGCGTTTTGTAACCGCGATGGGTAAGCAAACGGTGGTAGCCCATGCCGATACCCAGGCTGCCGGAGATCCACCAAAGCAAAAGGGCCACAGCCAGCGCCTTCCAGCTGAACATGAAGAGTGCAGCTACGGCGCCGACGTGGAATAAGACCATGATTGCCGTGGTCAGCGGACTTATAGGTTCCCGGAAGGTTCTGTCGCCGGTTTTGTGGGTCATCTTGATGCCTCCGCTCCGGTGGGAAAGATTTTGGCGTCGAGAAGGACGAGTCAAAACGGCACACGAAACCAAACTCAGCCAGACACTATTTAGATGTGACGCCGGGGAGAACGACGCGCTTTCTTTTTGAGGAGCTTAGGCCGGCGCCGTTGCCCGCCGGGAAAGTTCGGATGCCTGTTCGGGTTCTGCCGGCAATAGAATGGAAAACGCCGTTCCCCGGCCGCTGCGGGAACGAATTGGGCGAACCACTCCAGCTTGCTGCAAGTTGGGCACTTTTGGATATTGCTAACCTGCACACGGAGCGAGGCATCAAAAGGAAAAGCACTGAGGGGCAGAAGTGACGGTCCCATACCATTATTTACCGTTCTTTACTTTTAGGTTGCTGGAATTTCCCGGACAATCGAAGACCGAGGGCCACGCCCACGGCGGATTCACAGGCATAAGACCCTGACGCGAAATGGTTCTCGCAAAGTTGTGTCGGCCCCAGCTACGATTGATCGTTCAGGAGGGTTGACCCGTGAAGGCCATTTCTTCGCGCACTCTTTTTCTTTTTGCTTCTGCCGTGCTATTGCTTGGGGGCGGGATTGCGGCGGCGCAGACTACGCCACGGATTACGGCTCCGATTGATGCCACGCAACGCGTGAGCGTCGCACACTCTGTCCATCCCTTGGCGACGGCCAATCACGACCTGGGGGCGGTCGATCCCGGCCAGTCCCTGGAGCGGCTGATTCTGGTTCTGGGAACCAGCGCTGATCAGGAGCTGCAACTGCGCACCTTGCTGGACAGCCAGCAGACTGCGGGATCGGTGGATTACCACCGCTGGCTGACGCCCGGCGAGTTCGGCCGGCGCTTTGGCCCTGCCCCCGGGGATTTGCAGCAGGTCAAGAACTGGCTGGAGCAGCAAGGCTTCCGTGTGGGCTCGGTGGCGGGCAGCGGCCGCTGGATCGAGTTTTCCGGAACCGTGCAGCAGGTGAACGACGCGTTTCAGACGTCGCTGCACCGGTATCAGGTGGCGGGCGCCACGCATATCGCCAACGCGACAGCGGTTTCGGTGCCGGCGGCCCTCGCGCCCGTAGTGCGCGGGGTCCTGACCCTCCACGACTTTTTCAGCCGGCCCCTGCTGACGCACCACTATCTGATTCAGCGGAATGCCGCGGGAACGTTTGTTCCGGTCAATCCTGACTTTACCTATAATCCGGGGGACTTTCATTACCTGACACCCGCTGATTATGCCAACATCTATAATTTTGCTCCGGTATATCAGCAGGGGATTACCGGCTCGGGCCAATCCATCGCGATTGTTGCCCGCAGTAAGGTCGAACTCACGGACGTGGAAACCTTCCGGAAGATTTTCAACCTTCCCGCCAGCGATCCGCAGATGATCGTTAATGGCAACGACCCCGGATTTACCGGTGACGATGATTCCGTGGAGGCTTCGCTGGATGCACAGTGGGCGGGGGCAATAGCGCCCGCTGCTGCGATAAAACTGGTGGTAAGCGCTTCCAGTCCGACCACGGACGGGGTGGACCTGTCGGCCGCATACATTGTGGACAATAATCTGGCCGGCATCATGAGCGTGAGCTTCGGGGACTGTGAGCAAGACCTCGGTGCGACGGAGAATGCCTTCTGGACCGGGTTGTGGCAACAGGCGGCGGCTCAGGGGATCAGCGTTTTCGTCTCTTCCGGCGATACCGGCGCGGCCGGCTGCGATGTGATCGAAAGTTCGGGGCCGGCCACGGGAGGCCTGCAGGTGAACGGGCTGGCTTCCACTCCATTTAATACGGCCGTGGGCGGCACGCAATTCCAGGAGAACGGCAATGATTCGGTCTTCTGGAATGCGCAGAATGGATCGGGGTTCAAATCGGCTGCCGGCTACATTCCCGAAGCCGTCTGGAACGAGAGCTGCGATCCTACGGTCCCCAACTCATCCTGCAGCCTCGATGACTTGTATGAACTTGCCGCCGGCAGCGGCGGAGTCAGCACCATATACTCCAAGCCGGGCTGGCAGACCGGATCGGGAGTGCCCAATGACGGGCACCGCGATGTGCCCGATGTCTCGCTGGCGGCGGCGGCCAACCACGATGGATATCTCTTTTGCTTCGAAGGCAGCTGTCAGACTACGACCGACAGCCAGGGCGCGCCACTCTTGTTGCAGGCCGACGTCGTTGGCGGCACTTCCGCGTCGTCGCCATCCTTTGCCGGCCTGCTGGCCCTGGTCAATCAAAAGACCGGCGGCCAGCAGGGACTGGCCAACTATCTGCTCTATAAACTGGCGGCCGGCGAAAACTTCAGTGCCTGTGATTCCAGCGCGCAGGTTAGTCCGGCCGTGCGGGCGCCGAACTGTATCTTTAACGACGTTACGGCGGGCAATAATAATGTCCCCGGACAGATCGGGTACAGCGCAACTCCCGGATTCGATCTGGCCAGCGGATTGGGTTCGGTCAATGCGGCGAATCTGGTGAACGCATGGAATTCCGCGGCGGCAAACTTCCAGGGCTCCAGGACGACGCTTTCTGCCATGGCGAACGGAGCGCCAGTCAATTCGATTTCCTTTCAACACGGCAATGCGGTATCGCTGGCCGCGCTGGTGCAGGCGATCTCCGGGAGCGCCACACCCAGCGGCTATGTTTCGTTTCTGACGGATCGCTTCGGCGCAGTCGGAGACGGAGCTTTAGCCAGTGGGGGCTTTACCGGCACGTTTAACACGCTTCCGGGGGGGAACTATAATCTCACCGCTCACTACCCCGGGGACGGAATTTTTGGTGGTAGCGATTCGAACGCGATTCCTGTCAGCATTACTCCCGAGAACAGCGTGGTGACGCTTTCCACCAGCTTCGGAAGCGCCACCAGTGTTACGGCCCCTTACGGAGCTTCGTTTTCAGTGCAGGCCACGGTGACCAGCGCGTCAGGTTATGGGACCGCCACCGGGGCGGTTACGTTTTACGATGGCAACTCCACGTTGGGCACAGTTCCGCTGGATAGTTCAGGGGCCGCGAACCTTCCGGCGTGTGGAACCGATTTCTGTCTGGCGATAGGTCCGCATTCGATCACCGCCTCGTATGCCGGGGACAACAGCCTGAACGCCTCCGCCGCGGCCACGCCGTTGACCCTCACCTTGGGCAAGAGCGGCATTCCTATTATGTTCCTGGAGATTTCAGGCCCGGACAGTACTGGAGAGTGGACCTTGCTGGCCGGACTGTACCCTCCTTCCTCATCCGCCGTAATGCCCAGTGGGACGCTGCAGTTCACCGACAGCAGCACGCCGGTGGGTCCGGTCCTGACGCTGGCTTCGACCTCGCCGAATGCCGCGCCCACCGCTACCACAAAGGTTCCACTCAGCCCCGGTACGCACTACATTGGCTACAGCTATTCCGGGGACAACGTGTACGACGCGAGCACGTTCCCGGCATTTCCGCTTGACGTCTATGCGCCATTTCAATTGTCGGCGGTAAACACGCTGGTCGCGATCAATCCCGGGCAGGCGGCTACCTATAATCTCAACTTGTCCTCCAATTATGGATACACCGGCAATGTTTCGCTGACCTGTTCGGGAGCGCCTTCCTGGGCGCATTGCACCATCAGTCCCAGCGTTGTCCAGTTGAACCAGAACGCGAGCATACCTGTGGCCGTCACGGTGACGACCACGCAAAGTGCCCGGCTGCATTCGATGCCGCTGGAAAGTCTCGGCTTGGTGTTTGCCGGCGTGTTCGCCATGGGCGCGGCGGGTGGCCGGAAGCGAGGCAAAGTAATGGTGTGCATTCTCGCGCTGGGCTTGATCCTTGGACTGAGCAGCTGCGGCGGTGGTGGTATCCCTGCTTCGACCTCCACGCCCTCAACCATCTCGACTCCGGCTTCAGCCCAAAGCGTTGCCATCGTCATTACGGGGAGCGATGGAACCACCACCAACAATCTTGTGCTGGGGCTCCAGGTGGCCCCTTGATTCATCGTGGCGGAGAGCCGCATCCAAGAGGTCTGGGAGGGGAAGACCTATGGCAGCGGATCCGATTGATATAGAGGCTGTGGGCGGTTCCGGAATTCGTGCCGTCGATCGCATTGTCGAGGGCGTTTCAACCTTGGAGGGGGAGGGCTTTCTGG
>Ga0326728_10024318_pt1 | contig 10989 bp, 12 predicted proteins | sample MB3enrmetagenome_FD_207602 | JGI IMG/M metagenome (GOLD analysis project Ga0326728, IMG submission 207602) | Lab enriched peat soil microbial communities from McLean, Ithaca, NY, United States - MB31MN | ecosystem: Environmental > Terrestrial > Soil > Wetlands > Peat | place: USA: New York...
AAACGTTTTTCCGCATTTGCGGCAATTTTAGCCCATGAGCACAAATCCATTGAAGCAAGGCCTCTTGACTGAAAACTCCGCCGGCGTCGGCACGGTGACCCGCAAAATGGTGCGGGAGCGTGCGATCGAGTTAGCGGCCATCAACGGGCATTCCGTGCAAGAGGTGTCAAAATCCGACTGGGACCAGGCCAAACGGGAACTGACGGGCAAACCGGACATGGATCCAAACGAGGCGGCGCTTGAAGCAGCGCCCGAATCCGAGCGTTGGGACCCGATGCATGGCTCAACTGGACGGAAAGTTCCAGTGGCTGCTGGCGAAGATGAGGATGACGAAGGGCGGAGTGATAATGAGAGGCTCGTTGAAGAAGGCATCGAAGGAGCGGAACATGATCAAATGCGTCAAGCCAGGAAGCCTGCCACAGACAATTGAAAAAGACAGAAGTCTTCTCGCGGGGACTTCCGATACGGATCTGCCCATCCGGAGTGCTGTGTTGATGTCCAATTCGTAAAACCGAGCGATCAAGCCAACATCAGCTTTCCTGCGGAATCAATCCTGTGCGCAGAGCGAACCGCACCAGGCCCGGAACATCATGAATGTTCAAGCAGTCCATCAGCTTCATGCGATGGTACTCGACGGTCTTTGGGCTGATCTTCAGGACCGCGGCGATTTGCTTGGTGTTCTGGCCTTCGGCGATGAGTTGAAGGATTTCACGCTGCCGGCCCGTCAACGGTTCGAGCGGGCTTTTCTGGTCGGCAATCCTTTTCAAAGGAAGCCTTTTGAGGAGTCGCGTGGGGATTTCCTGAGGCAGGTCAATTTCTTTGTGAACCACACGTTGCAGGATCGTTTCGGCTTGTTCGGTTCGAGTCTCGGCCTGCTCCGTTCGGATTTCTGCTTGATCTGTGCGCGTCTTCGCCATTTCTGTCCGGGTTTCGGCCTGCTCCGCGCGCGTCTCCGCCAATTCCGTCCGGGCTTTGGCCTGCTCCGTGCGCGTCTCCGCTTGCACAGTCCGGGCTTCAGCCTGCTCAATCCGCGCCTTAACGGCGGCTGCGCCCGTGGGTTGTTTTTTTTTCTTCATTTCGCCTTCATCATAATAGGCAGAAAGACGTCGCGGGCGTAATGGGGTGTTCACCCCATCTGTGATTTTTGCGAAGAGAAAGGCGCAGTGTCAGGCTGTTGTGGCGGTGGGGGTGTCGCCCGGATGCGGCTTCAGTTCTGCATTCGCGGTTGGCCCGGGCTGAATCCAAGGGTTTTCCAAGTGGCGGCAAGGAACGACCTAGTGGCAGGCAAATCTCGCAGAAGGTATAAAGGGAATGCACGCATCACCAACCCACGTGTGAGGTGCGGACGGAGTCTGGCAGCCAACATCCGGACTCCGCTCCGTTTTAAGATTGGAAACGAGCTGCCGTCTGGGGGGGCGTTTACAACAGCTTGATTTGCATCGCGTCTTTCTCCAGGCCGTCCATCAGGCCCTCGATGCGCGCCCGGCGCCGTTTCAGGATGTGTTTGTCCACCTCCGCGTCGTAAGGCACGGGATACTTGCCGTTGTAACAAGCCATGCAAAACGATTCCCCGGGCAGGCCCGTCGCCCGAACCATGCCGTCCCCGGATAAATAGGCCAGTGAATCCGCGTTGAGATAACGCCGGATCTCGTCAATCGAATGGCTCGCCGCCATCAATTTGCTGCGGTCCGGAAAATCGATGCCATAGACGCACGGGTTCATGTGCGGCGGGCAACTGACCAGCACATGCACTTCCGTCGCGCCCGCCTCCTTCAAATTATTGACGCGCGCTTTGCACGTTGTCCCGCGCACGATGGAATCATCCACCACGATTACCCTTTTGCCCCTGACCAGTTCGTCGATCAAATTGAGTTTCACCCGCACGTCAAAATCGCGGATCAATTGCGAGGGTTGCAAAAAACTGCGGCCCACGTAGTGATTGCGCACAAAGGCCATTTCATAAGGAATGCCCGACGCCAGTGAATAGCCCAGCGCCGCGCAGTTGCCGCTGTCGGGCACCGGCAGCACCAGGTCCGCCCGCAAAGGATGCTCCCGCGCCAGTTCCCGCCCCATTTCCACACGGACTTTATAGACGTTGCGGCGGGCGATGGTGCTGTCGGGGCGCGCGAAATAGACATATTCAAAAATGCAAAAGGCGCGTTGCTGGTGCTCTGGAAACGCCTGCAGGCTCCTCACGCCGTTTTGATCGATGAGGACGATTTCCCCCGGCTCGATGTCGCGCACGTATTTGGCGGAGATCAAATCCAGCGCGCAACTTTCGCTGGCCAGCACCCACCCCTCGCCCACCCTGCCCAGGCAGAGCGGACGGAACCCAAAAGGGTCGCGCACGCCGATCAATTCCTGCTCGGTCATAATGACCAGCGAATACGCCCCTTCGATGCGCCGCACCGTTTGCAACAGGTTGTTTTCGTTGCCGCCGGTATTGGGCTGGCAAAGCAGGTGCAGGACAATTTCGCTGTCCACCGTCGTTTGAAAAATGGCGCCTTTCTCCTCCAATTCTTCGCGCAATCCGGCCGCATTGGTCAGATTGCCGTTATGGGCGATGGCCAACTGGCCCCGTTGGCTGTCGCCCGTCAACGGCTGCGCATTGCGCAAATGCGACGATCCGGTGGTCGAATAACGGGTGTGGCCGACGGCCATGTGGCCGGCGAGATTATGCAGTATCTCGCCGTTGAAGATCTGCGACACCAGCCCCATGCGCTTGTACTCGCGGAATTGGCGGCCGTCGCACGAGACGATGCCCGCGCTTTCCTGGCCACGATGCTGCAAGGCATAGAGGCCGTAATAGGTCAATTCCGCCGCGTTGGGGTGGCCGTAAATGCCGAATACGCCGCAGTAATGTTTTGGATAAAGCTGCATGAAATTCAATTCCGCCAGGGCGATAATGACCGGGCTTCGCCGCCAACGCAAGAGCAGTTCTTTCTGCCATTGGTCCTTTGGGCATTGATTGGTCATTAGAGCGTGTTTTAAAAATCTCATTTTTTGGACGCTCCGGCTCGGCAGGAGCCTCTCCCTGCCACAAGCGCCTCGGTAGGGCGGGGCTCCTGCCGGGCCATTTGGCGGCGGTTGCTCAAAAAATCCTGTTTTTAAAACACGCTCTTAGTCATTTCCCCCGACGAACCGCATCTTGACTGAAGCAGTGGAAATACTACAGTTATACCAATGAAGCTTTCTCTTCGAGGGGAGTATGCGTTGCGGGCGCTCTTGGTGCTGGGCCGGCATTACGGCGGGGAGGTGGTGCGCATTCAAACGATTTCCGACGAGCAAAATATTCCCAAGAAATTTTTGGAACAGATTCTCAATGACTTGAAGACCCTGGGCGTGGTGGAGAGCAAGCGGGGCGCCGGGGGCGGCTACCGGCTGGCGCTCCCGCCGGAGGACATTACTTTGGCGTCGGTGATCCGGTATGTGACAGGGGCGCTGGCGCCGGTCAGTTGTGTGAGCGACAATTTTTATGAACGCTGCACCTGCCCGGATGAAGCGACCTGCCCCATTCGCGAAGTGATGAAGGAAGCGCGGGAAGCGGTGGTGGGCATCATGGAACGGGTGACCCTGGCCGATTTGTGCGAACGCTCGCGCCGCCTGGAACAGAACCCGCCCGGAGCCGCGGACTATGTGATTTAACAGATTGATTCCGTCTGCTTCTGCGGCCATTCTTTGTGTTCTGATGCAACAGGTCAATATCGGCATGATCGGCGGCGGCACGGTGGGCAGCGGCGTTTTCCATCATTTGGAAAACAACGGCGCCCTCCTGGAGTTGCGCCTGGGGATCAAAATCGGACTGCGCAAAATCGCCGTCAAGGCCCTGGACGAACCGCGCCCCTACCCAATCCCGGCCTCGCTCATGACGACCGATTGGGCCGCCGTGGTCAACGATCCGCAAGTCCATGTTGTCATCGAGCTGGTCGGCGGAACGACCCTCGCCAGGACGATGATTCTGACGGCGCTTAAACTGGGCAAACCGGTCATCACGGCCAACAAGGCGCTCCTCTCCGCCCATGGCGAGGAATTGTTCGCCGCCGCCCGGCAACACCAGACCAATCTCTATTACGAAGCCAGCGTCGCCGGGGGCATTCCGATTATCAAAGCCTTGCGCGAGGGCTTTGTCGGCAATCGCATCACCCACATTTACGGCATCGTCAACGGCACCTGCAATTACATCCTCACCCGCATGAAACTGGAAGGCACCGACTTTCAACCGACCCTCGCCGAGGCGCAGCGCCTCGGTTACGCCGAGGCCGACCCCGCGCTGGATATTGACGGCTTTGATTCCCAACACAAAATCGGCATTCTCGCCTCGCTCGCCCACGGCTTTTGGGTGCGGCCCGAAGAGATTTACGTCGAGGGCATCCGGGCCATCAGCCGGGCGGACATCGAATTTGCCGGGAAGCTGGGCCATACGATCAAACTCCTCGGCGTGGTCAAGGGGGGGAAATCGCCCGGCGCGAAAAACGGCGCGGGGCGGGCGGTGCAGGCCTCCGTCTATCCGGCCCTGGTGCCGGACACCCATGTTCTGGCGAGTGTCAATCATGTTTTTAACGCGGTCTTCGTGCGCGGCGACGTCGTGGGCGACACCCTCTTCTATGGGCGCGGGGCGGGCAAGGACGCCACCGCCAGCGCCGTTTTGAGTGACATCGCGGACGCGGCGCTGGATTACAAACACGGCACCCGCCGCCGCATTCCGCCCTTCGTGCCGCATGATCGCCATGGCAAGGTCCTGTCCATCGATGAAGTTGTGTCCCGTTATTATCTGCGTTTGAGCGTCATTGACAAACCCGGCACGCTCGCAAAAATCTCGGCCGTTCTGGCGGAATTGAAGATCGGGATTTCCTCGGTGATCCAACCCGAAGGTCACGAGGGCGAAAGTGTGCCGCTGATATTCATGTGCCATGAGGCGCCCAACGCGGCGATGAAAAAGGCGCTGGCCAGGATCGCCAAATTGCCGGTGGTCAAGCCGCCGCCGGTCATGATTCGGGTGGAAAGTTTCGAATGAGCCCCCTTAATCCTAATCTTAATCCTAATCCTAATCTCCAAAATGATTCGCCTGGAGTCTTCCCAATGAACCCGCGCCCGGCCAGTTTGCACCCATGAATTCCATTCTTCCAATCCAGGGCAATCGCTGGCGCGGCGTCATTCACGCCTACCGCCCCTACCTCCCCGTTTCCGAAACCACGCCCGTCGTTTCCCTGAACGAAGGGAACACGCCCCTGGTGCGGGCGGATAATTTTGTTGACGCCATCGGGGGCCGTTTCCAATTGTGGTTGAAATACGAAGGGGTCAACCCCACCTGCTCCTTCAAGGACCGTGGCATGACCCTGGCCGTTTCCAAGGCGAAGGAACGCGGGGCGCGCATTGTTATATGCGCCAGCACGGGCAACACCTCCGCCTCCGCCGCCGCCTATGCCGCGCGGGCCAAAATGAAGTGCGTCGTGGTGCTCCCGCACGGCAAGATTGCGCTGGGGAAACTGGCCCAGGCCCTCATGTACGGCGCCACCACCATCGCGGTGGAAGGCAATTTTGACGCCGCCTTGCGCATTGTCCGCGAACTCGGCGAGACTGGCAAAGTCGAAGTCGTCAACAGCATCAACCCGGCGCGAATCGAGGGACAAAAGACGGCGGCGTTTGAGATTTGCGATCAACTGGGGCGCGCGCCGGACTTTCATTTCCTGCCCGTGGGCAACGCCGGCAACATCACGGCCTATTGGAAGGGCTATCGGGAATACTTCGACGCCAAAAAGAGCGACCGCCTCCCGCGCATGTTCGGCTTCCAGGCCGCGGGCGCGGCCCCGATTGTCCTGGGGCAGCCGGTGGCCGACCCGCAAACCGTGGCCACGGCCATCCGCATTGGCAATCCCGCAAGCTGGCAGGCCGCCACCCAGGCCTTGAAGGATTCCAAGGGCTTCATCGACAAAGTGACCGACGAAGAAATACTGGCCGCCTATAAATTGATTGCGCGAACGGACGGCATATTTGTCGAACCGGCCTCCGCCGCCTGTCTGGCCGGATTGATCCAGCGCGTGAAGGCGGGGGCCATCCCGGCGGGGAGCGTCATCGCCGCCACCATGACCGGCCACGGATTGAAAGACCCCGATACCGCGATTAAAAGCGCCGGGATCGAGCCAATCGTCGTCCAGCCGACAAAAGAAGCCGTGATGAAAGCGATCGGGCTGTGATATGCCAGTTTCTAGTATTACCTTGTTAAGTTTTTTGAATACCGAGGGGAATTCGCATGGTTTGCAAAGGCTTTCATCATTTCCGAAAATAGCAGATTTTATCAATGTTTACAGGCTTGGGAGCCCACTTTTTGTGTTGCGAACCCAACAAAGTAATACTTGGACTGTCCCCTTTTGTCTTGAGAATCTTCCGCCATAGAGCTGTGCCCATTCCATTCGAACCGACACGTTCCTACGTCTACAAAGCCGCCCGATACGAACTACTTCCGCGGATAGCGGAGATTGCCCGCGAGTTCGGGGACGAGCCGTTCCTCCTCCGCGAGATTTCCAAGCAATTGCTTGCGGAGACTTACACGCCGGAACAATTGGAAATTCGCATCAAGAAGGCGAAGTCGGACGCGACTGAGAAGATGAGCAACATCTTCGGGTTCTACATCCCGTTTCTTGCTGAGAACCTGCGGGTCTTCGAGAGACTCGGAGGCGGGCAGTTCAGAAACATCTCGATTGACGAGGAACTGGCGGAAGCGGATGCCGTCGCCACCGACGTCGACTCGAACGATTCGGGCATCATCTATGCCTATTCCTTCCCCGCTATAATGAGGAAGGACGGCAAATTCCCCATCAAGGTCGGATTGACCATAACGGGCAATGCCGAAGAGAGAGTTACGCAGCAGTGCAAGCAGACTTGCTGCTTCGAATATCCCGTCATTATCAAAACATGGGCAGTCCAGCGGGTGGCCGCCGTTGAGGAGGCAGTCCATTCGACGCTGGAAGCACGAGGCTCAAAGCGCCGGGCACCCGGAGCCGAATGGTTCGACACGACGCTCGAAGAAATCGAGACCATTGTGAAGTTCGTTCAGCCGACAGTACGTCCCGTTTCCCGACCGTAGTCGGAGTGGCTGCCGTTGACAGCAACGCCTTGGTGTCTTAAGATGATTACGTGAATTCAACAATTGCCGCACCGGTTGACTGGATAGAGGCTGTTGGAAATCTGCGTTTTCCATCAAAGACGGACCATCGCCTTCAAGAACTCATGGACCGCAACAACGAAGGGCTTTTGCAGGAACCTGAAAGGGAAGAACTGGAGGCATTGGTTGAATTGAGCGAGCAACTGTCGCTCGTCCGCGGCGAGGCATTGCAGATGCTAGGCAAGCAGCCGTAATGAGCATCTCGGAAGAACTGTCGCGCACAGTTCGGGCGCGCGCTGACGGGCGGTGCCAATACTGCCTGATGCACGAGAGCTTACAGGGAGCCACTTTTCACATCGAACACATCATCCCACAATGCAAGGACGGGCGCTCTGATTTGGAGAATCTTGCATTGGCGTGCCCGGGATGCAATCTGCATAAAGCCAGCAGGATTACGGCGATTGATCCGGCGACTGGCGGGGACGTGCGGTTATTTCATCCCATCCTGCAACTCTGGTCAGAACACTTTCGGTTTAATGGCTATCAGATCGAAGGATTGACCGCCGTGGGCCGCGCAACCATAGAAATGCTAAACCTGAATCATTCCCGTCGTCAGCGCATCCGCGAAGTTGAGGCGGCGTTTGGTCTCTATCCTCCGGTTCATTGAGGGATTTTCCTCGATGACACTTACCCCGCCTCATGCTTGGTGGCGAATCCGCTGCTTTCCTGGCTACAATCCAACAACCGCGCCTGTCTTGATGGACTTCTCTTCCGCCTCGCAAATCTCCACCGCGCTCAGTCCATCCGCCGCCGTCACAATGCTCGGAGGCGTGTCTTGTTGGATGCACTGGATAATATAGCTCAATTCCATCTCGTAGCCATCCTCGCTGGCGCGCGTAATGACACGCGGCTTTTGGCCGTCTTCATAAAGCTTGAGCGCGTCCGCGCCGCGCCCGTTGTCATAATCCGCCGTGGCCTTCTCGAAATTGACCGTGTACTCCATCTTAAAACCAAAACCCTCCGTCATGACCCAACTCCCTTCGGCGGTGATCGGAATGCCGCCCGCGACCTGGTAGGAAGTGACCACATGATCTGTCGCGCTGCTGAAGCGCGTCGTCCCAACCGAAAAAACACCGCGCGGCCGTCCGAAGCAGAATTGCACAAAATCGGTGTCGTGAATATGAAGGTCCAGCAGCGCGCCGCCGGAATCCTCCCCTTTGAAATAGCTCGCCTTGCTCCAACCCGGAGGGGAGCAGACGCGGCGGAACCGCGCGGCCACCACCTTGCCATAAGTCTTCTGGTCAATGGCATTTTTGATCCACACCCATTCTGGCCAGAAGCGCATGACCATGGCCGGCATGAAAAAACCTTTGGCCTTCGCCGCCGCCGCCACGATTTCGCGGCATTGCGCCGGCGTGCGCGCCATCGGCTTCTCGCAAACGACGTGCCTGCCCGCCTGCAGCGCCGCCAGGCAGAGCGGATGATGCTGCGGCGTCGGCACACAAATATCCACCAGATCAATTGCCGGATCGGCCAATAAATCGTCGAACTTGGAATAAGCCTTCACCCGGGTCATATCGAGATGCAGCGGCTTGCCATCGCCGATGTTGCCCGCGATGCCCGAAAGGTCGCCATTGACCGGCAGCCGCGCCGAGTCACAAATCGCCCCGAGCCGCGCCCCGGGAATTTTCAACCAGGCTTTGATATGCGTCGCCCCCATGAACCCGATGCCAGCGACGCCCACGTTGACTGTTTTCGTGGTGCGCATCTCACTTTTTAGGCATGCGCCAAGGGGAAGTTTCATTGACACCCCGTTTCAACGGGGTGCTTCCGAGGCGGCGGGTGGTTGCAACCGCTTCAGCGGTTTCCCGGGCGATAAACCGTTGGAAACGGTTTTTCACCAACTCCCGCCCTCTACCACTCCGTTGAAACGGGGTGTCAATCACAGCATGGCCGCAAAAAGATTCCGCCGCGCCCAAAAACTGAGATGCGCGCGTTTTCATATTTCTTAATTCATAATTCTTACTTCTTAATTTCTTCAAGATACTCTCTCGCCGCGCGGATGTCGGCCACGCGCTGTTCGCCCGCTTCGCGTTCGATGGCCAGATTCCCCCGAAAACGGAGTTTGTCCAGCGTCCGCAAGAATGCCTGCCAATCCACCTCGCCGGTGCCGACCGGCACTTCCCTGCCCCAAACACCCGGCTCCTTGGTCCTCACAGCGTCCTTGATATGACACTGCTTGAGCCACGGGCCGAGCGCCTGCAACGCGGCGATGGGATCGCCCTTGTCATAAAGAATCATGTTCGCCGGATCGAAATTCACCCCGACGTTCGGCCTGCCCAACTTTTGCAAAAAGGCGCCGAGCGTCTCCGCCGTTTCCTGGCCCGTCTCAAAACCCAGATCAATGCCCTTGGCGGCGAACAAATCGGCAATCAGGCTGATGCGTTGGAGAAGCGTTTGCAGCCTGGCATCACCCGGATCATGCGGAAGGAACCCCGCATGGAACGTGACCAGCTTCAAACCGAGTCTCTCCGCAATCGCCGCCGCCGCCTGGATATTCCGCCAATTCTCCGGCCACGTTGCATCCGGCACGACGCCGCCCGTGCGCTGGATGGATTCGAGCGTCGAGTAATCCTCCCCCGCCGCGCCGAACATGCCCGAAACCAGTTCCACCCCGTTGCCGGCGCACACCTCCGGCAACCCGCCCCACACCTCTGGCGACACCCGCAGCGGATCCAGCGCAATCTGAACGCGCCGGATGCCGACAGCCTGCAACTGAGCCATCAGTACCTGCGGATCAGCAGGGTACAACGACCAACTGCACACCGCCAATTTCAAACCCAGCCGATATGCCATAAACAAATTTCTGGTAGGAGAGACTCCGTCGAGCCGCGACTCGATCCCTCCCGCCTCCTAGAGCATTTCCACGAAAACTATAGCCGCATTATATGGTAGGGCGGGCACTCCGCTGCCCGCCGCGGCGCGCACGGAGTGCGCGCCCTGCCTCCGTCGTTGAGGCTACACTATTTATCGAAACGCTCTAATTCCTAAATCTGACTTCTTAATTTTCTGTAGTACCACTCTGGTATTGCAAGATGAAATTCTCATTCGATGAAACATGTGGCAATGCGGGCTTGACCCCTTGATGTCAACAACGGCTCCCCCGCCGCCACTTCATTGACGCCATGCGGGAGAATGCGGCGGCTGCGTTCCATTACTTGGGGGGAAAATGTTTCGCAAAATCGGCAACCATGTCGTCCATGGCCCTCGTTGTTGATTCGGCCTCATTGATGAGGATGCCTCCTGATCCGTATCGGGCGGTTCCAGACCAAACTGTTGTGCCGGAAGGAACCTCCTTGACTCTCATGGAAAAATTGAAACGGCCATTCCACCACGCAGACTTGGTTCCAATCGGGTCCACTATCGCAACAAAAGGAATGGACCTTGATTTTGCATGTTCGAAAGCGCCGAGGCTGTCGATTCCCAAATCGCGGATGTTATAGCCCAGTCCGATAAATGCGGGTGAAGCTGCGCTCACTCCTTCTCCCGTCAGCCCAATGGACGCGACCGGGGTGACTTTATCTGAGAATGGTGGCGCAATCGTCGTCGCGAATCGGTTGGCGCAGCCATTAACAAAACAGGCGAAAGCCGCCAATATCGTGACCTGGACAAATCGTATTACGTTCATAAGCTTCATTGAGACTTAAAGCGTGTTTTGAAAATTGGATTTTTCGATCAACCGCCGCCAAATGGTTCGGCAGGAGCCTCGCCCTACCGAGGCGCTTGTGGTAGGGCAACACCTGAGTCATTCCGCACAAGGAATATTTGTATTTATTTTTCATTCTTAGGTGGCGGCGACAGCGTTGGGACTTTTGCGATGATTCAAC
>Ga0326728_10024319_pt1 | contig 10989 bp, 8 predicted proteins | sample MB3enrmetagenome_FD_207602 | JGI IMG/M metagenome (GOLD analysis project Ga0326728, IMG submission 207602) | Lab enriched peat soil microbial communities from McLean, Ithaca, NY, United States - MB31MN | ecosystem: Environmental > Terrestrial > Soil > Wetlands > Peat | place: USA: New York...
GGGTTCGCAGGATCACGCGATCCCGTTTGAGAAGGCAGTTGGTGAAATTGAAATGGATCGCAAGTGACGTACACTCTCCTCATCCTGCGCCGCGCACAGAAGGAATTGGCGCAACTCCCTACGCCATCTTACGAGCGCGTCCGCGACTCAATACGTGACTTGGCTGAGGATCAGCGGCCTCGAGGATGCCTCAAGCTTGCCGGGCGGGAAGGATGGCGCATCCGGGTAGGTGACTACCGTGTAGTGTACGAAATCGACGACCAACAACATACTGTCACTGTCCTTCACGTCGGCCATCGTCGCGAAGTCTACCGTTAAGCATCTAGGTCACATCCACAATCTTCACCGCATTGATTACCACTGGAGTTCTAGGCCGATCATTCCGGTCGCGCGCCACAGCGCCGATCTTCTCCACGATCTCCTGGCCCTTCACGACTTGACCGAAAATGGTGTGGTGGTTATTCAGCCAATTGGTGGGCCCGAGCGTTATAAAGAACTGGCTCCCGTTTGTGCCCGGGCCGGCGTTGGCCATGGCCAGCTTGCCTGCCTTGTCGAATACTATCCCTTTGGCGAATTCGTCCTTGAATTGATAACCGGGTCCGCCCGTGCCGGTGCCGAGCGGACAGCCGCCTTGGATCATGAAATCGGGAATGACGCGATGGAAGACCAGCCCATCGTAAAAGGGCCGCCGAACCTTCTGGCGGGTCTTCGGATCGGCAAACTCTTTCGTTCCTGTCGCCAAGCCAACAAAATTCTCTACAGTCAGGGGAGCGTGTTGCGGGAACAGCTCGCAGGTTATTCCCCCTAGGCTGGTCTCAAAGATGGCATACTTTCCGGGTTTCAGGTCGGGCATCAGAACTCCTTGCAAAAGCAGAAATTAGAGACTAGAAAGTAGGGCCGAAACCCACATCGGGCCAGGTGACACGGCTTCGAAGAGAGACGGAGTGCACTGCCCCACCGGGCTCCGCTTAGAACTATAACGGGTCTCTAAAGTTCCGCGCCACTTTTTTCTCACTGCGTAACTGGCAGGGTTTATGATAGGAGCAGGGCTTTGGAGGATGAATCGTGACAGAGAAGAATAGGCAGGACCCGTTTGGGGCGCGAGCCGTGCTCAACACCGGCGGCAGCAGCGCCGTCATTTATCGCCTGGACAGACTCGAAAAGGGCGGGCTGGGAGGCATTTCTAAGCTACCGTTCTCGATCAAGGTTTTGCTCGAATCGGTGCTGCGAAACTGCGATGGGGCCCTGATTACCGAGCAGGACGTTGCTGCGCTGGCCGCATGGAATGCGAAGAGTCCTGCCGCCCGCGAAGTGCCCTTCAAGCCGGCGCGTGTCATCCTCCAGGATTTCACGGGCGTGCCCGCTATTGTGGATCTGGCCGCGATGCGCTCGGCCATGCAGCGCTTGGGCGGCGACCCAGCCAAGATCAACCCGTCGGTGCCGGTGGACCTGGTGATAGACCACTCCGTTCAAGTGGATTTCTTCGGCAACCCCCAGGCTCTGGAGCGCAACGCGGATATTGAATTTCAACGCAATCGCGAGCGGTACGAATTTCTGCGCTGGGGTCAGAAGGCTTTTGATAACTTCCGTGTTGTTCCCCCCGCCACCGGAATCGTGCATCAGGTGAACCTCGAGTTTCTGGCCAAGGTCGTTCTCGAACAACAGCGCGGACACGAAGTGGTCTGGCTTCCCGACACCTTGGTGGGCACGGACTCCCACACCACCATGATTAACGGGTTGGGAGTGCTGGGATGGGGAGTAGGCGGCATCGAGGCCGAGGCGGCGATGTTGGGCCAGCCTTATTACTTCCTCACTCCCAAGGTGGTGGGTTTCAAGATGAAAGGCAGGCTGCGCGAGGGCGTCACGGCAACCGATCTTGTGCTCACCGTGACCGAGATGCTGAGGAAGCAAGGCGTGGTGGACAAGTTCGTCGAGTTCTATGGCGACGGCCTCTCACAGATGACGCTCGCAGACCGCGCCACCGTGGCCAACATGGCGCCCGAGTACGGAGCCACGATGGGATTCTTCCCTGTGGATGGGGAAACGTTGCATTACCTTCGGCAGACGGGCCGCAGCGAGGAGGACGTCGAGCGAGTCGAGCGTTACTGCAAAGAGCAGGGAATCTTCCGGTGCAATGAAACTCCTGACCCCGAGTGCAGCGAAACCCTCGAACTCGATCTCGAGGCCGTGATGCCAAGTCTTGCGGGGCCTAAGCGCCCGCAGGACCGCGTTCCGCTTTCGGCCATGAAAGGCGCCTTCCGCAAGGCGCTCGCCGCTCCGGTGAAAGAGCGCGGCTTCGGCCTCTCGCCGCAAGCCAGCGAGCAGGTTGCGACGGTGGGACTCAACGGGAACCAAGCCACTCTCAAGCATGGGTCGGTCCTGATCGCCGCCGTTACCTCCTGCACTAACACTTCGAACCCCTCCGTCATGCTGGGCGCGGGGTTGTTGGCGAAGAAGGCTGCGGATCGCGGGCTGCGAGTCCCTCTTTACGTAAAGACCAGCTTGGCGCCGGGTTCGAAGGTGGTGACCGAGTACTTGAAGGCAGCGGGATTGATTGAGCCGCTGGCCGCGCTCCATTTCAACTTGGTGGGCTACGGTTGCACCACCTGCATCGGGAACAGCGGCCCGCTGCTCCCCGAAGTGGCCAAGGCGGTCACAGAGCACCAACTTGTGGCGGCGGCAGTTCTTTCCGGAAATCGCAACTTCGAAGGCAGAGTCCACCCGCAAGTGCGCGCCAATTACTTGGCATCTCCGCCCCTCGTCGTCGCCTATGCCTTGGCGGGCACCGTGGATATCGACTTCGAGAGCGAGCCAATCGGAAACGACCGCGCCGGCGCGCCGGTCTACCTACGCGACATTTGGCCGTCGCAGGCGGAAGTCGGCCAGGCGATGGATCGAGCTATTCGCCCGGAGATGTTTCGCCAGTCTTATGCCAACGTTTGGGACGGCAACGCCACCTGGAACGCCATTCCAGTTGCGGGCGGCGCGCTCTATGAATGGCGGTCCGATTCCACCTACATTCAGGAGCCGCCCTTTTTCACCGGGCTTAGTCCGGAACTCGAACCGATTTCCGAGATTCACGGCGCACGCGTCCTCGTCCTGCTCGGCGATTCCATCACCACCGACCACATCTCGCCTGCGGGAAGCATTGCGGAAGAGAGTCCTGCGGCACGCTACTTGATTGAGCGCGGCGTGGCCAAGAAGGACTTCAACTCCTATGGCTCGCGCCGCGGCAACGACCGGGTGATGGTGCGCGGCACCTTCGCCAACATCCGGCTTAAGAACCAGCTTGTGCCGGAAGTCGAGGGAGGTATTACGATCCATCTGCCGGGCGGCGAGCGCCTGTCGATTTACGCCGCCGCCGTGCGCTATAAGCAGGATGGAGTGCCGCTGCTGGTCATTGCTGGAAAGGAATACGGGTCAGGCTCCTCCCGCGACTGGGCGGCCAAGGGGGCTCTGCTGCTGGGAATCAGGGCCGTGCTGGCAGAAAGCTTCGAGCGCATTCATCGCAGCAACCTTGTGGGTATGGGGGTGCTGCCGCTTCAGTTCCTCGAGGGTCAGAACGCTGCTTCGCTGGCTCTAACCGGGCGGGAAGTGTTCGACATCACCGGACTCGGCGGCGACATAAGCCCTCGCTCGCAGGTCACAGTATCAGTCGTTGGTCCGGATGGGGCGAGGCGCAGCTTCCAGGCGGTCGCACGGCTGGATTCTGTGATCGAGGTTAACTACTATCGAAACGGCGGAATTCTGCCTGCGGTTCTGCGCAAGATGCTGAATAGTGAATAGTGAATGGTGAATTGTAAATACCGACCCAGGGGGGAGGGGGCAACCTCGACTTGCGACGGGCATTCGCAATTTACATTTACCATTCATAATTCTAAGGAAGGGGCCGATACCCAATGGATTCATTTAACGGCGTTCCCGTCCCAACGGACGGGGCGCGGATCGACTTTGTCAACGACAAGTTTGTAGTTCCCGATAACCCGATCATCCCTTACATCGAAGGCGACGGCACGGGCCGCGACATCTGGAAGGCGTCGCGCCGGGTGTTTGACGCGGCAGTGGAGAAAGCCTTTGGAGGCAAGCGCCGGGTTGTCTGGTACGAGGTATTTGCAGGCGAAAAGGCATTCAAGAAGTTTGGCGAATGGCTTCCCGAGGGCACTCTCGAGGCGATCAAGAGCTTCCGCATAGCCATCAAAGGCCCGCTCACCACGCCTGTAGGCGGCGGTATTCGCAGCCTGAACGTTGCCCTGCGGCAGCTCTTGAACCTTTACGCCTGCTGGCGGCCGGTGAAATACATTCCAGGCGTGCCGTCTCCGGTCAGGTATCCGGAGCGCATGAAGATCATCATTTTCCGCGAAAACACGGAGGACGTTTACGCGGGGATCGAGTGGAGCCAGGGATCAGAGCAGGCGAGATTTGTGATCGAGTTCCTGAACACCCTGTTGAATAACAGTGGGGCGAAGAAGCAGATCCGGCTCGACTCCGGCGTGGGCATCAAGCCCATTTCGATCACTGGCACCAAGCAGTTGGTGAGGCGCGGTCTCCGTTACGCCATCGATCACGGCTTGAAGACCGTGACCCTGGTCCATAAAGGCAACATCATGAAGTTCACGGAAGGTGCATTCCGCGACTGGGGCTACGAGTTGGCCAAACAGGAGTTTCGCCAGCACATCGTCACGGAGCGGGAACGCTGGGTGCTGGAGGGCAAGGACAAGAACCCGCACGCCGCGGTCGAAGAGCTGGCAGCCTTGCTTGAGCCTGGGCTTGAAATGGCCACCGAGAGTTTCAAGCAGCAGGTCTTCAAGGAAGTGAACGACTGCTTGGAATCCATCTACACGACCCACGGCCAGGGCCAGTGGAAGAACAAGACGCTGGTGAACGACCGCATTGCCGACTCGATGCTCCAGCAGATTTTGACGCGCGCGGACGAATACCGGGTGGTCTGCACGCCGAATCTGAACGGCGACTACCTGTCAGACGCCTGCGCCGCCCAGATCGGCGGGCTCGGCCTGGCGCCCGGCGCGAACATTGGAGATGGTTTCGGGGTGTTTGAGGCCACGCACGGCACGGCGCCCAAATACGCGGACAAGGACGTGATCAATCCTGGGGCCGTCATCCGCTCCGGGGCGTTGATGTTTGAGTTCATCGGCTGGCCCGAGGTCGGCACGTTGATCGAGGACGCCTTGGCTGCAACCGTCGCGCAGCATCGCGTCACCTACGACCTCGAGCGGCTGATGACTATGGACGGCATCACGGGCGTGCAGAAGCTGAGCACCAGCGGATTTGCGAGCGCCATCATCGAAAACATAGAGCGGGGGGCGAGGGGTTGGGGACTCGGGTGATTTCAGGTTTCCAAGGCTGGATTGAGGCAGCACCCAGCCTTCCGGCCGCCTACTGCTTTCTGCCTACTATCTCTCCCGAGGGGGGGCCATGACACGCAAAAAGGTGACTGTGATTGGTTCAGGCAACGTTGGCGCATCGGTGGCGTTGCGCCTCGCGGACAAGCAAATGGCCGATGTGATCCTGATTGACATACTAGAGGGCATCCCGCAAGGCAAGGCGTTGGACATCCTCGAAGCGGGGCCGGTCGAGGGTTCCGACGTCAAGATCAGGGGAACGAACGATTACGCGGACACGGCGGATTCGGACTTGGTGGTGATGACGGCCGGTTTTCCCCGCAAGCCCGGCATGAGCCGCGACGACCTGCTTCGAGCCAACTACGAGGTTGTCAAGGGCGCCATTGCGCAGGCGGCGAAACGCTCACCCGAGGCAATCTTGATCGTGGTGACCAACCCGTTGGATGCGATGGTGCAGACGGCGTTCAGGGTGAGCGGGTTTCCCAAGCATCGTGTGCTGGGCATGGCGGGGGTCCTGGATACCGCCCGCTACCGGACATTTATCGCGGAGGCTTTGAGCGTCTCAGTGCTGGACGTTCAGGGGTTTGTTTTGGGCGGCCACGGAGACACCATGGTGCCTGTGCCGCGCTATACGACCGTGGCGGGAATCCCGGTGGGGGACTTAATGCCGCCGGAGCAGCTCGAGGCGATCGTTGAGCGTACCCGCAACGGCGGGGCCGAAATTGTGAACCTGCTTAAAAGTGGCAGTGCCTATTACGCGCCTGCTGCGGCCGTAGTCGAGATGATTGATGCCATCTTCAAGGATCGCAAAAGAATCCTGCCCTGTGCCGCTTACCTTCAAGGTGAGTACGGCATCCACGATGTGTTCGTGGGGGTGCCCGTCAAACTCGGGGCTCGCGGCATCGAGCAGATCGTGGAAATCAAGCTCACGCCGGAAGAACGGGCAGCACTCAAAAAATCTGCCACGGCGGTGAGAGAGTTGACGGCGATTATCGGCGTCTGACGCGCAGAAAATCAACACTCAAAAGTCAAAAGGCAGGACACATTGCAGGCCTGTTATTTTGAGCCCGCCCGGCAAACCCAGTGACTCTGGACCTGCTTAGAGGGAGAGTTCGTCCGCGACTAGCTTGTGCTGCGGCACCCTCGGCGCTCCGCCCTGAGATGCCTGATTTGACGAGTGCGTCAATATCTCGCAGCGCCGTGTCGTGGGAGCATTCTGTGAGCTTGGCCCATTTGGGCGTTGGAAGACCAGCATAGGCGGATGCGAGAAGCCCTTAAACTTCCTGCCGACGCCGTGATACACTCATTTCGTCACACATCCGGGACGCGGTTAGGTGAGGCTGGGGTGGATGCGTTCACCATCGTGAGGATCATGGGTGACTTCACAGTGGTGGTTTCTCAAGAGTACGTTCACCCAATACCAGAGGCAGTGGAGCGTGCGTTTGAGCGGCTGAATGCTGCAAACGAAAAGGCGCTCGCAAGCCTGCCCAGAGCGACGCAGAGTCGGCAAATAAAATCTCCGTCTACCGCAGTTTCTACTAGACTGGTGGACGGTCGAACTGAAGTTGTCGAACAAGTTCTTTAGTCGCAACGTGCGGGGGTGGCGGAATTGGTAGACGCAAGGGACTTAAAATCCCTCGGTCCGCAAGGACTGTGCGGGTTCGATTCCCGCCCTCCGCACCATTCCCTTCGCTTCCTTAAGCTCTCTGGCCGGTGAGCGTTTCCAGAAACCGCCGAGCTTTCACAGCCTCGGCGTTGACGTGGGCCAAGTCGCCGTGGTCAAGGCATTCGACGACCAGCGGACCGTGCGTGAACCCGCCCTGCTCTAAACGGGACATGACCTTCGGGAAGTTCACCATGCCCGTGCCCGGAGTTATCTCCACCTCTTTCGGCGCGCGGAAATCCTTCACACTCATGCCTGCCACCACGCCGTCGACAGTCGCGGCGTCGTTCACGGGGTCGAGTTTTCCGTCGGAGTAATAGAAGATGTTTCCGGGATCGTACCAGAGCCGAAAGCTCTTATGGCCGATGCGGTCAATGGTCCGGCGGCACGACGCGCCGTCGGGATTGCTGCCCGCGTGCGGTTTGAGGGTGAGGATAATGCCCTTGGACACGGCGTAGTCGCAACACTCGGCGACGGTCTTGTAATAGGCTTCGGCGTGCTGCTCCTCCGTCCCCCCCAGCAACAGGTAAGGACAACCGCAGGCAGCAGAATTGTCAATGAGGTGCTTGAGCCCGCCCGTAGTCCCCATGGCGGCATCGTCAGCCCACATGGAGATGATCTTGAGGCCTCGCCGCTTCGCTTCTCCGCCAATGGCGGCAGCCTCTTTGGGCGTGGTTGCCACAGAGATGATCAGGCTAGTCTGGCTCTTGGTCGTCATCAGGCCCACGTATTTGAAGCCGGCAGTGGCGATGCCGTCGAATGCAACATGATAATCAAATTCCGCCCAAGGTCGCGTGTAACAACCGATCTGCCAGCGCGGCGTTTGGCTGGCGCGGCTCAACGCGGCGCCGGCAGTTGCGACGAGAGCGCTGCCTATAAACTCGCGGCGAGATAGAAAGCGGCCGCTGCCAGCAGAAGCAGTGAACACAGGAAAAGATGGCCTTCCCGGAGCGGGCTCAATCGACGAGTCTGGCACGATTGTGGTCGTTTGTGTGTGCATGGATCCTTCGAGAATGCATGAGTGTGACGGCCCTCCTAGTGTACACTTGTCGCCCCCCGCAGGACAGGACATGTTTCGGTAGCGTCTCGGTTTGGCCGTAGTGTGGGTGGAGCGCCGACCTCAGACTTGGAGGGAGGGGCATTGCAGGCGCGTGCTCTGAGGTGTGCCGGCAGGGGGCGAATCCCGATAAGGCATTGACGGGGAAGGCGGTAGGCAGGAGCGGTTCAATCGACTATTTGTACCATATGAGCCACAAATACTGCCATTCGGCAGAATCCGCTTAGATATCCATCAATTTCCATTTATCATTGCCTTTTGCATTCAGGCACCTCCGCAAACTATGGGCGCTTCGGCTTTCCGCATGGTTTGCGGAGTGTCTATTGCGGGAGGAAAAACCAATATGCCAAGAATCCGAGGTCAGCGGCTGATGAAGTACGCCGACCAAGTTGTCTCCTCGACGGCTGGAGTGCTTTTCAGTACCATCCAGTTCTTCAACAAGTATCATCCTGGACCTACTTTTGTTCCACGTTGGTCCGACAAGCCTATTCTGAAATCATGGCAAAAGACCAAGCCGCCACTGGGGTGGCCTCGCGAGACCGACTCGCTTTGTCCCCAATGCGTGAAAGAAGCTCGGGAGAAAATCCTGAGCGGGGAGCGGAATTGGCAAACACTCCTCACGGAGAAAGCAGGCGAAATCAAAGCCACTATTCTCGAGCGGGACGGCCAGGTCTGGATGGTCAAGGATTGCCCGATCCACGGCCACTACGAAGACCAGATGGCGGTGGACGCGAATTTTCTGTGCTGGATTGAAAAGAACTTTCCCGGCCGCGATATTCGCGCCCACAACGATGAAGGTCTGCACAACCATGGCTCCAGCACCATCAAGCACGGACGCGGGTCAGTGCTCACCGTGGATTTGACTAACCGTTGCAACATGATGTGCGATCCCTGCTTCATGGACGCTAATCAGGTGGGCTTTGTGCACGAACTCACCTGGGAAAACATCACGCAAATCCTCGACAATGCCGTCAAGATCAAGCCTCGCCGGCAGATGTCGGTGCAGTTTTCGGGCGGCGAACCCACCATGTCGCCGTACTTCATCGACGCCATTCGCTATGCGCGCAAATTGGGTTACAACAGCGTGCAAGCGGCCACCAATGGAATCGAGTTTGCCAAAAGCAAAGAGTTTTGCAAGCGTGCCTTCGAGGCCGGCCTTCGCTATGCCTACTTGCAGTTCGACGGGATCGGCAACGACGCCAACGGCCACCGCCAGGTGGGCAACCTGTTCGATGTGAAGCTGCGCGCTATCGAGAACATGCACGAGGCGGGCATCGAGATCATTCTGGTCACCACCATCGTGAACAACCTGAACAACGACCAGGTGGGCCCCATCGTCAACTTCGCCCGCGAGAACCCCAAGAAGATCGCCTTCGTGGCTTTCCAGCCCGTCAGCTTTACGGGGCGCGACGAGGACATTACACCTCAGCGCCGCAAGCGCCAACGCTACACGCTTTCGCACCTGGCGCTGGACGTGAAAAAGCAGACAGGCATCACCGAGCCCACGCGTGACTGGTTCCCCATCTCCCTGATGGGCGCCTTCGCCGACTTTGCCGATCTAGTGCACGGCCCCGAAGCCCAGTGGGGACAGGTGAGCTGCGGCTGCCACCCCAACTGCGGAGTGGGGACGGCGCTGATGATTAATAAGGAGACCAAGGAATGGGCGCCGGTTCCCCAGTTCCTCGACATCCCCCAGCTCGTGACGGATATGCGGGGGATCACCGACGCAGCGCGTGGCAAGGTGTTCTCGAACTTCATGATGGGCCTCGCGCTGCTGAAGAACTACAAGCCGTTCCAGGCGCCTAAGAGCCTGGCCCTGATCGATCTACTGAAGAAGTTCGACAAATCCTTTGCGCTGACCGGCGAGGCTCGCGCCCGGAAGAAGTATGGCGCCTCGGATCCCGACCGGACTTATGAAGACGCTCTGATACGCCGCTCTGATCCCTGGAACTTCCTCTTCATCGCCGGCATGTGGTTCCAGGACTTGTTCAATTACGATTTCCGCCGCACCGAGATGTGCATCATTCCCTATGCCACGCAGCAGGGCGAGATCTCCTTCTGCGCGTACAACACGGGCATCGGCTGGCGGAAGATTCTCGAGAATATGTACAAGAACGCAACCGTGGCGGAGTGGTACAAGACACACGGCAAACACCAGATTTACGCGAAGGGTAAGTCTGTGGAACTGAAGAACGAGAAGATTTCGCTCTACGTCAACGCCGAGGATGCCGCACGCGTACGTCCGAAACAGCACGACATCCCGATTACCGCCGCGGAAGAAGAGCGTCAACGCCGCAAGGCCGCTTGGGAAGAGCAGCAAGCCCATCAGTACTATGCAGAGATGGTGCTGAAGCAACCGAAGAGCGACCTCGTGCAGATTGGCGTCGCCGCGCCGGAGGTCTCCCAGGAAGTTGACGAAAAAGTTCCCGCCTAACTCCAGGGTTGGATTGTGGAGAAACAGGGGCCGGCCGCGTTCACGTGCGGCCGGCCTTTTTTTTGACGGTTCGCCGACAAATACGTAAATGTGATTCTATGAGAGTGCGCATTTCAGCGACAGAATGCGCCCGCAGGTTTTCCGAACTGATGAACCGCGTCCGTTACCGGGGCGAGAGTTTCATTGTGGAACGGAGGGGTAAGCCCGTCTGTGAGATTCTGCCAGCCCAGCCCACGAGATTCAGCGGCAAAGAACTCGCGGACTTGCTCCGTTCGCTCCCCAAGCCAGATGAAGACTACCTCGCCCAGATTGAGAAGCTCTCGGCAAAGCAATCCGAACCCCAAGTTGCTTCCGATCATCTAATGCTTTAGGATAAAAGTGTTCTCCGAGCCCGGGGTAGCTAAAGGCACAACACAAGCCCAAGCCTTGCGGGCCGATAGGGTGACTTGAGAAATCGAGCCGCCTCCCGTGTTTG
>Ga0326728_10024320_pt1 | contig 10989 bp, 12 predicted proteins | sample MB3enrmetagenome_FD_207602 | JGI IMG/M metagenome (GOLD analysis project Ga0326728, IMG submission 207602) | Lab enriched peat soil microbial communities from McLean, Ithaca, NY, United States - MB31MN | ecosystem: Environmental > Terrestrial > Soil > Wetlands > Peat | place: USA: New York...
GCGAAAAGGTTTTCCGGAGGTCATTTTCGGGGCGGGCAAGACGGTCGGGCAGGTCGTGAAAATTGCCGCCAAATTGATTTCGCTGGATCAGCCGGTTTTGGTCACGCGCATCAACGCGGATTACGCCGTGGCGCTGAAACGGAAGTTCAAGCGGGCGGTGTACCATGCGTCGGCCCGCTGCGTGACAATTGAGAAAAAGCCGCTGCCCAAGCGTCCGGGATTCATTGCCGTGGTCTGCGCGGGGACGAGCGACCTGCCGGTGGCCGAGGAGGCCGCGGTGACGGCAGAAATCATGGGCAACCGTGTCGAGCGCGTGCATGACATCGGCGTGGCTGGCTTGCATCGAATGCTGGCGCGAATGGATTTGTTGCAGTCGGCCAACGTGATTGTGGCGGTGGCGGGCATGGAGGGGGCGCTGCCGAGCGTGCTGGCGGGGCTGGTGTCCAAGCCGGTAATCGCGGTGCCCACGAGCATTGGTTACGGCGCAAGTTTCGGCGGCATCGCCGCCTTGCTGGCCATGCTGAACAGTTGCGCCAGCGGCGTGACCGTGGTGAACATTGACAACGGCTTTGGCGCGGGTTACGCCGCCAGCCAGATCAACGCCATCGTCAGCGGCCCGGAAAGCGGGGCCACGCCGGCACGGCAATCTTTCAAATGAAAACGCTTTACCTCGACCTCATCAGCGGAATCGCCGGTGACATGTTTATCGCCGCGCTGCTGGATTTGGGCGTGGACCAGCGGCGCTTCGAGCGCGAACTCAGGAAGCTGAAGCTTGAGGGCTACCACCTGCATATTGTGCGGGGCGAAAAGTCATCCATCGCCGGGATAAAATTCGATGTTCACTTGGCCCACGACCACGATCATGAACATGAGCACGACCACGAGCACGGACATGAACATGGACACAGTCATAGCCATCAGCACCATGAACATCCTGAATCCGAACACGGCCATTCACACCACTCTCATTCACACGAAGAGCAGCGCAATTTTGCGGAGATCAAGGAACTGATCCGCCGGAGCAAACTGTCCGCCTGGGTCAAACAAAAGGCGATTGCGGTGTTTCAGCGCATCGCCGATGCGGAAGGGCGGATTCACGGTCTGCCGCCGGAAGAGGTACATTTTCACGAGGTCGGCGCGGTGGATTCCATTGTGGATATTGTGGGCGCGGCCATTGCGCTGGAAATGCTGGGCAAGCCGAGGGTGCGCGCTTCATTGGTGGTGGAGGGGACGGGCTGGATTCGCTGCGCGCATGGGCGTTTTCCGGTTCCCGCGCCGGCCACGCTGGCCATTCTGGGCGCGCGCGGCATTGGCATTACGCAGTGTGCGGAGCCGCATGAACTGGTCACGCCCACGGGCGCGGCATTGCTGGCTGAATTCGTGGAAACATTTGGCCCGATGGACGGACTGGTCGCGGAAAAAATCGGTTTCGGCCTGGGCACGCGCGAAAATGAGACGCGGCCCAACGTGCTGCGGGCGGTTCTAGGAACCTCGAAGGGACGCGGGACACATTACCTGAAGCAATCATTGTCGCCCGTCACCCATCACTCGTCAGACTTGGATTGGCAAACCGACCGCGTCGCGGTGCTGGAAACGAATCTGGACGACTGCCCCGGCGAACTGCTGGGGGCGTTCGTGGAAGCTGCCCTGGCGGCGGGGGCTTTGGATGTCTTTCATACGCCCATTCAGATGAAGAAGAACCGGCCGGGCGTGCTGCTGACCGTATTGTGTGCCGAAGCGGACGCGGACCGGTTTGCCGAGATGATGTTGCGCCAGACCACGGCGTTTGGCGTGCGCAAGACCATTGCCGAGCGGCGGAAATTGAAGCGGGAGTTCAGCGAGGCACGCACGCCTTGGGGAAATGTGACGGTGAAAGTTGGCCGGATTGGTGGTAAAGTGGTGCAAATCGCGCCGGAGTTTGAATCCGCCAAAAAAGTGGCCGCCAAGGCCGGCGTTCCAGTGAAAGACATCTATGACGCGGTAATCGCGGCATCCGGCCGACGGAAAATGAAATGATTTGGAATGAGCGAAGCAGACCAGAAATTTGAGCGGTTGCGGGCGTTGCTGAAAAGCTACGGTTCCTGTCTGGTGGCGTATTCAGGCGGGGTGGATTCGGTTTTTTTGGCCCGGGTGGCGCACGAGGTGTTGGGCGAACGGGCGCTGGCCGCCATTGCGGAGTCGCCCAGCCTGCCGCGCCGGGAATTGGAGGAGGCCCTCGAAATTGGGGCGACCTTCGGCTTTCCCGTCCGGGTTCTTCACACGCAGGAATTTGCCAATGAAAATTACACCGCCAACCCGGCGAACCGCTGCTATTTTTGCAAACACGAGTTGTTCGAGGAACTCACGCCGCTGGCGCGGGCGGAGAACTTCGCGGTGATTGCCTATGGCGAGAACGCCAGCGATGTGGGCGATTTCCGCCCGGGCGCGCAGGCCGCGGCGGAATTTCAAGTGTACGCGCCGCTCAAGGAAACCGGCTTGACCAAGGCCGAAATCCGCGAATTGTCCGCGCGGCTGGGTTTGCCCACCGCTGACAAGCCGCAGATGGCCTGTCTCAGCTCGCGCGTGCCCTATGGCGAGGCCGTCACGCCCGCGAAGCTCCGCATGATTGAACAGGCCGAATATGTCTTGCGCGACCTCGGCTTCCGCGACGTGCGTGTGCGTCACCATGAACTGAAAAGCGTTGAAACGCCGAAGCCTCCGGGCGTTCCCGCAGGCCCCGCGCCGGACGCCTCAACGGTTCAACCTGTCACTCCCTTGACGCATCTTGCCCGCATTGAACTGGCTCCGGCTGAGATTCCGGCGCTGTTGGCAAACGGCAAACTCGCCGTCGTGGCCGGGGAACTGAAAAAGATTGGGTACGCGCATGTCACCCTGGATTTACAGGGCTACCGCCGGGGAAGCACCAACGAGGCCTTGAACAAGCCCGAAAACAAGTCTTAAGGGCAAAAGAGAAGAGGCCGGACACTACTCCGGCCTCTTTACAACAACACTTTTAAATTCTTCTAGGCTCTCCCAGCCCGTTCAACTGTGGACAGCATACACCATCCCCAGGCCTTTGCATGTCACCAGTTGTGGGTACAGCCTGCAATTTTACAGATTAACGATTGCCGGATCACCGTACAATGTGAAGGAGCCGGTGCGCTCGATTTTTAGGTCCATCATCTGGCCGCGGTGGCGGTCGCTGCCGTCGAAGAGCACGATTTTGTTGCAGCGGGTGCGGCCGGTGAAACGCGCGCCGTTCTTCCGGCTGGGACCTTCCACCAGGATTTGCACCTGCCTGCCGATAAAGGCGTCGTACTTGCGCGCGGCGATGCTGTTGACCAGTTCGAGCAATCTTTGGTTGCGCTCTTCGCGGACGGGCTGTGGCACCTGATCGGGCATTTCAGCGGCGGGAGTGTCGCGCCGGGGCGAATACTTGAAAATATAGGCGTTATCGAATTCCACTTCGCGGCAGAGCGACAGCGTTTGCTCAAAATCCTCCTCCGTCTCGCCCGGAAAGCCGACAATGATGTCGGTGGTAATGCCAATGCCGGGCCGAGCCGCGCGCAACTTTTGGACTATGCCCGCGAATTTCTCCCGCGTATAGCCCCGGTGCATGAGTTTCAAGATGCGGTCGCTGCCGCTTTGCAGGGGCAAATGGGCGCTTTCGCAGAGCTTCGGCAGCCGCGCATAGGCGTCCACCAAGTCGTCGCCATAACCTTTGGGGTGGGGCGAGGTGAAACGGATTCTTTCCAGGCCCTCGATTTCGTGAACGGCGTCCAGAAGCTGAACGAACGGCGTGGAGCAGGGCGGCGGGGTGCCGGTGGCGGGGGCCATCTCGGAATCCTCGCGCTTTTGCCGCCGGCCATAGCTGGTCACGATTTGGCCGAGCAAGGTGATTTCCTTGACGCCGCGCGTCACCAGCTCGCGGCACTCGGCGACGATGTCGGGAATGGTGCGGCTGCGTTCCTCGCCCCGCGTGGCCGGCACGATGCAAAAGGTGCAGTGCTGGTTGCAGCCTTGCATGATGCTCACATAGGCCGATACGGAGGTCCGGGCGTTCCCGTTGAGAAGATGTTCGCGGATGGCCGCCTCGCTTTTGGCCTCCGGGGCCACGTCCACAATTTTCTTTTGCCTGCCGGCCAGAAGCTCGTCGAGGTATTCGGCGGCGCGGTGAAATTTTTGGGTGCCCAGAACGAGGTCCACGTCGGGCAATTGATCTATCAGCTCCTGCCCGCGGCTTTGGGCCATGCAGCCCATGAAGCCGACGATTTGGTCGCGCTTTTCGCTGCGGGCCGTGCCGACGATGTTGCGCATCTTGTTGATGGCTTTTTGCTCGGCAAAATCGCGCACGCTGCACGTGTTAAGCAGCACGACGTCGGCGGCGGATTCGGACGCGGCCAGGGTATAGCCTTTGGCGACGAGCTGGGCGGCAACGGCCTCGCTGTCGCGCTCGTTCATCTGGCAACCGTAAGTTTTGATGAATACACTGGGCATCGGAAAGATGCGAAATATCAACAGTTTGTCAGGTTATCAGGAACCGGATTAAAAGCAACGGCTGACCCGTTCAAAAAATCGCGCCTTGTTTTTCCGCCCCGGCTCAAGCACTTTGCTGGGGTCTTGGATAACGACATGCGGCCGGGCAGCAAAAAATTTCTGCGCTTTCTGATAAGCTGGGTCAACAACGCCGTGGCGGTGTTTTTGACCGCCATCATCCTGCGCAATCACATCAGCTATGGCGACGACTGGAAAAACCTGCTCATCGCCTCGTTTTTGCTGGGCATCTTGAATGCGTTTGTGCGCCCGATCCTGATGCTCCTCGCGCTGCCCCTGTTGATCTTCACGCTGGGGCTGTTCACTTTTGTCATCAACGCGCTGCTGCTGTGTTTTCTGCAGGTGTTGCTCCCGTTTTTTCATGTGGACAGCTTTGGCTATGCTTTTCTTGGGGCGTTGCTGATCAGCATTTTTTCTTCGATTCTCAACATGATGACCGGTACGGGGCGCATCACGGTGCAACGCCGGGGCCCGCCGAATCCGCCGGGAAGTTCAGGCGGCTCAGGCGGCGGACCGGTCATTGATGTGTAGGGCTAACAGACTTGGTACGCCGCCCGCAGCGTGGGGATGCCTTGGGCGTTAAACTCGCGCTCGAAGTCGGTGATGATGCCGGCCAGCGAGGGAGGCGTTTCCACTTCGACAAAATCCGGCGCGGCGGCGAAGACCTCCCGCATCTGTTGAAAATACTCCGCGTCATCCGTTCGCAAATAGAGGCGGCCGCCCGGAACGAGCGCGGTTCGCGCCAGGGCGGGAAATTCTCCGTTGATGAGACGGTGACGGTGATGCTTCTTTTTGGGCCACGGATCGGGAAAGTAAATGTGCAAGGCCTCGGCGGAGTGCTTCGGCAGGAGGAAACGCAGGAAGTACGACGATTCGATGCGAACGCCACGCACGTTGACCAGGCCGGCGCGCCGCCCTTTGCGATCCAGCTTCTGGAGCCGGCCCAGCAAGCGCTCCACGCCGATGAAGTTTTTGCCGGGATTCTGCCGGGCATATTCGATCAGAAAAGAAGCGTCGCCGCAGCCGAGTTCCACTTCCAAGGGCCGGGGCTGCTGAAACAAATCCGCGAGGTCGAGTGGTTCGAGGATGGTGGAGAGTTCAAAAATGAGGTTTTCCATGGTCACTTCGTCCACACCCCCAAAGCCTGTAGTTCCCGGGTGGCCGTGAGTGTCCAGTCGCCGCGATTGGCTTTGGGGCTTGCCGGACTCGGATGCAGGATTTGGCCGGTCCGAATGCTGGTGCCAGCGGTCACGGTTTCCCCACGCTTTCGCGCAAAATCTCCAACGCCGATGAGCCACTTCGGTTGAAGAAGTTCGAGCACCCGGCGCAGGTGCGCGTCGCAAACGGCGTTCAGTGCGGCGCGTTCACGCATCGGCAGCTTGTCCGGCGTCAAATTGCTGCCGGAAGCGGAAAGGAAGGCCAGGGGACAATAGTTGACCACGAAATGTCCGGCGAAGAATTGCTCCGGCGTGCCGAAGCGCTGGGCAAAAAGCCGCCACAGCCGTTTGCCGCTGACTTCCGAGCGGCGACAGGCGTAACCCAGCACGTGGCGCTTGGGATGGCAGGATTGGGGCGGGCGGATGGGCGCGGAAATTCCCAGCCATTGGCTCACGGCCACCACTTCGCCGAAGGGCACACCCGTCTGCATCATGCCAAACGGGCCGGGGTTCATTCCCAGAAAAACCACCTGTTTGCGTCCGCCGCCAAAGCGCTGCAGATATTCTTCGTGCGGAGCCCGCGCATAATGGAGGGGATTATAGACGTGTGCGACGGGCGCGCGGAATTTGAGCCGCGCCACCTGCCGGGAAAGTGTGCGGGCGGCGGCAATGAGTTCCTTGCTGGCGGAATCGGTTGACGTGTGCAAGCGCCGATACCGTAGCAGCCGACATCAGGAGGCTCAAGCCGTGAGAAGCCGTGAAAATGGAGGATGGAGGATGGATGCCGATACGCTCCGGCCATCCTCTACCCTCCATCCTCTATCCTCTTCCCTCTGCCCCCCGAGGCCGGCTGCTGTTGGGTCAGGCAATGGAGCGAGCCGAAGCCCCAGACCAAATCCACCGCATGAATTCCCACGACCGGACGGTCCTTGATCAATTCGGCCAGAATGCCCAGGGCCACGCGGTCGTTCGGGTCGTTGAAGGTGGGCACAATGACGGCGGCGTTGGCAATGTAGAAGTTGGCATAGCTGGCCGGCAGGCGGGTCCGGTTGAAATACAGCGGCGCGGGCATCGGCAATTCCACCACCTGGGGTTTGCCGCCATCTTCAAGACGCAAGTCCCGGATGCGCTCCCAGTTTTCCTCCAAGGGACGATGGTTTGCGTCCTTCGGATTTTTCTCGCGGACCAAGACCAGGGTTTTTTCATTCACGAAACGGCAGATGTCGTCAATGTGGCCATGGGTGTCGTCGCCCTTGGGACCTTTGGCCAGCCAAAAGACATTGGTGACGCCGAGATATTGCCTGAGCGCCTCCTCGATTTCCGCGCGCCCCAGGCCCGGATTGCGCACCTGAATGCGCGGGTGCAAGTAACATTCTTCGGTGGAAAGCAGCGTGCCGCGACCGTTCAACTCAATGCCGCCGCCTTCAATGGTGAAGGGGCGGTCGCCGGCTTGGGCGTGAAACAACCGTTTTCGCAGCAGCCGCGCGGCGGTTTCCGGCACCGTCGCGTCTTTCCGCCAATTTTTGTATTTGGCCCAGCCGTTAAAATGAAAATGGACAATGGCCGTCTCAGATGTGGCGGTGGATTTGACAAAAACCGGCCCGGTGTCACGCGTCCAACCGCGATTGGTGGCATGGGTCACGAATTGAATCCTCGTTAGGTTCACTCCCACCTGACGCAAGAGCGCGCGCGCCACCTGACGGTCGCGTTCATGCCGCACAAGCAGCCGGATTTTCTCGCCGGCTGCAATTTTGCGGATCATCTCGCCATAGACCCAGCCCACGGCTTGAATTTTTCCGGGCCAATCGCCGGTATTGTGCGGCCAGGCCAGCCAGGTGGCTTCGTGCGGTTCCCATTCAGCGGGCATGGTGAAGCCCGGAACCGCAGGCATGACAGTAGCTATCGTTGTGGAATTGCTTGGCGTTGTGGGCATAAAATTAGTGCCAATCGTTATGGCACCAGAATATGGGCATCGGTGTGCGGGAAAAAGGCATTTTGCAACGCTTGGAGCCTTGAATCCTTGCTCTTTACAAAAATAAATCAAAAATAATGAAAATTGCTGTGGATTTTTATAATTACTGAACCATATTAGTTTACACACACCCTCAACGAATGCGAAAGGCTCGGTTCCATCACGTGAGAAGTGCGGAAGTTGCAAAACGCATGGCAGGCTGGTTGTTGGTTTCTCTGGCCTCCTATTTGGCTCCCGCGAATGCTTCTGTCATTAAACCAGACATGGTGACATTGCCAGAGGGCGTTACCGGGACGGCAATCCAGCAGACGCTTGATTCCCTGCCCGCCAGTGGCGGGGAGGTCGTCTTGCCTGCCGGAAAGATAGAAATCGCGGAGCCGCTGATTCTTTGCCGGGACAACGAAACCCTTCGTGGGGCGGGGCCAACCACCATTTTGCACCTGGCCGACAACGCCAACTGCCCTGTCATCATCATGGGGGAGCCCGTGAATTCACCGACCCAAACAGTCCGGCACCTTTTGGTGACCGGACTTTTCATTGACGGGAACCGCATTCATCAGGCGCGCGAACTGTGGCGTTTGCACGGCGAAGGCTGCCAGATCCGCAACAATGGCATTACCATCCAGGGCGTAAGCGATTCGGCGGTTGAGAATGTGAAGATCGCCCGTTGCCGCTCCGGGGGGCTGGTGACGACGCGCAACGTGCGCCGACTGCTGGTGAGCGGCCTGGAATCCTGCGACAATGAGTTTGACGGCCTGGCCTGCTACCAGACCGAGGACTCTGTCTTCAACGACCTGAATTTGCATGACAATCCCGGAGCGGGCATTTCACTGGACCTGGCATTCAACAACAACGTCATTAGCAACGCCGTGCTGGTGGCCAATGACCTGGGAATATTCATGCGCGCCAGCCGCCAGAACCAGTTCCTGAACGTGTCCATCCGCCAGAGCCATCACCATGGCGTCTTCATGGCCCAGTCTGAACAGCGCACGGCCAACGGGTGGGGGCCGGCACCGAAGACCGAATGCACCCGCAATAGTTTCACCAATCTCGTGGCCATGAACTGCGGGGGCGTGGCCTTCCGCGTGAACAACACCACTTGCACCGATAATATCATCATTCGTCCGCAGTTCACCGGCAACGTCAAGGGCGGCCTTTCAGAAGCCCAGCCGGATTTGGTGACCATGCATTGATTTTGGGGCGGGACAGTCAAATGCCCTTGCCAAAGCAGGGCAAATTTTCCACCATGCGGGAGAGGAAAAAACCGCATGAAACTTATTTTACCCATCATCTTGGGCCTTGTCTGCATCGGCTTGGTCGCCTGGCTGATCGCGACCAAGAAGGCCGGCGACGCCCAGTATGCCAGCGATGTCGCCGCGTTTACCGATGTTTCCAACCGTCTGAGTTCCGCTCAGGACACCATAACGCTGCGCGAATCCACCCTGCTCACGTTTTCAAACAGTCTCAACGACAGCCAGTCCGCCCTCTTGGACTTTTCGAATCAACTCGCAGGCGCCCAGGCCACCATCACACTTAATGGCCAGCAAATAACCAACCTGACCTTGCAGCTTGCGCAGGCACAATCAAAAAATGAAGCTCTGGCCCGGCATGCCCTGAATTTGACGAATCAAATGGACGACCTCGCGGACCAGCTCGCCTCGACCCACGCCAGCCTGGTTCGGACCAACAAGGATTTGGTCCAGTTGTATGAGGACTATGGCGCGCTCAGCCATCGCTTCCAGATTGACGTGGCCGAGCGGCTCGTCGCGGAAAGAAAGTTCAACAATCCCGGCGAGCTGAAGCTTCAATTGCAAAAGCTGAAGAAAAATCCGGCTGCGGTAGTTTCCGCCGAGAGCATTTACGCCGGGTTGGAGGTGGAAATCAGGTCCAACGGCTGGGCCCACGTTGTTGCGACGAACTAGCGGAAGCAATCCGCCCTAAGCACGGGCGTGGTTTGCGTCAGTTCGTTGCTTCTTCAAATAGTCCAGCCAGGGCTGCATTCCTTCGCCGGTCCTGGCTGAAAGTTCAAACACCTCCGCGTGATGGCTCACGCGCCGCAAATTCGCCAGCGCCTGTTCGCGGTCAAATCCCGCGGCGGCGGCCAGGTCGCTCTTGGTCACCACCGCGACGTTTGCCGAGTGAAACATAGGCGGGTATTTGAGCGGCTTGTCTTCGCCCTCGGTGGTGGACAGCAGCACCACGCGCAAGTCTTCACCCAGATCATAATCCGCGGGGCAGACGAGGTTGCCGACATTTTCAATGACCAGGACGTCCAGTTGGTCGAGGTCGAGCTGGCGGGCGGCTTTGGAAACCATGTCGGCATCCAGATGACAAACGGTGCCGGTGGTGATTTGCACCACGGGGATTCCGGCGGACCGCAGCTTGGCGGCATCGTTATCCGTGGCGAGATCGCCGACAATGACGCCCACGCGCAGAGTTTTGGCCAGCCGCGCGGCGCTCTCGCGGATGAAGGTGGTTTTGCCCGAACCGGGTGAGGAGACCACATTGAGTACGAGCAGCTTTTTGGCGCGAAAGAACCCGCGGTTGCGTTCGGCCAGCAGGGCGTTTTTCTCCATCAACGAGCGGTTCAGCGTGACCGTTTGGGGCGCATCATCATGGTGATGGTGTTCGTGATGGTGATGATGGCCGTGTTCATGAGAGCGTTCATGGGGATGGTCGTGGGGATGGTCATGTTCGTGCGTCTGAACGCCGATTTTCACATCACCTCCGCCGAGTCCGCAGCCGCATTCTTTGCACATAATTATTCCAGTTCCACGGCGGCGATTTCCAGTTCCTGTCCCCGCCGCAGCTCGCCGCCTGGGTTATGGCAACGGGGACATTCGTAAAAAAAATCCGCGCATTCGAACTCGGCCTGGCACACGGAACACCAGCAGGCTCCGGGAACGCGCTCAATTTCCAATGTCGCCCCGGCGGCCAGGGTGTCCGCGGCGGCGATGTCAAAGGCGAACCGCAACGAGTCCTCGACCACTCCGCTGAGAGAGCCGACGCGCAGCCGAAGCTTCAAAATCCGCGCGGCGCCTTTGGACCGTGCAGCTTCCTCCGCCATCCGCAACGCCTCGGTCATAATGGCAACCTCATGCATGAACGCTCCTAATGTGACCCAAATAGGACGAAAAATCAAACACTTCCCGGCGGGCTGACAGTTTTTGCGCTGAGAATGACAAGAAAAGAAAGGTTGCCACGACGAATCTGGATTAGATAGAAGATGAAATGACCGCACCGCCCGACACGTCCGCAGATCGCTTTCCAGCATCTCCGGCGCGTTGCCGGGTAAAAGTGGCGCTGCGCGGGGCCGTGCAGGGCGTC
>Ga0326728_10024323_pt1 | contig 10988 bp, 8 predicted proteins | sample MB3enrmetagenome_FD_207602 | JGI IMG/M metagenome (GOLD analysis project Ga0326728, IMG submission 207602) | Lab enriched peat soil microbial communities from McLean, Ithaca, NY, United States - MB31MN | ecosystem: Environmental > Terrestrial > Soil > Wetlands > Peat | place: USA: New York...
CCGGGGTGGATCAACACTCCCCTCTATCTCCTCTCCCGCCTCGAGCAGAACACCTGGGGTGCGCTTCCCTGGCCGTTCGGCAGCTCGTTGATGGTGTGGGGGAGAAAGGCTGAAGGGCATGGGTCCGGCGGTTGATTGGGTGATCGGAGGCCCTGGAAAGACGAGGGCTGGACAACCTCGAGGGTCACAGGTGCGCAATCGGGAGTTTGATCTCGACTTCGAGGCCCTTGGGCGAGCGATTGCGGCGATGGACGGCGCCACCGCAGGCTTCGATGCAGGTTCGCACAATCGTCAAGCCCAGACCCACACCGCCCGTCTCCCGCTGGCGCGTCAGCTCCGGTCGATAAAAGGGTTTGAACACCGATTCCAGTTCGGCCTCGGGGATGCCCGGACCGTTGTCAGCGACGGTGATGGAAACCATGCCGTCCTTTTCCTGCGCTGCGATCACGATGGGACCGCACTCCCCCGCATAACGAATGGCATTACGCACCACATTGGCGAGTGAACGGTAGAGGTATTCCGGATGGGCCAGGACTTCCATACGCTCATCCAGATGGGTTTCGACGTGGGCCCCCTCACCCGCCTCACGTTCGAGAACGCGCCGAACCGTCTCCGCAATATTCACGCGGGTGGTGGGTGTGTTGAGCTGCGGCCGGAGGGCATTGTGGATACCCCCACAAATCCCCGCCATTCGGCGCTCATGCCGGGAGGGGAGTTCCACCCCGCGTCGAAATCAGGGACAATTTGTCCGCTCGCCCCAGCACCTAGGCCCCAGCCCTTATCTTCGAACATCCCGACAAATAATCTGGACAAATGATCCAGGTAAATCGTCTAGACAAATTATCCGGAAGTGGGGTCCCAAGCCGAGCCCCACTCGCCCCTACAAACCGATGTCCTCTCTCCACTACTTGATCAAGTCAGACTCGCGCAGCGGCTCCAGGACGCCGTTCTGGAGCTTGCCCTTGTCGAAGCCTTCGGCGGAATCAGCGTGGACGGTCACGGTGACCTTCCCCGCCATGTCGGCGAGGTTGGCGATGGCGTTCCATGCCGAGAACAACTGATTTCGGTCGGCAGAGAAATTGATGTCGATGGACTTCTGGGCAGCGGCCTCGACTGGGGGTGATGTAGCCGGTCCGCCGGTCGGAGCGCCGGGCGTCGGGGTAAGAGTAAGCGGAGGTCCACCTCCAGGCCTGGCTGTCACGGTCGTGGGGTCCGCGCCCGGTGCGGTCGGCGGCGGTGCCGTCACAGGCACCGCTCCGGGCATCATCAGGAAACCAGACTCCAAGTCGATCTCGTCTTCGGTGACGGTTGTATTAAAACGCACGCGGGCAACGGGCACTTGGTACTTGCCGTCGCTTCCAAGCTCAGGAGTCGAGCCCGAGTAGTAACCAAAGTAACTATCGGCAATCCCCTTCGCTATCGCCTTTTTGACCACGGCGCTGCTGACCAGCCTGGGGAAGCCGAGGAAAGAGTAGAAGCCGTCAACCACATCGGCGGTTTTGATTCCGAGCGTGGGCGGATTGCCTTCACCAAGTTTGAACAGCTCGACGATCTTGCTGGGGCTCACTGTCTCAAACACGCGGTGCTGGACATCGACCAGCAATTCCATAATCCGGTCGTGTACTCGCGCCCGCTTCTTTTCGTCCAACGTGATTTGCAGCGGGCGACCGCCCACGGCAGCAACGTCGATCACGATGCCATCCGTGGTCACCTTGGGCAGCCAAACCTCCGCGTAGAGTTTGAGCAGGCCCGAGCGTGCAAGAAAAGCCACCGATCTTGAGAAGCATGTCCGTGCAACGATTGCCAGTTGCTCTCCGTGTTCCCTTATGTTAACTATGTGTGCTGGTCGGGTCCTCCGCGCGGCGCGATCCTACCGAATCGGCGTCTTGCTTCTTTCTTCCGGACTGCAAGAAAAATGCATGAGACCAACGCGTTATGGCTATCCTGAGCGACCGCGAATTACGTCCGCTCAATCTGGCAGAGGCGCATGGGGTTCGACCGGTAGGTTTAGCCCTGGGCAATGGCCCGAACGCGCTTGAAGTTGCTATCACTGAAAGCACCTCAGCGCCCACCGTGACAACTTTGCGTGCCGTTTGGAAGGCTCGGCTCGGCGGGCGAGCAACGCCCCTACTCCTCGTCGTACTCTATGACAGTAAAGCTGCTCTTTGCGGCCCATCGGGGGATCATCCACCTGCATTCATCGGGCTGGACGCAAGCAAGGTCGAGCGAATCTGCAAAGCGGCGCTGGATGAACCAGACCGGCACGCGGCGCTTCGTTTTCTTCATTCGTCAATCCCGGAGGTCGAGACACCTCTTTCGGGAGTTAGAAATGAAGGGCTGTTCGCCACGCATGAACTTCAATCGGGTGTTCCAAAGAGGGCTGATTGGGCGGAGGCGGCGCACAAGGGGCAGGACTGTCTCCGGCTGCGTGGCCAACCCCTGATCCAGCGACTTGGTTTCACCTTGGAACCGCTCCCCGGTCCCTCCTACATTCTCCGGGCCGCTGAGACAAAAGTTGCTGTAGCAGTTTTCCTTGAACGCAGCGAATCCCCGGAGATACCGAACACCCGGTTCTCCAATCTTTCCGCAGTTTCCTACGCGCTTGCCAAGGCCGACGCCGAAAACCTGGATTACGTCGTGGTTTCAACCGGGTCGGCCATTCGGCTCTATCCCGTCCGTACGGGTGTGGGAGTGGGGCGGCGGGGCCGTACCGAAACATTCGTCGAGATTCACCTTGACCTTGTCTCAAACGAACAGGCGGCATACCTGTGGCTCTTGTTCTCAGCTAACGCGCTACGCAGGGGCGGCACGATTGAAGAGATTCTCGACTCATCTGCGCGGTATGCGGTAGCGCTTGGAATTAGACTGCGCGAGCGCGTTTACACAGACGTTGTTCCCCGCTTGGCTCAGGCGATCCTGGAAGCTCGCAACCTGAAGTCACCTTCGGCGGAGAAGCTGGCAGAAACCTATCAGATGGCTCTGGTTGCTCTTTTCCGTCTGCTCTTTGTCGCCTATGCCGAGGACAAGGAATTACTACCATACAAGACAAACGACCTTTACAAGGCACGCTCCTTGAAGCAAAAGGCGCGTGATTTGATTGGAATTCTCAACTCGAAGACTCCGTTCGGCAACGACACGACCCACTGGGAGGAAGTGGATCGCCTCTTCCGGGCCGTGGACAAAGGCAATGCGGAATGGGGCGTCCCCGCTTACAACGGTGGGTTGTTTTCCCGCGACGCAGCCGTTTCCGCCGCAGGCGCTGCTCTCGCGGCAATTGCGGTACCGGACAATGCTTTTGGCCCTGTTCTCCATTCGCTATTGGTTGACAGCACGCCGGAAGGGTGGGGGCCGGTAGATTTCCGGAGCCTCGGCGTGCGGGAGTTCGGAACAATTTACCAGGGACTGCTTGAGAACGAATTGTCAGTCGCCGAGGTTGATCTCACCACCGAAGTAGTCGAGAAACAGGAGCAATACCGTCCAGCTAAGCCAAGGGATGAGGTGGTAGTCGCCAAGGGGCGACCGTACTTGCACAACACCTCTGGAGCACGCAAGGCGACCGGTTCCTATTTCACCAAACACTTTGCCGTGGAGCATTTGCTCGAATACGCGCTTGAACCAGCACTGAGGGACCACCTCGCCCGGCTCGACAAAATGGATGATCGAGCCGCCGCCGATGCTTTCTTTGATTTCCGGGTGGCCGACATTGCGATGGGGTCCGGCCACTTTCTGACCGCTGCTGTTGACCACATCGAGCGCGGCTTCTCAGGCTACCTCGCCAAACGCCACTTGCCGGATGTCTTCGAGGAGTTGGCACGCCTCCGGCAAGCTGCCCGTGATGCGCTCGGCCCCCAGGCCGAAGAAATCGACCCCATTGAAGACACCCAACTGCTACGGCGGCAGATCGCCCGCCGTTGCATCTATGGCGTGGACCTGAATCCCATCGCGGTCGAATTGGCCCGACTCTCCCTCTGGGTTCACACGTTTGTCCCTGGTCTGCCGCTCTCTTTCCTGGATCACAGCCTCGTGGTGGGAAACTCGTTGGTGGGTATCGCGACCATCCATGAGGCAAGCGATTGGCTACGGGAGATTGTCGGTACGCTCTACGCCGTATCCGAGGAGCGTCTATTGGGAAGCGCCAAGGTTGCGCTCGACCGCCTGGCCCGGCTCTCCGATGCGAGTGCCGCTGAGATTGAGCGGGCACGCCAGGCTTTCCGCGAGGCGCGGAAGGCTACAGAACCAGCGGAAGCGTTGTTTGATGTCCTTGCAGCAGCCCGAATCTCCGATGATGTCCGCGCAGAGGTTTTTCAGCACGCTTCACATTGGATGGAAGCTCCTGAATCTGTTGTGTGGTCGAAGGCACGCACGTCAGCACAAGAATATCTCAAAGCCATTCCCCCCTTCCATTTTCCGGTTGCTTTCCCCGAGGTCTTCCTCCGGGAGCAGTCGGGATTCGACGTAATTCTGGGCAACCCGCCGTGGGAAGAAGCGACGGTGGAGGAGGACCGCTTCTGGACTCGTTACAATCCAGGTTTTCATTCGCTGGCACAGAAGGATCAAGAAAGCGCCAAGAGGCGACTCAGGAAAGACCGGCCCGATCTGGTCAGCGAATACGAAAAGGAGGTCAAGAAAGCGGACCTCTTGCGCAGTGTTCTGACCAGCGGACCTTTTCCAGGCATGGGAACCGGCGACCCAGATGTTTACAAGGCCTTCTGTTGGAGGTTCTGGAATCTCGTACATGGCACAGGGGGAAGGATCGGAGTGGTCCTGCCGCGTTCCGCTTGGGCCGCGAAAGGGAGTCAGGATTTCCGTATGGCTGTTCTGGAAAGGGGTCGAGAAGAGGACCTGACGCAACTTCTTAACAATAAAGGGTGGGTCTTTGACGATGTCCATCCACAGTTCACGATTACCTTAACGAGTCTAAACAAGGCCAGTCGGCGGGACGGAGAAACGCTCCCCTTGCGCGGCCCGTACCCAAGTGAAGAAAGATACGCCAAGGGAAAGGTGAAAGAGCCGCTGCGGTTTCCGGTGAGGGATGTGTTGTCCTGGACGGACACGGCAGCCTTGCCTTTGCTTCCGACCGAACAATCAGGAGAGGTCTTCCTCCAGTTGCGGAAGTCGCCTCGACTTGATCGGAATGAGATAGGAGAGTGGCGTGTTCGCCCTTACGCTGAACTTCACGCAACGAACGACAAGAAAATCATGAAACTTGCCGACGACTGCCCAGAAGGTTATTGGCCCGTCTTCAAGGGGGAGTCATTCGATATTTGGGAGCCGGATACAGGTCGCTACTACGCTTGGGCGGACCCCGAAAAGGTCATGAAGGCTGTCCAGAAGAAGCGCGTGAATAGCGCAAAGCTTGCCCGGTCGGCCTTCAGCGAGTTTCCGGCAAACTGGGTCAGAGACCCGGAAACCCTCCCCTGCTTGCGGCCCCGCATTGCCTTCCGCGATGTGACTCGTGCTACGGATAGCCGAACCGTGCGGGCTGCTCTCCTGCCGCCGAAGGTGTTTATCACCAACAAAGGTCCGTACTTCCTCTGGCCACGCGGCGACGCGAAAGACGAGGCATACCTTCTTGGAGTTCTCTGCTCGCTTCCGCTCGATTGGTATTCTAGGCGATTCGTCGAAATCAGCATGAACTACCACATCCTGAACGCGTTTCCGGTCCCCCGAACGACTCGCGATAATCCACTATGGCAGAGAATCGTGGTACTTGCTGGTCGTCTGGCCTCGCCGGATGTCCGTTTTAGGCAGTGGGCACGCGCCGTGGGCGTCGAGTGTGATCGCCTGGAAGATGACGAGAAAGAGGACATGATCCATGAACTGGACGCCGTTGTGGCGCACCTGTATGGGCTCAACGAGAATCAACTCCGGCACATTTTCGAGACTTTCCGCGAAGGTTGGGACAGCGTTCAGCGGCTTGAGGAAACCTTGAAGCACTTCCGAGCATGGCAGGCGAGGACGTGAAGCCATTGAGAATACCGGCGCCACTGAGGAGCCCGTCACATGGTTGCCTTGTTTTCACTATCTTGGCTTGAAAAGGGAGACAACCCAAATCCCTCTTGACATGAATATCGTTTAAGGTATACTTTTTATGGTGTGGCAAGTCGATTTCTACGAGGATGAGGATGGATTGGCACCTGTGGAAGGTTTTATTGCCGGCCTTTCGCGAGAACGCAAGGCGAAGGCTCTGGCCATCATCAAGCTCTTGGCGGAGGAAGGCCCCACTTTGCCGTTTCCCTATTCTTCGCAAGTCCGAGGGAAGATAAGGGAGTTAAGGACTCAATGTGGCAAGGATAAGATTCGCATTCTGTATTTTGGGGATCCTCGAAGGTACTTCATCTTACTCCATGGCTTGGTGAAAAGGACCGACACGCTGCCCGAAGAGGACATACAGATTACAGAAAAGAGGATGCATCATCACCTCCAGAAACTGAAAGGGAGCTAGGAAACATGCCAAGTCGATGGAACCGCTTCTATAGGGAGCAACTCGCTGGGGACCAAGAGTTGAAGGCCCTTGTGGAACAGGAACTCGCGAGTCTCAGAATCGGCGCTCAAATCGCCAGGTTGCGCCAGGAAGAAGGACTCACACAAACCAGGCTCGCAGCCAGGGCGGGAATGCCGAGTTCCAAGATTTCGGCGATTGAAAACGCGCCGCAAAACCTGGAGGTCAGCACTCTGGTTCGAATTGCGCGCGCTGCCAACAGAAAATTGAGAATTAGTTTTGCACGTTGAGGCGTGAAAGCCATTTCCCCAAACCCGCCGGCGCTTTGTGAATCCCGCGACCCCCGAAGGGATAATCCTGGGCGCTCGACGAGTTCATTCTTACCTCAAATTGGGACACTCTTTGAAACCGGAATTTGTTGACAACCGCGAGATCACCCTCCAGGAGGCGCTGAACGCGCATCTCGACTGGCTTCATACTACCTACGCTCAACCTGTGGAACTTTCGGTTGCCACGGGCTACTTCAATCCTGAAGGCTTCGCTCTGCTGGCGGACCGGCTTGAGAGGCTGACCCGCGTCCGACTGCTCCTCGGGGCCGAACCCATCCCACCCCCAGCAAAGCCCTTGCGAATGCCTGGCGACCCGCTGGGTGACCGATTCGAGGGGAAACTCGTTAGTGAAGCTCTTCGCCGCCACGCACAAGGACTCCTCCGCGACCGCGATTTGTTGGAGTTTAGCCCGGAAACGGACCGGGCGATTCACAGACTTCTTAGCTTCTTGGAAACGGGACGAATCGAAGTCCGCCGCTATGAGGAGGCTTTCCTCCACGGCAAAGCCTTTGTCTTCGCGACCGACGAGGGCGTGATTGCCGGTTCCTCTAACTTCACCGCAGCCGGTCTTACCAGGAACCTGGAATTGAACCTTGGCCGGTACGATCCCACGCCGGTCCAGAAGGTGAAAGACTGGTTTGAGTCGCTCTGGGCCGAGGCCGTGCCCTACGATCTGGCCGCCGTCTACAAGGCCCGGTATGAGCCCTACGAGCCATATCTGATTTACCTGCGGGTCCTGTGGGAGCGATACAAGGATGAATTGAAGGAAGAAACCGCAGACGTTACGCGCATCCGGCTCACGACCTTTCAAAATGATGGCATCTTTCGCGCCAAGCGCATTATCGAGAAATACCACGGCGTGCTCATCGCTGACGGTGTTGGGCTCGGAAAGACCTTCGTGGGCGGGGAACTCATTCGCCAAGTGGTCGAGGACCGTCGTCAGAGGGCTTTGCTTATCGCGCCTGCTGCCCTGCGAGATGGAACCTGGGACCGCTTCAAGAATGTTCACCAGCTCTACCTAGAGGCTGTTTCCTACGAGCAATTGGCGAACGAGAAGCAACTCGGTGGCGATGTGAGCTACCTCCAGCAAGGAGCAAACGATTACGCGCTGGTCGTGGTGGACGAAGCCCAAGCCTTCCGAAACCCCGAGACCCGCCGGGCACAGGCCCTGCGCCAATTGCTCCAGGGGCGTCCCCCCAAGACCCTCGTGCTCCTTACCGCGACGCCGGTCAACAATTCGCTCTGGGACCTCTATTACATCCTGACTTACTTCATCGGGCATGACGCGGCCTTTGCCGACGTGGGCATTCGGTCGCTCAAAGATCGGTTTATGGGGGCTATGGACGAAGACCCGTATGACCTAAAGCCGGACGCGCTCTTTGATATTCTGGACGCGACAACGGTGCGCCGTACCCGGCATTTCGTTCGCCGGTACTATCCTAATGACCGCGTCGTCGGCCCCGGCGGAAGAGAAATTCCCATTCATTTTCCTGACCCTCATGTCGAAGCCCTGAAATATTCGCTGGATGCGGTTCTTCCCGGTTTCTTTGATGAAATTGAAGCGGCGCTTGCGCCTGAAGATGGTGATCCCCTACTCACCTTGGCACGCTATTACCCCTCGCACTATCTGGGAGCGGCGGACGCACGAGAGGAAGCATTGGTCGGATTGCTCCGCTCAGGCTTGCTCAAGCGGTTTGAATCTTCCGCCCATGCCTTTGCTATCACGACGGGAAGGATGGCAGCCGCGCACGATGCATTTCTCCAAGGGCTTGATCGCGGGGTGATTTTGACGGCGGAGGGGATCGAAGAGTGGGAACAAGCCGACAGCGATGAAGCATTTGAAGGTCTGATCGCTGAGACGGGGTCCACGAGCACAGCGGGCTATGACGTTGCTCAGCTTCGCGCCGATGTGACTCGGGACAGGGACTTGCTCCGGGACTTCGCTCAGAAAGCAGGGCGCGTTACGCGCCAGAATGATCCCAAGTTGGACAAATTGGTAGACGCTCTAATTGCAGTTCTGAACCAAGCGCAACGTGAAGGTCTGGATGAACAAGACGCGCGCAACAAACGGAAGGTAATCATCTTCTCGTTCTTTGCGGATACGGTCGCGTGGATCGTGGAACACCTAACACAAGCACTGGCATCTGACAGGCGGCTTGCGGCGTATCGAGGACGATTAGTTGCGGTCACGGGTGACGGGACTTATGAGGGTGTAAGTCGTGAACGAGCCGTCTTTGGCTTTGCGCCCGTGTCTTCGGAAGCTCCTCCTGGGCAGGACTCGGATTTGTACGACATCCTGGTGACAACGGATGTGCTGGCGGAGGGTATGAACCTCCAGCAATGCCGGAACGTCATCAACTACGACCTTCCGTGGAATCCCATGAGGCTCGTCCAGAGGCATGGGCGAATCGACCGCATAGGAAGCCGTCATCGTGATGTTTATATTCGATGCTTCTTCCCCGACGACCGACTTGACGCATTGCTCAAATTGGAAGCACGGATCCGGCGAAAACTCGCGCAAGCGGCGGCAAGTGTCGGAGTTGAGCGCGAAGTGATCCCCGGCGGTGCAACCAGCGAAATTGTGTTTGCGGAGACGCGGGAGGAGATTGAGCGGCTGCGGCGGGAAGACCCGACGATCTTCGTCAATGCCGGTGAGGACTTATCTGCGCACTCCGGCGAAGAGTACCGCCAAGAGTTGCGCAAGGGACTGGAACTTTACGGGGAGCGAATCACTTCTCTGCCGTGGGGCGCGGGCTCGGGATTTCGCGGCGGAGCACAGAGAGGCCATTTCTTCTGTGCCCGCGTGGGAGAACGACTGTTCCTGAGATTCGTTCCGTGGGTTGCAGGGGAGATTATCAAAGACACGCTGGGCTGCTTGCGCCTGATTTCATGTCGTCAAGATACCCCGAGGGACCTGCCGACCGAACTCGAAGAAAGGGCTTATGACGCATGGATGCACGCTCGCAGAGACATCTTTGACGAGTGGATGTTCGCCACCGACCCGGCCAACCTTCAACCTCGGGTACGACCTGCGCTCCGCGCTGCCGCAAATCATCTCAGGAGATTCCCACCTCCCGGCATGACCCAGGAGGAGGTGGACCGATTAGTGGAGTCTGTGGAAGCTCCCTGGGGCGTGCGTTACGAAAAACGAATTCGCGAGGCCATGGAGTCTGCCACCGGTGCCACAGCCTCCAAAGCCATAGCGGAGACAGTTCACCGCTTAGGCCTCGAGCCTTTCAAGGCCCCAGAGCCTTTACCTCCCATTGAACAACAAGACGTTCGATTGATCTGTTGGATGGCCGTGGATACTTCGGGCTGAGCAAGCCTGGCGCGGCTTAGACTCTCACGCTTCTCTTCTGGTCCGTTCTGCGGCCGAAACCTGCTGGCTGGCACCAGCGCGCCATAGACCGCCGCCCGGCAAGCCACCAGCGGCCGCCTCGCCCACCATAGGTGCAGTGTGGAGATGTGGCCCTTGCGGACAGACTTCTCCCGCGACGCTTCTTTGCTGATGGCTTCTATTGGGAGGAAGTCTTCAATCAGCCCCCGGTCGTCATTAGACATCGTGGAGAGCCTCTTTTCGGCTCGCCAGGCGAGACCTTCTACGTCCCAACCCGACCCGGCTTCCGGCCCGGACGGGCCTTTGCCCACGCTTGAGGACCATCAGGCGGGCGACGTTTTGTCGGGCGCTCGCCAAGCTGCACTTGATTCTCACCAGGTCGTCCATCGACTTCTCTTGAACTTTGCCCAACTCCCAACGCTTCACACTGGCCACGCCGACGCTGAGATACGCGGCAAACTCCTCCTGCGACATCCCCAGGTGGCTCCGAATCTTGCGGATCTCCGAGCTGGTCAGAAGCCCGTGATCTTTTCGATAGGCATCGCAAGGATGGTGGAGCACACTGCCGAATCTGTCAAACTTCTGCTGCCTCCCCGGCAGAGCCCGGGATCTCCTCACGGATCAGTCCTGCTTTGTCGCCTTTTATCGACGAATCCGCAGGGGCAATCCCAAGTTCTGGCCGAGCGACGGCGTCCTCGGAAAATATACTGAGGGGGTACTTCGCCGGATTGGGAATGAAAGACGCCCGTACTAAGATTGGCCAAACTGACCCACTCGCTCTCTTGGCTGTCGTTGACGGGAAGCCGGGAAGCCGGTAAGATTCCCTATTCGGGCTCTTGCGGGAAAGGACTCCCAGTTCTCCATCCTGTTTTAAGCCCCA
>Ga0326728_10024324_pt1 | contig 10988 bp, 10 predicted proteins | sample MB3enrmetagenome_FD_207602 | JGI IMG/M metagenome (GOLD analysis project Ga0326728, IMG submission 207602) | Lab enriched peat soil microbial communities from McLean, Ithaca, NY, United States - MB31MN | ecosystem: Environmental > Terrestrial > Soil > Wetlands > Peat | place: USA: New York...
TTTTAGAACGAATAATCAATAACTTACGCTGTGCAAAAGTCCAAAATATCTAGTTTTGAGACAGCCTCCCAGGGAGAGGGCCGCTATCTGATGTGTTCTTGGTGCCAGCCCTCTCCCGAGGGGAGAGGGTGGCCCGCTGCCGGCGCTTTCACCAGCCGCAGCGGGCCGGGTGAGGGGTTACTTGGGAGAGGCTCGAACGCCAGAGTGAAGCAATCGTCAAACGCACCGTCGTGTTCCTGCGCAGGTTTAGTGGAAGCGACTTCAATCTAACGGGTTGGAACGGACCAGGGCCCCTCAATCTGCGAATTCGGGGTTAATAGCCCACGCCGGGAGAAATGGACCCCTCCCGCAGGGCGAGACCGGGGTGACGCGGGCGTGCTCCCTGTTTTGAAGGTAAGAGGCAAGTAGATCAAACGCTGGCGGGGCAGGCTTTTTCGTCTCCAGAGAACGGGGGCATCAGAATGACACGGGGCCGGCCCATCAGGCATTTTGGTCACGCGCTGCCAGCGCCTTGATGCCCGCGAGGGTCTCCTCGGCTGACCGGCCCGTGATGCGAAGGAGCTTGCGGCGAGATTTTCGCCCCGAGATAATGGCCACACACGCTTGCGGCAAGCGTAATGCACGTGCGAAAAAATAGATACAGGCCTCGTTGGCCTCACCCTCGGTGGGTGGCGCATGTAGCTCCAAGCGGAGAGCTCCGGTGGAGTCATAGGCCAAGCGCTCGCGGGCGGAGCGCGGCTTAACCTTGAGCCAGAAAGAGACCGTTTCTTGTTCGACTTTGAAGTCGGGCATGGTCAGTCTAGGGGCTGGGGATTAGGGACTTGGGCGATTTTGGATTTTAGATTTTGGATTTTGGATTGCCCTCTCCCTCGCACTGACTGCATGCGGCTCTCTGCTTTCTACCTTCTGCCTTTGAAGAGCCGCAGGTCCGAAGAGCGGGACCTGCGCTACCCCTGCTTTCTGCCTACTGCCTGCTGCTTTCCGGCTCCCCGTCTAGCCCCTCGCTCCGAATATAGCGGTTCCCACTCGGATGATGGTCGCCCCCTCTTCGATGGCGACTTCGAAGTCGTGGCTCATGCCCATCGAGAGTTCCTGCATGGAGAGGTTGGGGATGTTCTGCGAGTCAATCTCCTGAGCCAACTCCCGGAGCCGCCGGAAATAGGGCCGGACCAACTCGGGGTCATCGAGGAACGGTGGGATGACCATCAAGCCACGAACCTCGAGCGTGGCAAGCTGACTGACCTGCTCGGCGAGTTGGAGAATTCCTGACTCCCCAACTCCCGCCTTGCTGGCCTCTTCGCCCAGGTTGACTTCCAGCAGCACCGGCAACCGGCCACCACCGGCGGCCGCCGCCTGGTCCAGTTTCTGAGCAAGCCGAAACGAGTCCACGGAATGGACCCAGTGGAACAGTTCTCGTGCGGCCTTGGCTTTGTTGGTCTGAAGGTGGCCCACCAAATGCCACGTAATGCTCAAATCCGAAAGCGCCGGCCGCTTGGCCATAGCTTCCTGCACACGGTTCTCACCAAAATCGCGCAGCCCGGCCTCATACGCCGCGCGGATACACTCCGGCGGGAAGGTTTTTGAAATTGCCACCAGCTTCACGTCGTCTGGCCCGCGGCGGCTGCGCCGACACGCGGTGACGATTCGCTCCTGCACTTGCGCCACGTTTTCCTTAATACCCATGATGACAGCTCTCAAGGATCAATCCGGCAGCGTCCCACTTCGGCAGGAAAACATGTCATTCTACCATCAGTTTTCATTGCCGATTGCTGATTGCCGATTTTCGATTGGCGATTGATCCCGACGAGGCGGGACGGTTTGACAGGGGAGGAAGCTGGCACACCACTTCTTCAATCGACAATCGTCAATCAGCAATAGGCAATGAAAGCCCGCACCTTGGACCCGACAAGCTGGCCCTGGCTGCGCGCGGCCGCGGCGGAGAGCGCCAAAGGTTTCTCAGCAACCTGGCAGAAAGCACCTTGTTTGCGGGTAACCCCGAATGGTACGATGCCTATCTTGTCAGTTGTCCGTTGTCCGTGGTCAGTCGTTAATGGAAGCCATCAGAGTTTCTCAAGCGCCACGGACCACTGACTACGGAACACTGACGAAGCAAAATGAAACGTGGCCTTTTTATCACGCTGGAGGGAATAGACGGGACAGGAAAGAGCACTCAACTCCGTCTCCTCGTTCACTACTTGAGGAAGCGCGGGCTCGCGGTGCGCCTGACTCGCGAACCCGGCGGCACGAAGGTGGGCGAGCGCATTCGGGAAATCCTCTTGGCCTCGACAACCACTCGGCTTGCTCCCCTGGCAGAGCTGGCTCTCATCTACGCGGCTCGCGCGCAGCACTTGCAGGAGGTAATCCGGCCGGCGCTTGCCAAGGGCGAAATTGTGGTGAGTGACCGTTATAATGACGCCTCGTTCGCTTATCAGGGATATGGGCGAGAGTTGGGCGGGGCGACTGTCCGGGCGTTCGACCGCGTCATCTGCGGTCGCACGCAGCCTGACTTAACTATTGTTCTGGATCTTGCTCCCTCTCTCTCGCTTAAGCGGGCTCAAGGACGCGAATCAGGGCGGAAATCAAAGCAGGAACGCTTCGAATTGCAGGGTATGAAATTTCACAAAAGAGTTCGGGACGCATACCTGGCCATCGCGCGCCAGGAACCCCGCAGGGTGAAGGTTGTGCAAGCAGACGGGCCGGTGGCGGAAGTCCAGGCGGAGATTCGCAAGCTCGTTGACGCTTTTCTGGCTCGACGACTAGGGGCTGGGCGCTAGGGGCTGGGGACTGGGATAAGCCCCCAGTCTCCACGTTTTCCTCCTGGACCCGGCGTGGCTGGCCCCGCAGGGACTCGGGGGTCAAATACGAGCTAGGGATGGCGGCGAAGGCTCGAGGCTTTTTTCCCCAGCCCCTAGTCCCCAGCCCCCAGTCCCCAGTTTATGCCTTTTGATTCGTTCATCGGAAACTCCAAAGCTCTCGCGAGCGTGCGCGAGATGGTGGCAGGCGACTGTGTTCCTGGCGCGCTATTGTTCTCGGGGACTGACGGGGTGGGCAAGAAAACTCTGGCGCGGATGCTGGCCAAAGCGTTGGTGTGCGAGCGCGGTGATGGCGACTTCTGCGATGCCTGTCCACGCTGCCTTAGGGCCGAGCAGATGTTCGCCGCTGCGCAAGAGGACTTGGCGCGCCGGCGGGAAATCAAAGAGGCGGCAAGACGGGTTGAAGGGTTAGTCTATTTCGATTTCCAGATTCTCGAACCCCTCACGCGCTTCATTCTGATGGAACAAATCCGGCAACTGCGCCATGTGGCTTATACCCGGCCTTTCCAGTTCCCACGGCGCGTCTTTATCATTGATGACGCACAAACGGTTCACTGGCAGGCGGTGGATCTGCTGCTGAAAGTGCTCGAAGAACCCCCCGAAACCACCTCCTTCATTCTCGTTTGCTCCAATCCTTACGAGTTGCGCCCGACCATCCGCTCCCGGTGTTTGCAGATTCTCTTTCAGCCCGTGGATGAATCTGCCATCCTCGAACTGCTGGCCAAGCAGGAACGCTTGACCAAAACTCAGGTGCTCCTCGCGGCGCGTGTGGCGTACGGCAGCGTGAGCAAAGCCAGGAGCTTCGATCTTGCGGCCTATGAACAGCGTCGCAAGCCTTGGTTGGAATTCCTGCAAGCCGTAGCGCGCCGTGTTCCCGCTTCCTCCGGTGGCGCGGACTGGCGGCCACTTTTTGATTCGGCCAAGGCGCTCGCCGACCGCCGGGACGATTTCGAAGCCACACTCGACATCGGCTATTCCCTTCTGCGTGACCTGCTTCACGTGCTCTTGCAAGGACCGGGAACCGAGGTGGCCAACGTGGATGTGCTCCCGCGCCTTCAGGCTTGGGCGGCCGGCCTGGGGCTCCAGGGAATCGAACTCTTAAAATCCGGCCTCGACCAAGCCTACCGGCTGCAAATCCGCAACGTAAATCAGCAACTCGGCTTTGAGGCGTTGGGATTAGAAGTTTCGGCGAGATCCAAGGCCCGCGTGCGTTAAACATCTCGACTAGACTCTGCCCTCGCGCCGCAGCTTGAGATTTTCCATCCTGGTTTTGGAAGTAGCGGCGAGTTTATCTCGCCAAATGGCGGCGTAAAGCCGCCTCTACACCAAATTGACCCACTACCAGTTCACGACTCCATTGCGAATCTGAAGATTTCGTGGTAACATGTAACGTATTCGCGGCTTTGTCCCTCGAAGGGCTCTTTTACCGATCAGGAAGAAACCCGGGTGCCAAAGCGAGCGTCTAGTTAATAGAGCTCCTGAGCGCGAATTCCCCAGGGAAAAGCTCTGAACTTGCGCCTCGGGAGACCAAGCCGAAGGAGTGAAGTACCATGAACCGACGACTCATCCGCCCAACGCTGTCCGAGGTGCAGGACCAAATGGGTGCACGCCTGCCGCGCAAGAAGCCTGCTCCTCCTGAACAAACCAACGCCGAGAACTTCTACTACTTGAAACAAATGCAGGCGCGAACCCCCATGGTGGTCGTCCTCAGCGGGGAGGAAGTCATCCACGGCGTCATCGAGTGGTACGACAAGAATTGCATCAAGGTCCACAGGGCGAACGAACCCAACCTCCTTATCATGAAGTCTGCCATCCGCTATATCTATAAGGAGAACGAAAACAAGCACGCGAGCACGGGGAATGGCAATCGTCTTCCCGAAAACGGGCAAGACGACTTTGGACAGGGCTAGCCGGGGAATTCCAGCACGTCCGGTGAACCCCGCGCGGGATGCGGTTCATAACCAGGCGATGAACCTCGGACTTGGCCGCGGGCCAAAGAACTCTCTACCTTAGAGCTTGGAGGTTATCGTTCACGCTGGAGCGTTGCGACTTGTGGTGTCATGTGCAGGACCGGGTCATTCCCGCGAAAGCGGGAATCTACTCCGCAAACCTTTGGAAATGTGCTGTCGTCGGACTGGATTCCCGCTTTCGCGGGAATGACCCGGGGCTCGAGTGGTTCCCGATTCCAAATGACTCCAGTACCGCGTTGCGACGGCCCTTGACAGTGTAACTTTCCGCGCCTAGGATAATGACGCGCTTTTGATCCCACTCGCGAGCGGAACAGTGATTCCTAAATCAACGTCCTATTATCAGCCAGCCATAAGCTCAACCACGACGATGGTTGTCCCCACTTGTCCCCTAACAGGCCCTTCGCGGACCATGGTTCCCTTCAGGTTTCTGCTCGGCCTTTTCGCCGCCCTGGTCCTGTGGGGCTTGCCTTACCGGACCACGATCAAGGCACAGGAGCAGCACAAGACCAAGGTCCCAGTTCTCGATAAGATCACTTCCGGAGGACCGACGTATCAGCAGTTTGACGGCATCGTAAGATCCATCGATTTGGAGAGCGAGGTTTTGAGTGTGGACGCCATCAAGGGGAATGCCACAGAAATCTTCCCCATTAAGAAGAAACTCCATGTCGTTACCGCCGACGGGGGCAAGCTCAAGCTGACGAAACTGAAGCCTGGCGCCAATGTTCTCGTTAACTACGAGCAGCGGGGCGATCACAGGACAGTTACGGAAATCATAGTCCTGGCGGGCGGCGCGGTGAAAAAGAAAACTCCCCCCTCTTAGCATCCACGGGGTCGGAGCAGGTCCTGAAGGCATCCCATGAAAATCGGCATAACCTGTTACCCCACCTATGGCGGAAGTGGAGTAGTCGCCACTGAGCTGGGTCTGGAATTAGCGGCGCGCGGACACGACATTCACTTTATTAGCTACGCCGTCCCCGTTCGCATGACCGAACCCTCCGAGCGCATCCACTTCCACGAAGTGGAAATGCTCAACTACCCGTTATTTAATCATCCCCCCTACACGCTGGCTTTGGCCACGCAAATGGCGAACGTGGCAGCGCACGAATCGCTCGATCTGCTGCACGTCCATTATGCTATCCCTCACTCGGTGAGCGCCTATTTGGCCAGGGCGATGCTAAAGCCCCACCGCCTTCCCTTCGTCACCACACTGCATGGAACGGACATTACGCTGGTCGGCGTGGATCGCTCTTACCTGCCCATCACACGGTTCTCCATCGAACAGAGCGACGGGGTAACAGCCATCTCCGAATACCTTCGCACGGTGACGTTGCGCGAACTCAATATCCAACGCTCGGTGGAAGTGATTCCAAACTTCGTCAACTGCGACGTATTCCAGCCCGGCGACGCCGATTGCCGACGCAGCGAGTTTGCCCCCCAGGGTGAGCCTATCCTCGTCCATCTGTCCAACTTCCGACCGGTCAAACGGATTCCGGACGTGATCGATATCTTCGCCACCGTCCGGGCGGAGATCCCGGCCAAGCTCCTCATGATTGGCGACGGCCCGGAGCGTACCATTGCCGAATGGCTGGTTCGTGAAAAAGGCCTGATGAAGGACGTATACTTTTTGGGCAAACAAAATCAGGTGCAGGACCTCTTGAACTGCGCCGACGTGCTCCTTTTGCCCAGCGAAATCGAGTCCTTTGGCCTGGCGGCGCTGGAGGGAATGGCTTGTGGTGTCCCTGCCGTCTGTTCGGAGGTGGGGGGATTGCCAGAGGTAATTAGAAATGGAGTGGACGGCTTTCTAGTGCCGGGTCATGATGTGAAAACCATGGCCGCACGCACCCTCGAGATCGTCACCAACCCGCGTCGTCGCGAGCAGATGGGCATCGCGGCGCGGGAACGCGCCTCGACCACTTTCTGCAGCCAAAAGATCATTCCCCTTTACGAAGATCTTTACCAACGCATCCTGGCCAGCACGTAAGGCCTGGCAGGCTTTTGAATTCAGAACTCCGACAAACGCGGGCGGTGCGTGGCGCATACGTCTCGACGGTTGGAACGCGTGAAAAAATGAAACAGCTCACGCCAAGGCGCAAAGACGCGCAAAGAAGAACCGCCTTGTTTTCTTTGCGCCTTCAAGACCTTTGCGCCTTTGCGTGAAATGCTTTTGCTCTTCAGGCGAATTTTCCACACATTCTTTTTATCGGGATTTTTGCGCCACAGGCCGGAAAGGTCAGATGGCGAACAGGTCTTCGAGGTCGAGCGCGAAGTCGGTAAGACCGGCAATGATGAGAGGCTGGCCTTCCTGGAAGTATTCCAGCGGCCGATTAGGATAAACGAGTTCCACAAGGCGCTTATCCGGGTCAATCCACACTTGGATGACGCCGCTCTGTTGGTAATCCTTCCGCTTGCTTTGAATCTCGCTCGGTTTGTCGCTGGGAGAGTGGACTTCAAAGGCGACGTCGGGGGCGAACTCAGCCATGACAGGGATTTGCGCACCTGCAAACCGCTCCTTGCGCACCAAAGATGCGTCGGGGCAACGCCAGTTGCCGGAAGCCATTGTGAAGGCTGCATTCGATGGGAAGCCGACCCATTCAGGGTGGGCGCGGCAGTATTCAAAAAGGTAACCTATTAAGTGCCACACGATCCCTTCGTGACGAAGGTTCACCGGAGTCATTTGTACGATTTCCTCATCAACCCATTCACACTTCTGTCCCTCGACGCCCGCGGCAAGGAATTGTTCCCAGGTGATGGTTGTCTTCGTGGCCATAACTCTTACCGGACACTATTGTCCCACTTGATTTGCACCAGGGCAAGCAGTTCATACGGCTTTTCAATCCGGATTCCAAAACGAGGCTTTGGGGTGTACACTTTCGGCCTTGCGGGATTCCAAGATGGAACCCCTGGCCGGCGTGATACTCTTTTGAAGACGGAGGTACAGATGATCAAAAGCAACAGGCAACGTAGGGTTTGGATTCTGCTCACTCTTGCGGTTTGGGCATTACTCGGACTATCCGTTTCCCTGGCGGACGAGGGAATGTGGACCTTTGATAACCCCCCCATCAAACAGCTCAAGGAGCGATATGGTTTCGAGCCGGCGCGCCAGTGGCTTGACCACGTGCGCCTTTCCAGCGTGCGTTTCAACGACGGTGGGTCTGGCTCTTTCGTAAGCCCGCGCGGACTCGTGCTGACGAACCACCACGTGGCGCTTTCCCAACTCCAGAAGGTTTCTTCTCCCGCCAAAGACTACGTCAAGGACGGGTTTTTTGCGCGGACTGAGGCGGAAGAGCTGAAGTGCCCTGACCTGGAAGTGAACGTTCTGGTGGCCATGGAAGACGTCACGCCGCGTGTCCTGAGCGCAGTCAAGCCGGGGATGAACGATGAGGCTGCTTTGAAGGCCCGAAAAGCGGAAACGGCAAAAATTGAGAAGGAGAGCTTGGAAAAAACTGGCTTGCGCTCGGATGTGATTCCCCTTTATCAGGGCGCCGAATACTGGCTTTACCAATACAAGAAATACACTGAGATGCGCCTGGTTTTTGCTCCCGAACAACAAATCGCCTTCTTTGGAGGCGATCCGGACAACTTCACCTACCCGCGGCACGACCTGGACTTCGCTCTATTCCGAGTATACGAAAATGGGAAACCTGTCGAAAGCAAAGATTATCTGAAATGGAATGCGAAGGGCGCGGGTGATGGCGAACTGGTCTTCGTTTCAGGGCACCCGGGCTCCACGTCGCGCCTCGAAACCATGACTCAGATCGAAACTCAGCGGGACTACGCCTTACCCCTGGTTCTTAAGAGCCTGAACCGACGGGCGGAAACTGCGAGGCGGTATGCCGCCCAGGGACCTGAACAGGCCCGGCAGGCAGCGCGGATAATCTTCGGAGTGGAGAATTCTTTGAAGGCCATCAAGGGCCGCGCTCAAGGCTTGTCAGACAAGAACCTGGTGGCCAAAATGCAAAAAGACGAGGCAAGCTTTCGCGCTCTGGTGGCGAGCAAGCCGGAGTGGGAGAAGGCTTATGGCGGAGCATGGGATGCCATTGCCCAAGCTGAGATGAAGCAAAGGCAGATGCTGAAAACATATCCGTTCTATTCCTCGTTCCAATGGTCCCGCCTGGCGGGGATCGCACTCTATATCGTGCAGTATGTGGCAGAGGTGAAAAAGCCCGATGGAGAAAGGCTTGAGGGCTATCATGATTCTGAGCTTGATTCGCTTCGTTTTCGCCTCTTTTCCCCAGCGCCGATTTATCCTCAATATGAAGCGGCAATGTTAGAAGGAGGGCTGCAATTTTCCCTCGAAGAATTGAGCGCCAACGATCCCTTTATAAAGGCCGTGCTGGGCGCACGCACCCCTGCTGAAGTAGCGAAGGCGACCGTGGAGGGAACCAAGCTGGCGGACCCGGCTTTTCGCAAGTCGTTGGTGGAGGGGGGTGAAGCGGCCGTTCAGGCATCAGGCGACCCCATGATGGTGTTGGCCCGCACCATCGACCCCTTCGACCGCCAGAGGACCAAGGCATTCGAGGACAATGTGGAAAGCGTGGAGACTCCGGCGGGGGAAAAAATCGGCCAGGCTCGATTCGCTATTTACGGGAAGTCGCTCTATCCCGATGCGACTTTCACACTTAGGCTCGCCTATGGCGCGGTCAAGGGCTACCCGATGAATGGGACTCAGGCGCCTCCCATGACCACCTTCTTTGGCCTTTATGACCGGGCCTATAGTTTTGGCTTCAAGCCCCCTTATGATCTTCCGGCGCGTTACCAGGAGCGCCGCACCCGCCTGGATCTCGCCGGACCGCTGGATTTTGTCAACACCTGCGACATCACCGGAGGAAACTCAGGGTCCCCGGTCATCAACAAGCAAGGCGAGTTGGTAGGGTTGATTTTCGATGGAAACATCGAAAGCCTGGTTAGCGACTACGTGTACTACGAGGAGAACAACCGAGCCGTGGCTGTCCACAGTGGCGCCATCATTGAGGCGCTGCGCGAACTGTACGATGCCTCGTCTTTGGCTGACGAGCTCGAGGGAAGGTAAAGTAAGCCACGCTGTGCCTTAACTGATGCGAATCGCGCGGGGACTAAGAGCCATTGGCAGAGTATGCGCAATTCAAGGAGGTGTGACAATACCTAAGATTCTCAAGATCGCTGGGTTCGGAGTGATGGGTCTTATCGTTGCCCTTGCGATTGCCATCAGCCTGACAATCGGCTGGCGGCCGTTCATCGGCCCGCGCGCTCGTCCGTTGACGAATCGCACCTTTGAGCGGACACCGGAGCGATTGGCTCGCGGCCAGTATCTTGTGGAAAATCTCGGATGCTTTGATTGCCACGCGGAACATGACTGGACGAAGCACCCTGCGCCGCTGATCGAGGGCACGCGCGGCGCCGGCTACGCCGACTTCCCCTTGGCCGGGCTTCCGGGCCGCGTCATTCCGCCCAACATCACGCCCGACCCGGAAACCGGCGCCGGCAATTGGACCGATGACATGCTCGCGCGCGCCATCCGCGAGGGAATCGGTCACGACGGTCGCGCGCTGTTTCCTTTTATGCCCTACCTGGACATGAGTCAGATGTCCGACGAAGACCTGGCCTCCGTGATCGTCCATTTGCGCTCCATCCCGCCGATTCGAAAAGCGCTGCCCAAGACGGAGATTATCTTCCCCGTGAAGTACCTCATGCGCAGTATGCCCCAGCCGATCACCGAGCCCGTCCCTCAACGCGACGTCTCAACGCCAGTGAAGCGCGGCGAATACTTGGTGACCATCGCGGCCTGTACGGAATGCCACACACCGCAGTCGAAGGGCCAGCCCATTCGCGGCCTCGAATTCGCCGGTGGCTTCATCCTGGAAGGTCCTTGGGGTCGAGTGGCAAGCGCCAATATCACCCCGGACCCCTCCGGCATCTCCTATTACGACGAAGCGCTCTTCCTGGAAATGATACGCACCGGATACGTCAAAGCGCGGAAGATTAACCAGATCATGTCCTGGAGCGATTACCGGAACCTCACCGACGAGGACCTGAAAGCCATCTTCGCCTACCTTCGCACGCTCAAAGCCGTAAAGCATCGCGTTGACAACTCCGAACCGCCCACGTTTTGCAAGCTCTGTGGCTTCAGTCACGGGGCAGGAAGCCAGAACTAGTGTCCTGAGTCAGAAGTTCGTTGAATAAGTCAGCCCGTCAGCTGACGGGCGAAAGAATGTAGCCCACGGCGCAA
>Ga0326728_10024325_pt1 | contig 10988 bp, 8 predicted proteins | sample MB3enrmetagenome_FD_207602 | JGI IMG/M metagenome (GOLD analysis project Ga0326728, IMG submission 207602) | Lab enriched peat soil microbial communities from McLean, Ithaca, NY, United States - MB31MN | ecosystem: Environmental > Terrestrial > Soil > Wetlands > Peat | place: USA: New York...
GATAAATATGAAACTCTTTATCTGTTCACTTTAAGTTACAAAATACAATTATCTGCTTCGTTATTTTAAATTAATTATACAAATAATTCGCGATAATGCGAAACTCTTTATCTGTTCATTTTAAGTTACAGTATACAATTTCACCGTATTTATTTTAAATTAATTATACAAAAAATAGTTTCTGAATAAAAATTACTTCTCCATAAAATGTTTTAAAACCAAAATATAATTTTATATTAATTATGTTTTTATTCTACTCGGAGATCTTCACAAATTTAACATTGAGCTCTTTGACATTGTACCTAAAATCTGTAAATTCTGATTGACTCTGTATCAATTCACTTAATCACAAAAAACAAGATGTAGGGCCAACAATTTTACTGATAAAGATTCTGTTTCTATTTTGATAGCTTAATATAAATCTCGAAATGGGATTTTCGTTCGAATCATTTTGTGGATAATATTAGCCAAGATCTTAAAGCTATGGCAATCACCGTAGAACATTTCAGTTTGTATGTCTTAAACGATGACTCCTGTCTAATAGAACTAAATAATCACCATATAATTTAATTTATATTATTTCAAAGTGATAAATGTTTATGGAAAATTTCTCGTGGGTACTTACCGTGCTGTGTCATTTAAATCATGGGGAATTAAATTGATCAAAAAATGACTTGCCCTGGGGTTACTAGGGAGACTTTTATTTAAAGTTCGATGAATATCATTACCTAGCAAAAAGATGGTTTGCAGAGTCTGAGAAAAGCTCATTGTTGATTTGAGTAGTATAAATCCCGCCGTGATGCCTGAATAAACGAAACATTATTTGAAGTCTTGATTGGCTAATAACTCGCTAAACACGATGTAAGTTTCGTCTGGAAAAATTAAATCTGTTAGACTAACTATTCATAACGTTTTTTAAATGTTGCTCGTCTTCTGAAAAAGGGTCTAAATGTGATATCTCTCCTGGGCAGAGATGCTGTATTCAGACATTCGATAGTGTGTAAGACAAAAACACAGATTTAATTTTTGCTTCATGGAAGAAAGAAGATAAAGATATTAAATTGTTATTCGATTTTAAAACATTTTATTGGCCAGTAATTTTTATTTAAAAACAAATTTTTGTATAATTAATTTAAAAATTAAGTAGGTAGTCTATACATTGTAGTGTAAATTGAATTCTTATGGAAGTTATTTCTTATGGAAATACAATGGTTAAAAGTCATGCTCTAATACAGATAGGTTCAGTAGAGCATTCGAAAGCAGCTGATGATTATGTAACAGATTTAATTAATATATTTATCCCATATGCACAAGTTGGAAAATTGATGAAAGTCAAGAGCTGGCAAATGTCAAACGTTAATCTTAAAACAACAACTGGGGAAGTATTTTCTAGCATCACAAACAGCAGTTTGGTAATAATTAAATATTTTGATTCCCGAAACCAGGCTGAGAAAGGATTGATCACATATCTCGCAAATTTTACTTCTAAATGTAATTATGGATCATATTGTCCAGCTGGAAACAGCAGCCTTAATTTCTTGACAGCAGAATTATTAGATCTTAATGGTCATCCCATATACTCTGAACAGCTGAATCCAGATTACGTGATATCTTGTGCAGATTATAATAGTCGAAGGGTCTTCAGCGCCGATTATCCACCAAACTTATTTGAGAATGTAAATCAGCTGTTGGTAAATTATTCTGAAATTGCTTTACAAAAATGCTAATCTCGAAGGGCTAAACTTTTTGGAGCTAATTTTAAAGAAGCTTGTCTTAGAGATGTTTATCAGTTAACATTTGACCAAGTTTTTACAGTGATAACGCTCATAAGCAGTGAGGAGATACCAAATATGGCATCGACAACAGATAACGGAATCCTCAACAAGATGAGCAATCACTCTGTCGAGCAGACAGTGGAAAAGCTCAAGAATATGCTGCAATCCACGGTAGTCACTCTGTTTGCGCTGGTCGACCACAGCGGAGAAGCGGAAAAGGTTGGAATGAGCATGCTTCCGACCAAGCTGCTGATTTTTGGAAGTCCAAAGGCTGGCACATCTCTTATGCTGGCTGCTCCTAGTATTGCCATCGATCTGCCTTCGAAAATTCTTATTTGGGAAGATAGCAAGGGTAAAGTTTGGGTTTCGTACAACAGTCCTGATTACATTAAGGAGCGACACGGTCTGCCTCAAGAGTTGTTAAAAAATATCTCCATTATGGAAACATTGGCGGTAAAGGCAGGAGAGTAGTATTGAAGTCCTTGCTTACTTTGGGGTCCTCAGATCAAAAGCGGATATGAAGCCCAAATTAGATCCTGAACAAAAAGTTTTGTAATCTGCTTTGCAACTTTTACAATCGACAATATTAAAACAGAAATGATGCTCGGTATTATAGATTCATTATAACTTTACAAAATTCCCTCTGACTTTTCAGATAAGCTCTAGGTTAAATCATTTTATGCTAAAATTCTTACTATTATCTTGATTTTACTAAGATTCAAAGCTAAATTAGAAGTTTTTGATTCTCTAAAACAGTACTCATTTACTTTTTCGTTAAAATTAATTCTTAAATAAGTAACAATTTTATGCATAAATTGACCAATAAATCCCAAAATTAATTAGATTTAATCAAAAAAATACTCAAGATACCGCAAGACAAAAAAGTCGTCACTTTACTGACTGTGGGGGTCCCCGCAGAATCACCCGCTGACAGGCCAAGGAAAGCTCTTGAAGAAATCGTAGCTTACAACAAATATACATAACAGCCGATATCTTCTTTTACTCTCTTAGAACTTAGGCACTTAAATTCAGTATAGATAAATTAAAGTTTAATTTCTGGTTATATTTAATAAGGAGTTTATCTTCCTGAAGGATGCTTGATCGGGGTACAAAGGCAATCGATTCTTTTATTCCCCGAATATTCCCATTTATCCCAAAATATTCCCGTTTTTTTCCCATTGAAACGTAATCAGCTGACATTTTGTTCCCAAAAACCCAAAAATGCAAGAAAGAAAATAGAAAATTATATTTTTTTTGACATTCTAATATTTAGGATATTACTTTAAAAAACCATATATCATTTTTTTATTTTGGGAATATAATCCCCTTTTTTATATGATTTTAATTCCCTTGTTATTGTTTTTTTATTATTTTTAATGGGAATATAATGGGAAAATAACGGGAATAATTGGGAACTATTGGGAATATAATTAACGGGAGATAGACTTATAATGAGAAATGTAAATAAACAAACAGTTTAACCTAAATATCACATTTTTGTCTGTTCTATTTTAAAATTTTCCCGGTTAAATTTCTTCCATCAAAATTTTCTACATAACCCAATATCCGAACATCAAAATGTATTAATTGCCATTACCATTATTAAGTGATGATAACATATAAACACTAATGAATCGTATATAGTAACGTAGTTTCTTGAAAATTGACGGGCTGGTAGATCGAATAATATGAAAGGTGGTAAAACAAGATTTCAACAGAAATTTACAGAAGATATGTTCTTAAATGCTCTATCAATTGATAGAATCAAGTCTACTGCAACTATTATGAATTTAATAGGATGCAGCAGGTCCACAGCTAAAAACATGCTTTATAAGCTCGTAAATGAAGGTAAAGTAAATAAAAGAGAAATTGAAGGCGACGGTTATGGTTGGCAGAAAGTAAAAGGCGATTAAAATGGTTTTTATTGATAGCTACAAGCACGAAATTAGTCCAGAATTTGCGTCAGAAATAATGCCTGATTTAAAAGAAGATTTTCTCCAAGCCCATCCATGTAAATGGGAAGAAGTTACAATACAGCTTTTGAGAGTACAACTGCGCGCATTGAAGATTGCGATCCATTAATTGAGAAACATTCGTTTTTGTGCACTCCGGTACTTTTTGATAAAGAAGACGAACCTGGATATTTCACGTTATGCGAAAAAACAATGCAAGAGCAAATAGATGAGTTTAATCAACAACTTGGTGTTATTCATGAATTGGATTGCACTAGCACCGATGGAAATGATGATACAGAAGTAAAAGTTAAGCTTTTGCAGATTGATTCAGAAATTAATTATGGGAATAGATTGTAGACATTTAACTGAAAAGTTGATCAATTTATTATAACTTATTTCATGCTGTTATTTGATTTAATTACAGCCATTTCATTCAAAAAAATTAATATAGGGATTAAAATCGTCCCCATTTATTTCCTATTCCAGTATAGTTTTCATTGATCTCTATAATCTTTAAAAATCGGCATTGAATGATTGGTTGGATTTACCGGTGTGATCCCTTCGATTAATTTTTTGCCATACCTGTCGTAAGCGTCTATTAGAATCGTGTCCATAGTCATTTAATATCCCCAATTATAGCTGATCCCACTGATCTTAGATGCCAAAACGTTAATCTTATGAGCTGTAGGGGGTCATTGCCTGCAGCCTGCTGAAAGTCTATGCAAGGTACGGGAATACCTATATGATATCACAAGATTCAAAGAATTATATAGTTTTTGGATATACTCTAAATAGTAAACCCTAAACGAATAAGTATGACATTTTAGGCGAAACATTATCCTAAAATTTAAGTAACTATATTAAACATAAGTTATATATTTTTTAAGTGATATAAATATATGAAAAATATATTGTGGTTAGTTACCGTGCAGATCAGCAAAGATCATGGGGGATAAAACTTGGTCGGAAAAACGACTTATTATGGGGCTACTGGCGGGGTTTTTATCCAACGTTTAATAATACCTATTACCAAATCTATAGAATGGCCCAGAACGGCTAAGAATGACTCCTATTTCAGTTGGCATGTGTGAATCCAGCCTGCGTATAGCAAGAAACTAAGAAAATGATAAATACAAGATTCATTGATATTTATTTTTAAGAGTAAAAAACGGTGAATTTATGGCACGTCAGTTGGACAAAGTATTACAGGATATATATAAATCAGTCACATTTGAAGATCAACTAACTTTTCAAGTGGCTTTTCAATTATATTTTGTATCCCAATTAAATGCTAGAATTATTTTTTGATGTATTAAGATTTGGTTTTTAAAATTATGCAAGGTTGATAGGCAAAGTGAAATAAAAAGTTGAACCTTTGCCTAATCCAGATTCTACCCATATACGTCCACCATGTCTTTCTACAATTTTCTTACAGATTGCAAGCCCTATTCCTGTTCCAGGATATCTGTCCCTGCTGTTTAATCTCTTAAATATTTCAAATATTTTTTCCGAGTATTGTGGAGCAATTCCAATTCCGTTATCCTGCACTGAAAATACCCATTCACTCGCTTTTTTCTTTGCAGAAATATGAATTTTAGGTGTCTCTTCACCATGGAATTTTATTCCATTGAGTAACAGATTCTGAAATACCTGAGCCATCTGGGTAGAATCTACCATTACTTCAGGTAAAGGGTCATAAGATATAGTAGCATTATTCTCTTTAATAACCATTTTTAAATCGGATAATACCTTATTCAAAATGAACTCACAATCTATACTTTCTTCGTTTTCTCCTGTACCAACTCTCGAGTATTCTAAAAGGTCAATTATCAGATTTTGCATACGAGCGGCCCCGTCAACAGCAAAATGTATGTATTTATCGGCTTTCTCATCGAGATTACCCTGATATCTCCTTTGTAAAAGCTGCAAATAAGTTGTTATCATCCGCAGCGGTTCTTGTAAATCATGCGACGAAACATAAGCAAATTGTTCTAATTCCGCATTTGAATGGGCAAGTTCTTCTAATTTAGATTTTAAAATGTAGTCGGCTGTTTTACGCTCAGTGATGTCAGTTAGCATGCTCAGAGAACCCACAAACTTATCATCTTTATTAAAAAAGGCTTTATGACTTAGATGAATCCATAAAGATGAGCCGTCCTTCTTTATTAATTTCAATTCATAGCTACCATTGATACCCTGCCGACTCTTTTCCAGATTCAGTTTGACAACATCCTTACTTTCTTCACTTATGAAGCTCCATATCGGTTTGCCAATACCTTCTTCGAGAGAATATCCAAGCATCTCCGTCAGTTTCTTATTGGCATAAGTAACTACAGCTACATCATCAATTATGAGTATACCTTCGTTTGCAGTCTCTACGATGTTGCGGTACTTTTCTTCACTCCTTATAAGTTTTTCTTCTGCTTCTTTTCCTTCGGTTATATCCCTGCCAATACAGGAGATAGCTACAAACTTTCCAGATGAGTTAAAAATCGGAGAAAGAGTAATTGAAACATTTATTACTGTGCCATCCTTTTTTAACCGTAAAGTTTCATAATGTTGGATCTTTTCTTCCTGCTTAGTCTTTTCAATTAACTGATTTATTTCCCCTTTAAGATTATCAGGTTCAAGTATTGATGCATTCTTTCCCAGGACCTCTCCTGCTGAATAACCATAAATTTTCTTTGCTCCCAGATTCCAACTTTCAATGATACCATCCAGAGACTCAGTTATGATAGCATCGTTAGATGACTCTACAGCATTCGCCAGTACTTGAATTTTCTCATCTGCTTTTTTAAGCTTAGTAATATCACGTGCTGCAGCAAAAACACCAATAACTTTCCCAAATTCATCCATATAAATTGAAGCGTTGTATAAAACAGGTGTTGTTCTTCCACTCTTATGTCGAATTTCAAGCGAATAGTCCGACACAAACCCTTCCTTAAACACTTCTTGATACCCTTTCTTGGCTTTTTCAGGCTCGGTGAAATATTTCGAAAAGTCGGTACCAATGAGTTCATCCCTTGAATAACCAGTGACCTGTTCTATAGCTTCATTTACATCAGTAATTTTACCATCATGACCAATGGTTACTAAAGGATCCAAGCTAGCTTCAATCAAACTGCGATTGTAAATATTTGATAATCTTAGATCTTCTTCTGCTTTTCTGTGCTCTGTAATGTCGATGCCCATCTTGAGAATCATGAGCGAACCATCAACGTCGGTGAACGGAAAATCATAGGTATCAATAAATCTTTCATCCATGTCGTTGTATTCCCAATGATGGGGCTTTCCGGTTTCAAGTACTTTATATGATTCGCATAACTCACACGGCTTTGTGAGTCCAAAACGATATTCATAACAGCGTCGTCCAACTGAATCACCAAAATGTTCACGGTAGTTGCGGTTGACAAAAGTGATATGATAGTCAGATGTCATCAAGCATATCATTATCGGCAGCGTCTCCAGCATATCTATGAACTGCCGTCGTTCAGCTTCTATACCTTCGATAACTTTACGCTGGGCTTCGCTCTCTAGTAGCACCTTCTCTGCCTTCTTGTGCTCGGTAATATCCACGGAAAAGCCCACAGTACCCAGCAGCGTACCGTCCTTCGCGAGCCAAGGCGACTTCGTAGTGAGATAAATCCGAAGAGAGCCGTCATGCGGTCGGACTAGCTCCTCGATAACCAGGGACTGACGTGTCTCGCGGACTATCCGGTCGTTTTCCATCACAGCTTCACCAATAAGTGGGTCAGAATGGAACTCAACGTCTGTCTTACCCAAGATTTCGTCTGCTGACTTGCCAAGAAAACGCAAAAGGGAATCGTTCGCATAGACTAACCGGCACTGACAGTCCTTGGCGAATATGAGCTCAGACGAGTTTTGTGAAATCGCATCTATCATCTCTGTTGTCTTCCGTAGTTTCTCTGACCGAATCTGCAACTCTTCAGAGCGCAACTTGAGATTCTTGTAAGCTTCACGAAGATCATCTTCCGCCAACTTCTGCCGGGTAATGTTGATGCCTATACCGCCAACGAAAACATTCCCGGACGCATCCTTGAAGGGAAACTTTATATCGTGCCAATAGTCGGTACTCCCGTCCATTTGGGGGATTTTCTCAATGATGGACCTGAGATGGCCGTCGACAATAACCTCCAGGTCGTTCTTCCAGTACTCTTCGGCGGCCTCCTTTGGCCATAACTCGAAGTCTGTCCTGCCCAGCCAGTCACAAGCCTGTACTCCTAACACTTTCTCGAATGTTTTATTAAGGTAAACGTACCGGCCCTGCGAATCCTTCATCCAAGCAACTGCGGGGCTATTATCCATGAATGCTGTGAACCGTTCCTCGCTCTCCAACGCCTTTTTCTCTAATCGTTTACGTTCCAATTCTGCTTTTTTTCTATTCAGAGCCTGCAAAATCGCTGGTATGACAGCTTCAAGATCCTTCTGCTGTTCTGAACTATAACCGCCCTCACGATTTGCGACCCCTAGCATACCCATTATTTTCCCATCTAACACAAAGGGCACGCCAAGAAAAGAAGTGAGCTGGGGATGGCCAGATGGAATGCCAATACTGTCCGGATGCGACAGCGGATCGTTAGTAAAGAAACTTTTCTTGCTGTTAATGACATTTCCGTACAATCCATGAATAACAAAATTTTCCGGGGGACGGCGATGCCCAGTCTTATCATGCATAAGGCATTCTTTCCATCCCATGTCACTGATCGCAATATCGTGCAGTAACCCGTCATCACCCACTAAATTGACGAAACCAAGCTGGCTACCGGTCACTTCTAAAGCTACAGAAAGACACTCATTTCCCAGTTCTTCTTCTGTTGTGTCCTGCACAACAATGCTGAAAATCCGGTTGATTCCTTCAAGAATACGGTTGTATCTTTGTGTGTGCTTTCCTTGCTCGTGTTCGATGATATCTGCAGCCTGCCTAGCCAGAACGTCAACTAGCATTAGTTCATGCTCAGAAAACGCGTGAATCTTACTAAAGTGAGTGGAGAGAATGCCTAGCAACTTACCTGATCGACTGATTAGGGGCGTGGATTGAATACCTAGAACTCCTTCATTCAACAGCACATCCAGAGCATCACTCCCACTGAATATGGGACTTTGAATGACATCTTCTATAACCACACGTTCCATTCGTTTCATCGCAGTTCCGCATGCTGCTGCTCCCCCTGCATCCACAAACTCAAAAAAATTTAAAAATGGAAGATCAAAACCCTTGTGAGCTACAATCTTCAATTTTCCTGTTGATTGATCAAGGAGCTGTATGTTTCCTTTGTCCGCTTTGGTTATTACAATCGCAGCGTCAACAATATCCTGGAAAATCGAATGTGAATCATTCCCTTCGATATACCGTGTGCTCAATGTGTGGAGAACATTACCATTTTGAATTTCGGTGCATAATGCCTGATTGATTTTTTCAAGCTCAGCTAGCCGTTCCTGGACCAGGATCTCTGGATCACCGTCACTCCGACGATCTGAAATAGCCATGATTCTCCAATTATACTTTAAACGACATTCAGCAGATGTACATAGGTGTAAATTCTAGGTGCAGATTCATAATTAATTATTTTTAATTTAGTATCATCATTAAATTTAGAACTGAATCTTAAGCACTGTATTTGTTTAGTAACTTTTCCATTTTGGTCCGACTTTTTTGAGATTTTGTGTCCGACTAATTATTAAAGTTTCTGGATAACTTTTCACGGATAAAAATGAAATATGTTTAAGTATATCCAATTAAAAATATCTAACAATCAATGGTAATCTATTAGAAAGTTGCTCATCAAATTCCAACTAAGATCGCTATTGACTCTGTATTTTTGGGCTGACTGCTTAATAAACTCTTCGATTTTTGTTTGTTAAGGTTTTAAAAATGAAAATATTAGATAAGCCTTTGGAAATTTTGTTAGTTGAAGACAATAAGGGAGACATTGGATTAATAACAGAATTCTTCATTGATTCAAAAATTAGAACTAATCTTCATATTGCCGAAGATGGAGAAGAAGCAATCCAGTTTTTATATGCTGAATATAAGTTTTTGGGTTCTCACAGCCCAGATTTAATTATTTTGGATTGGAATTTACCGAAAAAAAGTGGACTTGAAGTTCTTAGAGAAATAAAAGCGAATAGTAACCTTAAAAACATACCTGTAATCATTTTTACTACTTCCAGCGCTGAAAAAGACATTTCTCAGGCCTATGATCAACATGCAAATACTTATCTCGTTAAACCTATTGATTTTGACAAATTCGCGAAAGTAATTGGTTCCATACAAGACTTTTGGTTTAAATCTGTAACATTACCACCAAAATTAAATGCATTAGCAAAGATTGGATGAAAGCTTGGAAGAGTTGTGTTTACTGTAAACCCAAATACAGTTATTTCTAATATATATCGTTCCAGGTATGTTTAATTCGAAATAAGATCAACATCTTCCAAGCAATTCTACTATACTGTCTTACCCCATTGTGCCGCTTATTTTTCACTCTTTTAGGTCTGTTTGTGGTATGATGCGATAGTACAATACATAATTATCGCCGTAGTTATTTTAAATTTATTCTTTGAAAATTTGCTTCTAAACAAAAAAATAAGCATGCATAAACTTTTTCGTAGTCAAAAAAACAAATATCTAGTAACAACTGTTTTTTATTATGTGTAAAGTAACTGGGATCTAACATTATGCTTTTTTCTATATTTTTCAGTTTGTGCATAAGATATATGATTTTATTATTTTACTGATTCCCACTAGCCAATATTTTGGAAGTTAAGTTTTACCTTACAATGCAGTTTTCTTGGCTGGTGTCTGAATTCAAATTAAAAGTTTTTTCCTTAATAGCTTCTTTCAATTTGAAAAGTTATTGCATTTATGGAGCTTTGGAAGTTCAGATAAACTTTTAAAATTAGATCAACGTTTGTTTAATAAATTGAAAAATATAATTATTAAGTAGAAATGTTTAATTCACAACATGAAGTATTATAATCATGCGTATTTGCTTAGCTATTTTTTATCATTGATAAATAAACATATATTAGGAGACTGATAATGAAAAAACTGACATCTTCTAAAGCAAGTAGAACTCATAGAATCATAACGGTTTTAGGAATCACTACAGTAGTATTTTTAATGCTAGTGAGTATCGCAGGCTGTGTGTCATTTGCAGATATTTCAAATTCTGGCAGTAGCAATATTTCTATTTCAAACAAGTCTGATGAAGCGATAAAAGCCTATGGTCGAGTG
>Ga0326728_10024326_pt1 | contig 10988 bp, 8 predicted proteins | sample MB3enrmetagenome_FD_207602 | JGI IMG/M metagenome (GOLD analysis project Ga0326728, IMG submission 207602) | Lab enriched peat soil microbial communities from McLean, Ithaca, NY, United States - MB31MN | ecosystem: Environmental > Terrestrial > Soil > Wetlands > Peat | place: USA: New York...
CGTTGATACCGTTCATCACCGAGGAGATCTGGCTGCGCATCGCAGCTCATGCCGGCGCCAGTGGCGGGAGCATCATGGTCGCGCGCTGGCCGCTCAGCGAGGAATTTCCTGCCGATGCCGATGCAGAGGCCGAGCTCGGCTGGGTTCGGCAGGTGGTGCTCGGCATCCGCCAGATCCGCGGCGAGATGGATATCCCAGCCTCGCGGCGCGTACCGCTGCTGCTGCAGCAGGCTACTGCGCGCGATCTTCAGCTGTGCCAGCGGCACGGCGCCCTGCTCACCCACCTGGCCGGTCTCGCGAGCGCGCGCCCGCTGCATGCCGGGGAGGCTCCGCCACCCTCTGCAGCGGCCATCGTCGGGGAGCTGCACCTGCTCGTGCCCATGGCGGGGCTGATCGAGCCGGCCAGTGAGCTGCAGCGCCTGCACAAGCGCATCCAGAAGATCGAGCAGGAACTGAGCAGTGTGCGAGCTCGCCTGGCCAATCAGGAGTTCGTGCAGAACGCGCCGCCGGAAGTGGTCGCGGAGCTGCGCGATCGCCTCGCGGACCGCGAACGCACGCGCCACGGTCTGGCGCGCCACATCGATCAGGTCCGGGCCCTGGCCTCATGAGCAGCCTCGCGGCCACTCTCGCTGCCATAGAGCGGGTCATCATCGGCAAGGGCCCGCAGGTACGGCTCTGCCTCGCCTGTCTCGTTGCGCGCGGGCATCTGCTCATCGAGGACGTGCCGGGCGTCGGCAAGACCACGCTGGCTCAAACGCTGGCGCGCGTGCTGGGGCTCGAGTGGGCCCGGCTGCAGTTCACGAGCGACATGCTGCCAGCCGACATCGTCGGCATTTCGATCTTCGATCGCACGACCAACAAGTTCCAGTTCCGGCGCGGACCGGTGTTCACCCAGTTGCTGCTGGCGGATGAAATCAATCGCGCCAGCCCGAAAGCCCAGAGCGCCCTGCTCGAAGCAATGGAAGAGCGCCAGGTGAGCATCGATGGCGTCACGCACGTGCTGCCCGAACCCTTTTTCGTGGTGGCTACGCAGAATCCTCATGAGCAGATCGGTACCTATGGATTGCCGGAATCGCAGCTGGATCGATTCCTCATGCGCGTGAGCCTGGGCTATCCGGACCCCTCGGCCGAGCGGCGTGTGCTGCTGCAGGGAGAGAGGCGCGAACTTCTGCTCGATACGCCGCGCGTCCTCGGGCCCACCGAGGTATCCGACCTGCAGCGCGCCGCACGCCGCATCCACGTCTCCGAATCGCTGCTGGACTATCTGCAGGCACTCGTCGCCCGTACGCGCGCGCAACTGCCGCTCGGGCTCTCGCCCCGCGCGGCCCAGGGGCTGCTGCGTTCCGCCCAGGCGTGCGCCCTGATCGCCGGCGATGATGCCGTTCAGCCCGAGCACGTTCAGACCGTATTCCCCGCCATCGCCGGCCATCGTCTGGTCGTGCCCGAGAGTGAGGGAACCGGGCGTGGCGTCGATCTCGCCGATGCCCTCATCCGCGCCGTCCCGGTCCCAGTTTAAGCCGAGGGCGCGGCTTGAGCGCGCCGTCTCGGGCTGGGCGCGCTCCCGCCAGGGCGAGGATCATGCGCCACTGACACTTCAGTCGCGTCGCATCTACATACTGCCCACGCGCGCAGGACTCACCGCAGTGGCATTGCTGGTGTTGATGTTCCTCGCCTCCATGAACTACCAGAATAACCTCGGCTTGCTGCTGTGCTTCCTGCTCACGGGGGCTGCATTGGTATCGATGTATGAGTGTCACGCCACACTCACGGGCCTCGTCATCAGCAACGCGCATATCGATTCCGCATTCGCACAGGGCGAGGGCGAGCTGCAGCTCGGCTTCTACAATCCGGCCGACTCGAGCCGTCGCAGTCTGCGGCTGCGGGTCACGGAGATCGCGCCCATGTCCTTCGACGTCGCACCGCTCAGCGGCTCACTGGTCACACTGCGCTACCAGGCGCGCGCGCGCGGGCGGCAGGTGATCGACCGGCTGCACCTGTCCACGGATGCCCCATTCGGTCTGTTCCGCGCCTGGACCTGGCTGCACCTGCCGCTCACGGCGCTGATCTATCCCGCGCCGGTGCGACTGCGGCCTCCCCCCTCGCCGGACGGAGGTCCCAAGCATGGCGAGCGCGAGCAGCGCTTCGGTGGGGAAGAAGAATTCGCCTGGCTGCGACCCTTTCGGGATGGCGACCCGCTGCGCCGCGCGGCCTGGAAAGCCTATGCGCGGGGCGGCCCGCTGATGATTGCGCACTACGATGCGCCTGCCGGTGCTCAGCGCACGCTGAGCCTGAAGCTGCTGCGCGATCTGCCGCTGGAGACGGCACTGTCACAGCTGGCCGACTGGGTGCTCGAGTGCGAACGGCAGGGGGAGAGTTACGCACTCGATCTGCCGCGCGCCGTGATCCAGGCCGGTCACGGTCAGGCCCATCGGCGCCATTGCCTCGAGGCGCTCGCGCTGTACCAGCCATGATACCCGCCGCGTCCGCATCGCCAAGGAAAGCTGTCGCAGAGCCGCCGGCGCCGCCCGTGGCCGCGCAACGCTGGGTGCTTGCGGGGCTGCTCGGCGCGGTACTGCTCAACTTCGGGCACATCGCGCCCTGGTGCCTGCCGGTCGCGGTGGCCGCCGTGGCATGGCGGATCTGGTCCGTCCGGGGCGCGGCCCGGATGCCCGGCCGCGCCGTCCGTGTCGCCGTGCTGCTGATCCTGACCGTAGCCGTATTCGTGAGTTTTCAGACCCTCAACGGGCTGGATGCGGGCGCAAGCCTCCTGGTGGCGATGATGGCGCTGAAGCTCATGGAGACCCAGCGAGTCCGCGACTGGCTCATCGTGCTCGGAGGCTCGCTGTTCCTGCTGCTCGCGGCGTGCCTGTCCTCACAGTCGCTGCTGCGAGTGCCCTTCTACGGGATGGAACTGTGGTTGCTCTGCACGGCGCTGTACGCCATGGGCGCGCGCAATCGTCCGGTGACCGCTCGGGTGCTGCTGCGCGCCTCGGCCCGCAACCTTCTGATCGCGCTGCCCCTGTCGGTGCTGCTGTTCCTGTTTTTCCCGCGTCTGACCGGTACGCTCTGGAGCATGCCGGTCGAGCAGGAGGCCCAGACCGGCCTGGGCGACCAGATGTCCCCGGGGGACATCACGAACCTGGTGGATTCCGATGAGCCTGCGATGCATGTTCGTTTCGACGGCACCCCGCCCCCGCCTGCAGAGCGCTATTGGCGGGGTCCCGTGCTGCATCGCTTCGACGGCAGCACCTGGAGCCGGCTGCATCCGGCCGCGGAACAGCCTTCGGAGGTCGCCTTCGCGCCACCTGAGTTCGCCTACACGGTCACTCTGGAGCCCAACAAGCACGGCGTGCTCATCGGGCTCGATATGCCAGTGGACACGCCGCGCGAATTACCGGCGGTCTACACCACATTCGACCGGCAGATCATGTCGGCCACCCCGCTGAACAGCGCCGTCAGCTATCACCTCGTTTCCTCGCTGCAGCATCGTTACCTTCAGCCGCTGTCCGCGGCCGAGCGCGCGCTCGACCTGCAGTTACCGTACGGGCGCAATCCGCGCACGCTCGAACTCGCACGGGGACTGCGCGATCGGTCGGTGGACGATCGCGCCTTCGTGCAGGCGGCACTCGACTACCTGCGCGACAATGGATTCGAGTACACGCGCTCCCCGCAGCTGCTGGGACGCGACTCCATCGATGACCTGCTGTTCCGGACCCGCGAGGGGTTCTGCGGTCACTTCGCATCGGCATTCGCCACCATGATGCGGGCCGGTGGCGTCCCGGCACACATCGTGACGGGATACGCCGGGGGTGCCTGGAATCGCTTCGGTCAGTACCTGCTGATCAGGCAGTCGAATGCGCACGCATGGACCGAGGTGTGGCTGGAAGAGACCGGCTGGATGCGCGTGGATCCAACCGCCGTCGTCGATGCCCGTTATGCAAACGAGCTCGATGACGTCGCTGCGGGCGAACTGGGAATTGCCGGCCGTGGCTCGGCACTGGCGCGCTGGTTACGGACTTCGGGGCAGGCGTGGCAGGCCGTGAATGCCTGGTGGCAGGACCAGTTCGTGCATTTCACCGCCGCCAAGCAGATGCGGCTGCTCGGCAAGCTGGGCTTCCGGGATCGGGACTACCAGACGCTCGTGGCGGTGCTCGCCATCGGGGGCGCCATCTGGCTGTCCCTGCTGGCGTGGCGCGGTCGTGGACTGGCCGAGGGCAAGCCGCGCGATACGCTCGGTCGCAGCTGGCGCCGGCTCGAGCGCGCGCTGACCCGTCATGTGAGCGCCCGTGCGCCGCACGAGGGACCGGTGGCCTGGGGGGAGCGCCTGGCGGCGGAGTGCCCCGAACTGTCCGCGACCGTACGTCTGCTGACACGCGAATACGCGCAGCTCCGCTACGGCCGTGAAAGCAGCGGCGCCGCGCTGCTGCGATTCGACCGCAGTGTGCGGCTCTTTACCGCGCGGATTGGGCGGCGCTCGCCGGCACTGTCGCCACGCGCACGCGCGACAGCAGCCACGCACCGATCATGAAGAACAGCGTCAGTGCAACGATCGAGAGCCGCTGATTGCCGGTGAGGATTGCCACCAGGCCCATGACGAGCGGCCCCAGCACCGCCGCAAACTTCGCGAGCATGTTGTAGAAGCCGAAGTACTCCCCTGCGCGCTCGCGTGGGATCAGCGTGCTGAAGTAAGAGCGCGACAGCGCCTGCACTCCGCCCTGGACCGTACCGAAAATCGCGGCCAGCACGTAGAACTGCCACTCCGAGTGCATGAAGTACGCGAACACCGTGACGCCGGTGAAGACCGCGAGGCCGATATAAATGGCGGGCCTCGTGCCGATTCGGTCGCCGAGCCGGCCGAACAGCAGCGCGAAGGGGACACCGATGATCTGCACGAGCAGCAGCGCCTGGATCAAGGCACCTGTCGAGAAGCCCAATTTGCTGCCGAAGTCCGTCGCCATGATCTGCACGGTCGAAATCCCGTCAATGTACAGCCAGTAGGCCAGCAGGAAATTCATCACCGGACGGTCGCGCAGCACCGAACGGATCGTGGCCCAGACCTCCCGCCAGCCGGTCGGTTCTATCGTAGGCACCGGCTCGCTTACGTAGCGGAACATCGGCAGGGTGAACAGCACCCACCACACGGCGACGCCGAGGAATGCCACGCGCATTGCCGCCGGAGCATCGGCCAGTCCGAAGCGCGCCGGCGCCTGCACCAGCATCACGTTCAGGGCGAAAAGCAGTCCGCCACCGAGGTATCCCAGTGCAAAGCCCAGTGCCGAGACCCGGTTGCTTTGCGCAGGCGCTGCCACCTGAATCAGCAGCGCATCCTGGAACGAGGAGCCGGCCCAGAAGCCGATCGAGCCCATTGCGTAAAGCACCAGAGCCAGCACCCAGGAGCCGCTTGCGACCTGCGACAGGGCGGCGGTGGCGCAGGCACCCAGTACGGTAGCGTAGCCGAACCAGAGGCGCTTGCGCCCGCGCCGGTCAGCCAGGGCGCCCAGCCAGGGGGCGGCCAGCATCACCAGGAAGCTCGCGGCCGAGTTGGTCAGTCCCAGATAGAACGTCGAGGTCGTGCCCGGCAGGCCGGGAGCCCAGAACTTGTCGAAAAAGATCGGGAAGAGCCCGACGACGACCGTGGTGATGAAGGCGTGGTTGGCCCAGGCGGTGAGCGCCCAGGACCATTGCGCGGCACGTGATGGCGTCAAGCGCGCCCCCGGTGTTGCCGGGCGCTACTCACCCTGGTGCTCGCGAGTTCCATGGAAGCGGATGTCCGGCCAGCGCTCGGCGGTCAGTTGCAGGTTGACCCGCGAGGTAGCCAGAAAAACCAGGCCGTTACTGTGGTCGAGCGCGAGCTGATCGTAGGCGCGCGAGCGGAACTCCTCGAGCTTGCGAGGATCGGCGGCCGTGACCCAGCGCGCGGCGTGCACCGCCACGGTATCGAAGACGCACTGCACCGCGTATTCATCCTGCAGCCGGAACGCCACGACCTCGAACTGCAGCTGCCCGACGGCTCCGAGGATCAGATCGTTGTTGCGCAGCGGGCGGAACAGCTGCGTGGCGCCTTCCTCGCACAGCTGATCAAGTCCCTTGGCCAGCGCCTTCATGCGCAGCGGGTCCTTGAGCACGGCGCGACGGAACAGTTCGGGGGCAAAATTAGGCACGCCCGTGAAGTGCAGCGTCTCGCCCTCGCTGAAGCTGTCACCGATGTTGATGGTGCCGTGGTTGTGCAGTCCGATGATGTCCCCCGCGTACGCCTCTTCGGCCTGCGAGCGGTCTGCCGCCATGAAGGTGAGCGCATCGGCAATGCGCACCTCCTTCTGCAGGCGCACGTGCCGCATGCGCATGCCGCGCTGGTAGCGGCCTGAGCACAGTCTCAGGAACGCAATCCGGTCCCGATGTCCCGGATCCATGTTCGCCTGGATCTTGAATACGAAACCGGTCAGCTTTGCCTCGCTCGCCAGCACCTGCCGTTCGCGGCAGCTGCGAGGCAGGGGCGCAGGAGCGTCCTCGACGAAAGCGCGCAGCAGCTCCTCGACACCGAAGTTGCCGATCGCGGAGCCGAAGAACACGGGCGTCTGCCGGGCGGCGCGATAGGCGTCCCGGTCGAACCCGGCCGTGGCACCGCGCACCAGTTCGACCTCGGAAGCATACGTTGATGCCTGCTCACCGAGCAGCGCCTGCGCCTCGTCCGAATGCAGCCCATCGATGATACGGTTCCCACCCACGCGGCCCCGCTCGCCGGGCTCGTAGACGTAAATGCGGTCCTCGAGCAGGTGGTAGATGCCTTTCAGGTCCCTGCCCATGCCGATGGGCCAGGTCACCGGGGCCGTCTGAATCCTGAGCACCCGCTCGATTTCATCGAGCAGCTCGATGGGCGGCCGGCCGTCGCGATCGAGCTTGTTGATGAACGTCATGATCGGCGTGTCGCGCAGGCGGCAGACTTCCATGAGCTTGATGGTGCGCTCCTCCACTCCCTTGGCGCAGTCGATGACCATGAGCGCCGAGTCGACCGCGGTCAGCGTGCGATAGGTGTCCTCGGAGAAATCCTCGTGCCCGGGCGTATCCAGGAGATTCACGACGTGGTCGTGATAGGGGAACTGCATCACCGAACTGGTCACGGAGATGCCGCGCTGCTGCTCGAGTCGCATCCAGTCCGAGGTGGCGTGCCGCGCGGCCTTGCGTCCCTTGACGGTGCCGGCCATGGCGATGGCGCCACCGAACAGCAGCAGCTTCTCCGTCAGCGTGGTCTTGCCAGCGTCCGGGTGGGAAATGATGGCGAAGGTACGACGACGCGCAATCTCTTGCTCGAGCATGGGTAAACCGGCAAAGGCGGAAAGACTAATCGATCGCGCGCTTGAGCACGATGGCGTCTTCGCGGCCGCCAATGGCCTGATAATAACCGCGGCGGATGCCGATCTGGCGAAAGCCCAGCGACTGGTACAGACGGATGGCGGACAGGTTCGAAGGACGAGCCTCCAGGAAAGCCTCGAGGGCGCCGGCGGCCGCAGCGGCACGCAGCAGGTGCTTGAGCAGCCTGCCGCCGATGCCGCGGCACCGGTAGGTCTCCTCCACGCAGATGTTGAGCAGATGCGCCTCCGCAGCCCCCACGCTCATGACCCCATGGCCGACGATGAGCGGACCGACTTCGACCACACGGCAGAAATAATTCACGCGCAGGCAGTCGCGAAAGATGCCTTCGGTCCAGGGAAAAGCGTACGACGAGCGCTCCACGCGCACGACCTCCGCGACGTCCGCCTCGCGCATGGCTCGGATGACCGCATCGGGCATGCCCACGACATCGTGCCTCACCACCGCCATGGGCATCACCCCGCCGCGGCCCGAAGCGACGCGCTTCGCGCCGCGAGCTCGCGCCGCGCAAATTTCAGATCCTCCCAGGCCTTGCGCTTCTCGCCTGGACTGCGCAGCAGATAGGCGGGATGGTAGGTGACGATCAGCGCAGTGCCTGCGGGCCCGAAGCTGTGCACGCGCCCGCGCAGGCGGGCGATCGGGGTGTCGGTTTCGAGCAGATTCTGCGCAGCAATGCGCCCCACGGCGAGTATCAGCTGCGGCTGCAGCAGGTCGAGCTGGCGCTGCAGGAAGGGGCGGCACTGGACCGACTCCTCCGGCCTGGGGTCCCGATTGCCGGGCGGACGGCACTTGAGCACATTGGCGATGTACACGCTCTCGCGAGGATGCCCTATCGCCCGCAGCATGGAGTTGAGCAGCTGGCCGGCCCGCCCGACGAAGGGTTCACCCTGCCGATCCTCCTCGGCACCGGGCGCCTCGCCGATGACCAGTAATTTGGCGACGGGGCTGCCGACGCCGAAGACGGTCTGGGTGCGTCCCTCGCACAGCCCGCAGCGACGGCAGGCGGCCACCTCGGCCCGCAACGCCTGCCAGGCGGCTGCGCTATCAGCCGGTACTTCGGCGAGCGAACCCCCGTCCGGCGTGGCACGGGCGGGGGGAGGCGCTGACGGACGGCGTTCGCGCCATACATCGATCCCAAGCACCTCCAGGTATTGCTCGCGGCGGCTCATTCGGCACGCTGCTCGAGGGGCGCGGGGGGCCTGTCCGGCTTATCCGTCCGACGCAGGCGTCGCAGCTTGCGCCAGACCCAGACGATCGGCGAGTACAGGGCGTAACCACCGAAGATCGCCAGCAGCACGACCGGCGGATCGAGCGAAACGATGATGAATCCCGCCACCACCACGAGGGAGATGAACCGCACCGGTCGGGTGAGATCGAATCCCTTGAAGGTCGAATAGCTGAAGCGCGACACCATCAGAGCGCCCGCGGCGGCCGTGATCACAAAGGCGAGAATGAGCCCCGGCAGACCCGGCTCGCGCCATTCGCTCGAGGCCCACAGGAAGGCCGCCACGATGGCCGCAGCCGAGGGGCTTGGAAGCCCTTCGAAGAAACGCTTGTCCTGGACCCGGGAATTGAACTTGGCCAGACGCAGCCCACAGGCAGCGGCATAGAAGAACGCCGCCAGCCAGCCGAAGCGGTACCAGACCTTGCCGTACTCTGCGATGCGCGCCACGCCCCACTGGTAGGACACGATGGCCGGCGCCAGCCCGAAGGCGACCATGTCCGCCAGGCTGTCGTACTCCTTGCCAAAGTAGCTTTCGGTGCTCGTCAGACGCGCCACACGGCCATCCAGGCCGTCGAAAATCATGGCGATGAACACGGAAATTCCGGCCCGTTCGAAGCTGCCGTCGATGGCCGCGATGATGGCGTAAAAGCCCGAAAACAGACAACCTGTGGTCAACAGGTTCGGCAGCAGGTAAATACCCCGCCGCTGCGGGCGCGCGGGAAGGCTCTCGGGCTCCATGCGGGCATCATCATAGGTCGCTTGCGGCGTAAGGCAACAGGCCTGATAGGATTGCCGCCCCGGACCCACCGGAAAGCTTTGCCAACCGAGTCATGCGCTTATCCCAATATCCGATCAATACTGTCAAGGAGACCCCGGCCGAGGCCGAGCTCATCAGCCACCAGCTGATGCTGCGGGCCGGGCTGATCCGCAGGCTGGCAGCCGGCATCTACAGCTGGCTGCCGATGGGGCTGCGCACGCTGCGCAAGGTCGAGAACATCGTCCGCGAGGAAATGAACCGGGCCGGTGCGCTGGAACTGCTCATGAGTGCGGTGCAACCGGCCGAGCTGTGGCAGGAATCGGGGCGCTGGAGCGACTACGGTCCCGAGCTGCTGCGTCTGAAGGACCGGCACCAGCGGGACTTCGTGATCGGCCCGACGCACGAGGAAGTCATCACCGACATCGCCCGTCGGGAGATCAAGAGCTACCGCCAGCTGCCGGCGAATTTCTACCAGATCCAGATCAAGTTCCGTGACGAGATCAGGCCGCGTTTCGGGGTCATGCGGGGCCGTGAATTCATCATGAAGGATGCCTATTCGTTCCATGTCGATGAGGCATCGCTGGCGCAGGGCTACGCTGCCATGCGCGCCGCCTACTCCCGCATGTTCGAGCGCATGCGCCTGGATTTCCGCATTGTCCAGGCCGATACCGGGGCCATCGGCGGAACAGCCTCGGAGGAATTCCAGGTACTGGCAGGCTCCGGGGAGGACGCCATTGCGGTTTCGGACGGCGACGGCTTTGCGGCCAACGTGGAGCTGGCGGCCGCCCTGCCCCCAGGCACGCCACGGCCACCCGCCACCGCGACGCTGGTCAGGCAGGCGACACCGGGGGCCCATACGATTGCCGAGTTGAGCGAACTGCTCAAGATACCTGCATCGCGCTGCCTGAAGACACTGCTCGTGGCCGGCTCGCAGGGGACGCCGGTTGCCCTGATCGTGCGCGGCGACCATGAGCTCAATGCCGTCAAGGCCCAGAAGCTGCCGGGGGTTGCCAATCCCCTGCGGTTCGCCAGCGCGGCCGAGGTGCAGGCCGCCTGCGGCTGCGAGCCCGGATCCATCGGACCTCTGGGCCTGAGCCAGGTGCGCATCTACGCCGATCATGCGGCGATGGCAGCGGCCGATTTCGTCATCGGGGCGAATGAAAAGGACATGCACTGGACCGGCGTGAACTGGGTACGCGACCTGCCCGAGCCGCTCGCCGCGGACCTGCGCAACGTGGTCGCGGGGGATCCGAGTCCCTCCGGCAAGGGCACCCTGGAGATTGTCAGGGGCATCGAGGTCGGGCACATCTTCCAGCTCGGCCGCAAGTACAGCGCCGCGATGAATGCCACGGTTCTGGATGAAGCGGGCGCTCCCGTACAGATGCTCATGGGCTGCTATGGCATTGGTGTGACGCGCATCGTTGCCGCCGCCATCGAGCAGAATCACGATGAGCGCGGCATCATCTGGCCCGACCCGCTGGCGCCGTATCATGTGGTCCTGGTTCCGCTCAACATGGACAAATCCCCGGCCGTACGCGCGGCGGCCGATGCGTTGTACGCGCAGTTCACGGCCGCGGGCATCGAGGTACTCTATGACGACCGCGACGCTCGTCCTGGCGTCAAGTTTGCCGATGCAGA